>SDBU01008005.1_pt1 | contig 12090 bp, 8 predicted proteins | sample 2277071 | NCBI WGS metagenome assembly SDBU01 (sample SAMN10397929, study PRJNA504765) | marine sediment metagenome | isolation source: marine sediment core GS08_GC12, 126 cmbsf | place: Arctic Ocean: Gakkel Ridge, Loki's castle | collected 2008
ATCTTGAGGTCGCCTATCTTCTTTCCCCAGAAGCGCTTTGGAGCCTCGACCTGCGCCATACTGTAGAACTCATTGTCATCCAGAGATATGTGATCGATGACACTGGATGCAGTGAGATTGCGTGCCAGTCTCACACCCGATTCATCCTCTGGGAAAACTACTTTATCAGCTCCAATACTTTCGAGTATCTCCCTGTCTATGTCATCAAATGCGCGGCTGATGACGTTCCTTACACCCATTTTCTTGAGTCTGATCGTTGTCAACACAATCGATCTGAAGTTTTCCTCGCCTATGCTGACAACTGCCACATCAACTTTATCCACAAGGAACAGCCCTTTACCTTCACCAACACAGATCAGTCTTTCAGCTAACAAAAACTTACCCAACTCCTTGTTGACTTGGTTCTTGACCTGATTACGCTTAGCTATCCATTTGTGGTACGCCCATGTATTCTTTTTAGGTGCTATATCGTCAACGATCTCGGCCCACCATTCTTCCCACGACCATAGCTTGTGGGGCTTCATGCCAGATAGGCACAAGTCTGTTATTTCAGTTATCGGTCTCATGCTAAACCCTTTCTCAATCTTTCCACTTCATTAAACAACTTGCCCAACGCATACGAAGCCAAGTCAGGCTTGATTCCTTTGAGTTGGGTTACATTCAATGTTTCTAATTTAGAACGAAGAACCTTGATGTCACGCTCTAAGCTATTAGCTTTTGTGCGGATGCCGGCGATAAGTTGCTCAATGACCCCGAAGTCACCTTTAGGCTTCCTCGTTACCTGAACCAACGAATGTTTTTCGACTTCAGCCGGAATGTCTCGCTTACCAATACCTTCTTCGACGATTGTCTTTGCGATTTCTCTTTGGACAAGCTTCGGGATTTCGTGCTTTTTTACAGACTTCCTAAAGACGCTCGCCTGCTCTAAGGTAGGTATGTCTTCTACGGCCTTTTTGTCAAGCGAGTCGTCATTAATAATTTCTAACGCTTTTTGTATTACCCATTGTTTCCAGTTGCTCCCAAGGAACTTGAGGATTGTTGTTTGACCTGCGCCATTCTTTTTGCAATGCTTATAGTCACCTTTTGCTCCTGTGAATAATGCCTTAATGGATTTATTAGGGCATTTGTCATAGCTGTCATACTTCATCAACTCCGCATCAATAAATTCCTTCGCCGCAAGGACAGTCTGCGTCATCACAATAGGAGCGGTACTCCAGTTAAGATTCTCCTCGGCCATGATTTGAAGCATCGATGAGTCGTCAATCTCACGCACAGGAATGTCCACCTCTTTGAACTTCAATTCTTTCAGCGCTTGTAGCCGGTGATGACCATAAGCAAGTTGATATTTATCGCCACGCTTACGAACGAGTATGTTGTCCCAGAAACTCTTTTCCCGAATACTCGTCTTCAATGATTCGACCTTAGCCCTATCAATTGGATACCTGTCCATATGTCGATAGGGATTAGGTTCTATATCTTTTACGGCGATTTTCATTCTTGCTCTCCTTTCAAAAAAAGTTGGCAAACCGGAGGGCACAAGTGGAATGCTGAGACATAGAACCGCACCGCTCCCGGCTTGCCAGTTAATTCAGGATTCATCGTTCTATATCTCATGCTTTGGAATATACCACATTTCCCAAAGTTGTCCAGATAATTCCCGGAGAAGACCTGCTTTAGCAGGATGGCGTTATTTATTAGCAGGATAGTTACAAAAAGAGCGGCCAACCGAAGCCGACCGCTCCCTAAAGGAGGGGAGGATGAATCACTTTTCTTTAGTGCCAAGAAGTTCTTGGCGTGCCTTCTCCACAAGCTCGGCGATTCGTCGTCTTAAGTCATCATTTTCAGCCCGCATCTTCTTTAGTTCCGGGCATTCTATTTTTTCTTTCTCACTCGTGTTTTCGCCTTCTGCCTAACCTTAGTCTTAGCTTTACGACGTACTTTGGTCTTTTTTGCCATCATTCTACCTTTTCTAAATGCTGTAACTGTTTTTCCATTACCGCCACAGACTTCTCCGTAGCCTTCTGGGACTCAGCCTGACGGCCTTGAAACGTCTCTATGCGGCCCAAGGACTTAGATATGCCTGAATACACAGCCTGCATATCCCGCTCATTTAATTCAAGCGTATGGATGGATTCATTATTCTTTTCGACTTTCACCTCTACCTTAGTGATATCCTTCGTGTTATCATTAACCTTCATAGCATAGCCACCGCCTGCAAAAACTATGCCTGTCAGAATCAAGAGCGTTTTTGCCCATGAATGTAACTGTTCTTTTGCCATCATCAAAGTTCCTTAAACTTTAGTCTTCCCCTTCGGGGAGTCTTCTTTCGGCTCTTTCTTGGGCGGCTCAACCATCAACGAACGACTACATGCCGCCGCAATCTCTGCTATATTAAGCTCCCTTGCCGGGTTTCCGGGGTACTCTTTCTTGCTTGCTGCCGCAAATACAGCGGTTACAACACTTAACGTCTCGTTACTGTCTACTGTGATTCTCATTCCTGAACTCCTTCTTTTGCTATTAAATTGTCGGCGGTCAACGTGACCGACCTTTGGTGTTGTCTGTGCTCGTAAGAATGGACCTCGCGGCGTAACATCTTTAGAATCCCCTCGACAACCCTCTGCCTCTCTGTGAGTTCGGGGGCCGGTTCATCCTCGTCGTATTCAGGGGCCGGAAATACAAGACCCAGCTTCTTTATGTCTAAATCGAATTTTACAGTTTCCATGTTATTTCCTTAGTTTAGTGCAACCCAATTTGTATCGGTTCCGTCACCGACGGTCTTACCATACCACTTATCGCTGAAGTACCCAATTTCGCCTTCGCTTCCTGCGGTCACTGTGCCTGTCGGGTCTTGTCCTAAATCCCTTGGAGTAAGACGACCTACGCAATTTATTTCTTCGGTGGACGCTAATCCTAATGTAACCGCGCCATTTATCGTTAAAGCAGGGCCGGAGGCGTGGGCTGCAAAAAAACCTGCTATCAAAGGCGTTGCCGTGTCAGTGCTGTCTATGCCGAGCAAGTCAGAGTCGCCCGCTGCACCGAACTGGGTCGCGCCCACGCCGCTGCCAATGAGAACATTATTGTCACCTGTAGTTTTGTTTTGCCCTGAAATATAGCCTATAAGAACATTGTCGCTGCCTTCCGTAATCACATCGCCCGCATTGTCCCCAATGATTACATTTTGGTCCCCACTCGTAATGCTGTCCGCTACGAACGCCCCTATCATTATATTTTTCATCGCCCCATCGGCTGCAAGGCCCGCATGATGGCCAATAGCAATGTTCCATGCTATACTTGATGCTGCCGTACCTTTTAATGCAGCAGTACCGATGGCTACATTTACGCCTGACGCAACAGTAATAAGCGACATAGCATCCGAACCTATAACGATATTGTCCGAAACAGTAGTCAGTCCAAGTCCTGCATCATCGCCTATAAGGATATTATTGTCACCACTTGTAATAGCTGTTCCTGCACCTGCCCCAATCGCTATATTCTCAAGGGCTGTACCCAGTATGTCATTTAAAGTGGTTACGTCGCCAAGCCATACGTTATCATTAGCGTCAATGCCCATCGTTAAACCACCAGTGCTGCCTGCATTGTCATCCACATACTTCTTATTAGCTATGCCAGCATCAACCGTTGGAGCGGCACTTGTAGCAAGCAACGAGCCGTCACCTAACGTTGCTACCCCCGTAACGTTTAACGTGCCCGCCACAACCGTATTGCCGGACGCTCCAGCTACAGTAAACTTGTCCGTATTGATAGTTATGTCTGAAGTGGCAGAGCCTATTAAATCATCTCCGTCACCAAGAGTGACGCCGCCATTGGCATTAATCACGCCAGTAAATGTTGAAATCCCTGTTACCCCCAACGTAGTAGCCACTGTAACCGCACCAGCAAAAGTGCCTGTCTTATCCGCCTCAAGAGTTAAGGCAATGGCAGGGGCGAAGCCACTATCAAGAGGGTTAACTTCAAAGACTATTTTGGTCCCTCGTTTGCTGTTAGTATCGTGGGCCTCAGCGGTAACGGCAGTAAATCGTGCAACAGTTGTATATCCACCGGTTGACTGGTTCCATGTTGCGGCCTGAATATTGGCTATTCTAACGTTATCGCCTTTGCCATTTGATTCGGCCCCAATAAAACCTTTTGCTGACCGAAGATTTAGAACCCCAGACGATGCGCCCGTAGCACTGTTTCTGTGCAACGTCATCACTCCAGCGCTTTGGTCGATGAAAAATCTGGTAAAGTTGCTGGAGGCCGCTCCCAATATTTCAACATCGCCAGTAATGCCTATTGTACCGAATGATGGACGATACAGACCGAGAGATATTTGATCTGACCAAACTATGTCAGGATTAGAAAAGCTCCCTGATTGGCCTACTCTGACATTTTCTATGTGGCCTGCAGTCCATCTGTTATTGTCGTCTCCGAGTGTTTGTACTGGCGTTGGGCCTGCGGAGACATTGGGTATAATATCGCCACAGTCGATGATATTGTTTTCGGCCATATCCAGATTGCCGCTCATAGGCTGTGAGCCGCTGGCAAGGAAAATAACACCACTTGCATCCGGGACGGTCAATACAGTAGTATTACCTACACCTAATCCTGAAAGCTGAAAATTTAGTCTTTTTGTGTCGTCGCCGTCGTCGAATATCTCGAATACATTATCCGGGAATGTAGTTATGTTATTTGTCGTCCCGCCGCCCGGCACTAAACTGGGAAATTGTCCTAATAAGTCCCTGTTTTTTTCCAATGTCCACGTTGACCCGCCCCCGGTCAATTGGTATGTCAATTCAGCTATCAGGAATCCTGTACCCTTGAAGGCGTCTGGAATCGTGAATACAGAAAATTTTTCCGCATCAACAGTCGCATCGCTGGACTTACTATATTGCCCCGTCGGTATGTTGCATAATAAATGGGAAGTCGTACTTGTTCTATTTTGTACACCCCAAACTACGAGATTGAAAAACTTACTATTACCAATCGCCGTACCGTTAGCGCCATCGTCATAGTGTGTAACATCAGTCACAAGGTTTACGGATGTCTCGTATGCTGTGCCAGCATTAGCCACTTGATTTGCAATATGAATATTGTCCGCCCCCGCCATGTCAAGAGCCGGGAACGATTGCAAGTTCAACTGATAAACAGTACCCGACGATGTGGCTAATGTGATAGTTGCCGTCCCACTGCCTGTAGGGGTCAGAACTACGCCTGAATTCCATTGTGCATGTTGTGCCCTAATCCGTTCATTGGTCTGCATCGTCCCGCCCCTGGGGTTTGTTATACCAAAGGCGAAATCGTTCCAGTTTCTATTACCGAGAGCACCTTCGGTTCCAGTTGTTGCTGCACTCTGGAGTATTAAGTGGGATACCCTGATATGCTCAAGAGAAGCGGAAGGCCAATCGGAATTGCTCGCTACCAGCGTAGTCTTGTCGCTCTGTAAGATGTATACAAATACCTCCGCAGGGTCAGTGTCCGTCCCTACAAAAGCGGTCAAGTCAACGGTGCAAGGAGGAGCGGTACAATCTAATGTATCATACTCATCAGACCAAAATTGCGTAAGATCGCCAGTACCCTCTTTCTCAAGCGAACCCGTTACGGTCCCTCCGGCTTCAGATACCGTAAAATCTATCTCTTCAAGAAACGATCCCTGCCATGTATGGAGATTAGTATCTTGATTGACAGACATATTAAGTTCGCCAGCCGTCACAAGAAAATGGTCTGCGTCAACAGAGCGAACAGGATACCGTCCGTCATGGTCGTCCACGGCGGCGGCGTCTATCAGAATGTCTGGTAGCGTATCGTGACTTGCTATCTGATGGGTTTTCATTATATCCGCGACCTTTGCTTAACGCTTTTCTTTTTCGGGGCAAACGTTTGGACATTTACACCTACTGTTTCTGCGATTAATACGGCCAATATATTCGCTGCATCGTCAACATTACCCGCCTCAACCCCGCTCTGGATAGTCAGCGGCGTTAGCGAATTATCTACCATTTGCGGGATAGTTAATTCATCGCCTTCCCATGTAATTTGGTCTATCAGGGAAAGAGCTAATTGGGCGGCAGGGGATAGTTTGTTCTCAAGGAAATTCCATACCAATTCCTTACCGCCGATGGCTCCAAATCTGCGAGAATCAATAGTACGGGTTTTTCCTGTGGTGGCACTTGTGAATTTTCTGGTTACTAATCTGGACGCCAGCACAATTAAAACCGCCAATCCGCCACCGACAGAGAATCTTGTGGCGCCTACTATTATCTTACCTAAGTCGGAACTATTGGTATCCCATGTAACACTGTCGTCGTCAACCCACTTCCCAATAGCAAGAATCATGGCCGCTCCTGAAATATATCGTAGCAGATTCAAGGCTGCCTGCCTGCGGGCGAATGCGCTGAAGTTATGGTCGAACAAATGCAGAGTCAGGATATCAATAGAGGCTCGTAAGTTTCTCGGCGACCAGAAAAGATTATTAAGCAGTCCCGGTTTTTGGCTCCTCGATGCTATGTCGCCTCTGCCTGTTTGGGAGTTCGCCAACTTGCCTATGCTCTCTAATTGTTTTTTGTTTAACTCAATCCCGCTTTTTCGCCACACGTTGATGTATTGTTTGGCGAGTTGGTATCTCATGTACCTTGACGAGGCCACGAAGGCATTCTCGCCCATTCTGAACAATATCCCTAACAGCGGTATCCTGCTTGGAATATCTACGGGTATCTCTTCTTCGATAACGTTAAGTGCGACTTTTGATTGCTTCAACAACTCATAATCGGGGTCGGAAATCATTTCCGCAAATAGGCCCCGCATAACCTTTCGCTTGCGAAGTGTGTTCCACATAACTTTCCATGACCTTATGAATGTATTCCACCATATTTTTGCGGATGGTACGTGACCTGTTATGGCCTTCAAGAATGTAGGTAAGCCTTGCCTAAGTACGAAACTATTATCGAGAGACGCCTTTACCGTTTTCAATGTCCCCGCAAAGTCACTAACAAAGTCCACTGGATTGACGAGATAATCCTTTATCACTTCTTTCATTGTTCGTTTGTTAGCTTCAATCTTCAAGTCGTTGACATACTCAAGAAACATTGAAATTGCTATACCATATTCAAGTTCAGTGACGGTCGCTGGTTTGCCCTCTTTTCTTCGCTCAGATTTTTCCATTTTAGCCTTGCGGTCGGCAGCGTCTTTAGCAAGTTGGGCTATAATGCGAACTTCCTCTTCTGTTATGATATTGGCGACAGCCTGCGCAGCTTTGAACGCCGCACGAGCGGTGTCGTATTTGGCCTGTAACTCCCGTCCTTCCTCGTCTAATTCTATCGGTATCCTCGGTATCTGCTCAAGGTCTTGTTCGGCGAGCCTCTGTTCAGTTTTTTTTGTTACCGTAGCAAGTCTTTTCTTTTTCGCTGTTAGCCGCTTGGACTCTTTTATTTCTACATCCTGTTTTGCAGCCTCTTTGAGAACTTTGTCATATTCGTCCTGAAGATGGGGCGTTATCCATTCGCCAAAATCCTTTGTCATCTGGTATGACCACTTGGCGAAATCTCTCCCCATAGCCTCAAGATGAAACAGCCCTATCTTGCCTATGTCTACAAAGTCCTGCGGATTAGGAACATAGACCGCACCGAGTCGTGGGTCATGCCTTAACTGAGCGTTCTCTTTCTTTCGGCGGGCAATTATACTTTCATATTCCACTCTCGTAACAAGCGTGTTCTTGTTACCATACGCCCGTCTGGCTTTTCTTTTACTGACCTCAAGGTTTCTCTTTGAGATATCAACTTCGGCCTGCAATTCCCTAAGTTTAACTTCAAGGCTGAGAACATCTTTACCCTTACGAGCCATTCTGTCTTTGCGAGCCTCGACTACTTCTTTAATCGCCCGCACAGGGTCGGCTATATCTTGGTTGGTATCCAATGACTTGATACGTTTGCCGAGAGTTGTATGTTCTCTGACCACATCTTCTTTCAAAGCCAAATCCATCAACAGGTCAATGTCCAGTTTCATCTTGGCATAGGTTCGTAAAGCAGAAAAGATATTTTCAGGAAACAAGTCTAATGGCGCAGCCTCTTGATAGAAAGCAATCCTTTTCGCTCTTTCTATATCGTCCTCAATCACCGCCAATGCCTTACGGGATTGCTCCGCCATATTCATCGCCCGATAGGTCGGCAGTTCATCGAAGGATGTTTTGTTGTCTTCTACCATCTCATCCTCAATCGCCTGCGCCATCACGCTTACAGATGTACCTCTGGGCTTCTCCTCGCCTGTGCCTACTTCTAAGAGAGTGTCTATATCGGCATCGGTGTCAAGGTCGGGGAATTGTTCCCTGAGAGCGGAGTATACCGTCCTCAGCGTGAAATCGGGTATGTTGCCTATTCTTGCCCTGACCTGAGCCGCCCAATCTCTAAATGATCTATATCCCGCCTTGACATACAAAGTGCCTATCTTCGTAGCCAAAATAAACGCTTCAGGGTCTAAGCCTATGTTGAATTGGTTCTTTATCTTGTCGGTGAACTGCTTTTCAAGTCCATCTAATTCGCTTCGTTCTTCCAAGGTGAGATTGTCCAACAGAGACTTCTTAGGCTCCGGTGGCAATTCGTCAGTGGGAGACGCCGCTTCAAGGGCCACAGGAGCCGCCTCTGTTGGCTTGACTTCCTCTGCTACCTCTGCGGGCGGTTCGGCCTCTACGGCCTCCACATCTTTAACCTTCTGCTGTATCTGGCCCATCATATAGATAAGTTCATTGCTCGTTCGGGGTGATACCCCATATTCTGCAAGCATTTCCTGTGGGCTTCGGGCCTTAAATGGATTCGTTGTGAATACAGTAGCACCAGTACCCATTAAGAAGCCTGCCGACATGGCATCTTCCCATCCCTGACTAATGACAGACCATTGCTGCCTTGCAACCTTTGTTACCGAAGCTAAATTCTCCGGGTCAGTGCCTTTTGCTACAGCCTCGACGTAATTTTGGCCCATTTGAGCGAATAGTTCTTGGAATGACTCTGCCGTACCCAATCTTAACGCCCTGACAAGGAACGGCCTGCCGCTACCTTTTAGCAGTATATCCATCGGGACTTTTTCTGTCAGCATCTCTATAGACCCCTCAAGCACAGCGCCCACTACCGCTAAATCAGGGTCAACGCCTTGCTCCCTCAGACCCTCATATGCCGAACTGGCGGTAGTCGTACCCAAAACCAAAAGGCCCAAATTGGGATTACCTGTTGTTAATGTCGTTGCCACGGCCACGCCGTAAGACGGGCCTGATTCGCCGACCGTTGCAAGTGTCCGATAAAAAGGAGCGCTCAAAAAAGACTGCTGACGGACGAATCTGGATTCGCGAGATTCATCTAACATCATGCCATTGACAAATTCGATATACTTATTGCCCGTCCGTCTGAGTAAATCGGCGGTCGATCTAACCGCCTTACCCGCAGGGCCTCTGTACAACGTGGGATAGTTAAAAGGCAACGCCTCTAACTCTGCTACCTCAGCCCTTGTCGGGGCAATCTCGCCGAGAGCTTTCAATGCCACGCCCGGAATCTTAACGATAGAACCGGCCCCCCTTTGGATAGCCCTTCCTATCTCAAAAGCCTTTTCCTTGAAAGTAAAATCTTCGGCAGGGTTTTTTATCAGTGTGCCTTGCCCATAAACAGGCTCGGGAACATCCAGGTTCAAACCAAAGACTCTGTTTATTTCCAATAGATTAGATCGGTTGATTGTATCATCCAAATCCTTTCTTATTTTCTGTCTCGCCGCTCTCAGGGATACACGTTCTTTGTCAGCGAAGTCGAATTCCTGATTAGCAAGAGCCTCCACCTCGTCCGGTGTTAAAGGTCCACTTGGGATATCTTTAAGGAGTGTAGCCATTAATCAATCGCTTCCACTAAAGGTTCCCCATTTTCGTCAAACCCAACGACTTCCCACCTTCGCCCGCCACGGTTTATTTCCTGACCGATATCAAACCATCTATCGTTACCAACCCTGAACTGAGATGAGATGGCGTGCATCTCTTTCTTGGTGGGAACTTTGTCTTTTTCTATCTGGCGATCTACCCATTCAACTAAAGCCTCGTTGACATCTTTATTTCTTTCATTGTCTTTTTTGAGCCACCTGTTAAAGTCTTTGAGGTTAGAGGTTGTAATGACATTCAAGTCCTCAAATACGTCTCTTGGGTAAGGGTCTTGTATCTTGCCAAACGCCCACTGAAATTGCTCATCCGTAATAGATTGATCGACGAACCGCAAACTAAGAATTGAGTCGTAAGCCTCCGTTGGCGATTTTTGCAGTGTAGCAGCATCAAAGGCAGCGTTGAAGGAAAAATCATGGCCCTCTGGTGTGTTTTCAGTCGGAGCATCTTTATAGGAACCTTTAATATAACTCTGCCATTTCTCCTTGTCGGCTTTTAACAGTTTACTTCTATCAACTTCGTCGAATCGTAACCGTGCCTTTGTGTCATCGAACAGTGTCGGTATTAATGACTCATAGGATTCTCTGGTTATGAGCTTTTCGGCCTCTTTTCCTTGTTTTATTCTTCCGGCCACATAGTTATCTATCCAGTCACCCAAAACCTTATTGGCCTCCGCACCTTCGGCTTCCGTCAAAACACCGCTTTCAACAAGTTCCCCCGTAGACGTATTGAGGACGCCTATAGCCTCGTCTTTTCTGCCAGTTTCTTCGATAGCCGTAACCAAGTTCGGCTTTATGTCTTCTATAGCATCATCCGCTCGTAACTTTTCACCAGCCTCTTTTGCGGCCCTTAATTTCAATAAAATATCAGGAGCGGAGACACCGTTGTTTTTCATAGATTTTATGAAATCCACTTTCCTCTGAGCAATGTCATCCCGACCGATACGGTAATCGTCGGTGAGTCGCTCTTCTTCTATCTTTATAGTAGCCTTACTGATAACGCGAGAACCGGCTATAAATGCTTCATTGGGTACTGTGCTCAAATCGCCATCAGATAATATCTGTTGTTTGGCGGATTCTTCTGGTGAAAAGTCTAAGCCTGAAATCTGACCGTTAAAATCCGTTACAATCTTCGTCGCTTCCTCTTCCCATTTCTCAGGCGGCGTCTTAATCTTCATCTCATTGATAGCATTGCCTGTTTGTTTTCGGAGCACGTCTGCTTCCCTTGCGGATAGGCTATCTAAGTTTTTTCTGTTTCGTGCCTGTATAGCCTCTTTTCTTGCACTACCCCTCTGGAGTTCGCCCGCCACAGCCAAACCAGCCTGTCCTATGGCCGCGCCGAGACTCGGACCTTGCCTTACATCTATATTAGCACGAACGCCAACACCTCCAGAAGTCCTCAATCGTTCAGGTGCTCTTCGTATTCCAAATTTAGCCATCTAAAACTCCGTTCAGGCGAACCCGGTTAATAGTGTACCACCCGCCCCACCGACCGGCAAAGTGGCTAATTGTGTTGCAAATTTAATGTTAGCGGCTCTGCCAGCAGCTTTGCCTCTTTGCCGAACCAATTTTCCTTGCAAGGTATCCAACACCGCTTGTGACTCAAATCGTCGAGCCGCCACTTCGCCCTCGAAGCCAATTATCAGATTCTCAAGTTCTAATTCAGCGGCTTGCTCGGCAGCTAAGTCAGCCGCCACGGGAGAGCCTAATCCACCGGCCTTAGCAATTCGAGCAGTCAAGGCACTTTTAACCCTTGCGGCGCGTTCAGACTGACGCCTCTGTTCAAAGGCGGACTTCTCTCTTTGAGCTTTAGCCTCTTGTGTTGAAACAGCGGCATTGAAGTTAGCTATATTCTGAGCCGACCTGCCTTGCGCCCTCACGGCGCTCGCTCCACTTAATGACTCAAATATTCCGCTCATAGTAATCTCGCATAAATGTAAGAATCCCCACCATCGGGACAGTATTTTCTCAGCAAACCTTCTCGCTGAAAGCCAAGAAACTCGATCATCTTGATAGCTTGCGGGAAATCCGTCCTGACCGTAGCTTGGGCACGTTTTATATTGTTCATCTGTATCAATTCCTCTGTTTTGTCCTTAATCGCTGACAACGCCACAATGCCGTAGAAGCCCTTCTTTTTGCAATTGGCCGTAAGTATCAGCCAGCAGACTCCAAGGCCCTTACGCAGGACCACAA
>SDBU01008006.1_pt1 | contig 12088 bp, 15 predicted proteins | sample 2277071 | NCBI WGS metagenome assembly SDBU01 (sample SAMN10397929, study PRJNA504765) | marine sediment metagenome | isolation source: marine sediment core GS08_GC12, 126 cmbsf | place: Arctic Ocean: Gakkel Ridge, Loki's castle | collected 2008
TTCTTAAAGGAGGAACGAGATGGATAAGTTAAAAATCGCAATGTGGGGCCCCCGCACAGCAGAAATCTGGGGACCCTTCAGCCCCGACGTGCTCCGCGCTGACCGCCAAATTGGGGGCGCGGAAACGTCACTCGTGCATATCAGTAAGGGTTTGGCCGCGCAAGGCCACAATGTCACCGTCTACCACGTCATTTGTGAGCCTGGCGAGTACGACGGTGTGTCGTGGAAGATGGCGAATGATTACAATGCCCGTGAGTGCTACGACGCCCTGATTCTATGGGATGACAGTGAGCCCTGCCGCCTTGCACCGTGTGCTCACGCAGTGATCCTGTCAGCCCGATGTAACACCCAGCCGCACCTCCAGCCAAACTATCGCATAGACTGGGCAGTGATGCTCTCTGAATGGCATCAAAAGACCTTGTGCCAGCAGCACCCAAACTTGCACCTTGAGCAATCAAGTGTCATCGGCAACGGCGTTGACCTCAAGCGGTACGCTGTGAAGAACGAGGATAAGATAGAGCCCATCCCCGACCGCATCATCTACTGTGCAAGCCCAGACCGTGGCCTTCACCATCTCCTGCGCATGTGGCCCAAGATACGGGAGCGCATCCCCGACGCAGAGTTACACTGCTACTACAGCATGGGGGGCTTCGAGCGTGTCAGGTGGGGCATGAACGAGTACACTGCTACGTGGTGGGAGGTCAAGAAAAATCTTGACCAGCCTGGCATCACAAATCACGGGGCTGTCGGCAAGAACGTGCTGGCGCGAGAGCAGAAAAAGGCATCGCTTTTTGTATACCCGTCAGACCTTTTTGTGGACGGGGAGACATTTGCCAACTCTATCCTGGAGTGCATGGCTGCTGGCGTGCCCTGCCTTATCAGTGACGCAACGTGCTTGCCGGAGATACATGGTGAAGCCGCCGCCGTCCTCCCTAGGCCCATAGACGACGAGCAGTGGGTAGAAGGGATCGTAAAGCTACTTGCCGACGAGGAGCTACGTAGAGACCACATCAAGAAGGGCCTCAAGCTAGCCCGTAAGCGAACGTGGCATCGTACCACGAAAGCCTGGGGGAAGTTGATTGAGGAGCGCGTGGGGGCAGCGCGGTGAAGATACTAGCCATTACCCCGTATGAGAAGTGGGATTGCTTAGCCTCCCTTGTGCTGGAGGGGCTGAAAAAGATCAGTGGGATAGAGCTATACTGCACCTACCCGGGCAACGGGGCGATAAACATAATCACTGACGAGGAGTTTATCGCACACTATCCCACAACTGACTGCATCCTTGCCATCTGGGGCAAGCAGGAAGCCCCACCCCCAAAGTGGTACTTGATAGATGAGGTGGATGGGTGGGACAAGACGGCCTACATAGATGGTAGCGAGTGGAACTACACGGGGTATCGTGGCCGCACCGACGAACAACTCCACCCCTTGTTCCTTGACAAAGCACGTTGGTACTTCAAGCGTGAGTGCTTACCAGCGCACTACCATCAGGGCATAGTTCCTTTCCAATTCGGTGCTATGGACGCCGACTACGGTGCCTACGTTGGGCCAAAGGATATTGATGTTCTGTGCGCCTTTGGGCAGACAGGCACGGGCTTGCGGCGGGAGGCTGTACAGGCTTGCAAAGAGCTTCAGGCAGAGGGTGTCAACGTCGTGTTCGCCCAGCAACTAACATTTGCCCACTACCTTAACATGATACGCCGCTCCTGGATCACGGTAGAGGCGCATGGCGGTGGGGAGTGCAATGCCCGTATGTGGCACATCATGGCAAATCAGTCGGCACTGTTCGCACAGAGGTACAACATCGCTATCTCCAACTTGGTTCCTTACTGCCATTACATACCGTGGTCTCACAAGGAAGGCTTGAAAGAGAAGATCAAGCGATGGCTCACCGTAAAGGCAGCCTTGGCCTCCCTGATATTAGATGGGCATACAAACTTGCTCCAGAATCATACATCAGCGGCTAGGGCCGCTCAACTGATAGCCTATGTTCAAGGAAATGAAAGCTAGGTTTCTGCATGACCAGTACAGCACGCACCAGCCTGTACTCTACGAGGCGGTGATGAGAACTAGCGGCCCCGTGGTGGAGTTCGGCGTTGGGTACGGCAGCACCCCCTGGCTACATGAGCTATGTAATGGGCGGAAGTTGCTCTCGGTGGAAACAGACGTGCGCTGGCTTTCAGCATTTCTGCACCTTGCGTCTCCTGGCTGTCACAGGTTTGTTCTTGTACAAAACCTCGACGCCCTCCTTGGCGAAATCATAGAGGTGCCGTGGAGCGTAGCTTTCGTTGACCAGGGCACATGGGACGCCCGCGTTCAAACGGTGCTGGCACTCAAGGACAAGGCCAGGTTCATAGTCCTCCACGACTGCGACTACTTTGTGAAGAAGGCCATGCTTGATTACGACGAAGTTTTCAAGAGCTACAAAGAGTTCTTCCCCCTGAAGCCGTGGCCGTACAGGCCCACTGGCCCACCGACGCTGCTGGCAAGCAACTTTGAGGACTGTGACTGGGACATAGATTACAACGAGTATAAGGAGATGGAGTGCTTTGCTTAGAGCTGACCTAATTGATGGCGACCAGTTCGAGATGCTGGCTGGCAAGTACGGCCTAACGTATGCCGAAACCCACGAGCTAGGCGAAAAGAAGCTGTGGACGCTGCTAGGCTGCGTTCTTACTCACAACAGCGATGGTTGCATCTTGCCAGAAGGGAAGACAATCAGGCCCCGCCCGTTGGCCGCACGGACAGAGGACTACAACTGGGGGAATGTGCCAGACAATATTTGTGTGTGGTTTGCACAGAACGTGGACGTGCGGGATGATAGGCTTATTCCCATCCCCACTGGGCTAGAGCGAGATAGGTGGTTCCCACACCTGCGCAAGAAAGAAACCATAATCACCCTGCCCGACATGGAAAAGACTGGCCTCCTATACTTGAACTTCACCCCGCGCACACACTGGTCTAGGTTGCCCCTGTATGAGAGGTTTCTAAATGCGGAGTGGGCCACTATGGAGCCTGGACATAACGGCATCGGCTACCTCAACTATGTCCAGAAGATCAAGCGGCACAAGTTTGTATTGTGTCCAGACGGTAATGGGATGGATACTCACCGCACGTGGGAGACACTGTACCTGGGGTCATACCCAGTGGTAGAGCGGCACGTATTCACAGAAGAGTTCGCTAAGCTACTCCCGATATTGGTGGTGGATCATTGGGGCGAAGTCACAGAGCAATACCTTGACAGTGTCTATAAGGACTTTGCAAGTAGGGAATGGAACATGGACGCCCTCAAGATTGGCTACTGGGAGAATTTGATAAAGGAGAAGACCGATGAATGTATATGTGCAGACCCACGACAAGGGCCTACACCTCATTGAGCCGTACCAGGTGCTCTTTAACAAATACTGGCCCAGCCAGCCAGTCACGATCCTGGGCTACACTGAGCCAGAGTTCGAGCTAGCGCCCAACTTCTCGTTCGTCTCCCTGGGCGAGGACAAGGGGCCGAAGATAGGCGGCCAGCTTATTGACTTCTTCTCTGGTATCAAGGATGAGCGATTCATCTACACTGTGTACAGCCAGTTTATCATCAGGCGCACCAAGTCGAGCTTGCTAGGGTTGCTTGCCAATAAGTTTGAAGCGGTGGAGCGCATTGCCTTAACTGGCGATATGGAGCTAAATCAGCCCTATAGTGTTATACCTATTGCAGATGATAGCACCATAGTAAAGCACTCCCAAATCTCTAACGCCCGTCTGTCTGCCATCTGGTCAATCTGGAAAAAAGATTATTTCCTGAAATATTTTGAGCCAGATATGGACTTGTGGGAGTGGGAGACGGCGGGGTCGCAGAGGGCCAAGATGGACGGTGCAACCATTCTCTCCAACTTTGGCACATATCCAGTCACACCATGCCGCGTCACCAAGCGGGGCCACCTGCACGCTGGCTCATGGCGAAGCTGGGACAAGCATGGGGCAGAGATGTCCCCTGAAGATCAGGAGATCGTGCGGCGTGTTGTGCGCGGGCCCGTGTGGAAGGAGGCGGGCGGGTATGTCTCAAATTAACAGTGTGCTCATACACGTAGGGTGCTCAGGCCCGTTCATACCAGCCCCAACCCCACCGCGCCACATAGAGAATTGCATCACGCAGTATCTAGCGTTCAATGAGGGGCCCATCTACGTCCTAACTGATGGGCCAAGTATCAAGTATCTCCACAGGCGTGAGCGGGTCATCCCTGTCGCCATAGAAGACTACGAATCTGACAAGATCGGGGAGTTTGCTAGGCTCTACGACTACTCGCTGCGCAACTTCTGGACGGTGGCGGCAACTAGACTGATCTACATGGAGAACTTCCTGCGCGACAACAACCTGGAGAACGTCTACCACTTTGAGAACGATGTCCTGGTCTACTTCGACATTGCAAAGCATCACGCCACCTTCCAAGAATTGTATCCCAATATAGCCATAACCCCTGGCGGCCCCATAAAGACCATGACGGGCTTCACGTACATTAACAACTGGGAGTCCCTGTCTCACCTGACAGATTTCTTCATTAGCACGCTTGCCAACCTGGGCCTGGCAAAGACGCGGAAGAAGTATAGGCTTGACATGGTACACGAGATGTCGCTAATGGTAGCCTATGAGAGAGAGCATGGGCCAGAGCGAATGGCCTACCTGCCAACCATGCCATTCGGGGAACTGTCCAAAGATTATGACAGGTTCAATTCCATCTTCGATGCAGCGGGTTGGGGCACATTCGTAGGCGGTACGATCCAGGGAAAGCCCCCAGGCTTCAAGGCTCCGTGGTTGTACATTGGGCAAATACTGGAGGAGCACCCAGAGTATGAGGTGGTGTGGCGGGGGGGATGTCCCTACTTCAGCTACGATGGCAACTTGGTGAAGATCAACAATCTACACATACACACCAAGCGGCTGGCGGAGTTTATGAACCGTGGGGCATAAGAAACCCGTGATCGTGATGGGGCCAGAGGGGTCGGGTAGCAAGCTAATAGCCAAGATTTGCGCCCGTGCGCTGAATCTGCCCCATGCGGTTATGCACCATTCGCTGCCACGCTTTTTCCGCCCATCATGGGCCGACCCAGCAGCGCTGGTTGCAGAACATGAAGGAGAGTTCGACATTTACTTCGTGCTAACCACCCGTGACATTACCCTCTCTGAGATGTCGAGGATGGAGCGGTTTGGTAGAACTAAAGAACAGTGCCAAGAACACTCAGAGAGAGCTAAGGAGATTATGAGTAAGGTGATCCGTGATGGGCACAAGCACTTTATCTGGTCATACGAGACCTTCATGTTCCTGGGCAAGCTCTACTTAGATGCGTTGTACCAGTTTCTTGGGGTAGAGTCGGACTTTATCCCTCCCCTGGTAGATGGCAACAAGCGCAGAATTGCGAAGCGTGCTGATGCTGATTAGCTGGGGGGAGGTATGCCATTATGCCAGGCCAATGCGTGGTGTCATCCACATCGGCGCACACCGCGCCCAGGAGCGGCCCCTGTACCTGGCGGCAGGCATTACAAACATCATCTGGATAGAAGCTGACCCAGGGATAGCCGCGTGGCTGAGGGAGCACTGCGATGAACCTGTGTTCAACTACGCCGTGTGTGACGTGGACGGCGAAATGCGCAATCTGTATATTGCTTCTAATGATGGGGCGTCATCCTCAATACTACGACCCAAGGAACACCTGTGGCAACATCCAGGAGTTGGGTTCGGGGAGGTTATTCGGGTTCCCACTATTACACTAGATACACTCCTGCGGGAAAATGAGAACATAGACATTAATAGTTACAACTTCGTTGATATGGATATTCAGGGGGCGGAGTTGCTGGCCTTGCAGGGGATGACTGAGACCCTGCCCCACATAGACGCGATTTACACAGAGATCAACTTTATCGAAATGTATAGCGGCTGCGCCCTAGTGGATGAGATAGACGGCTTTCTAGCCGATTACAAATTTGAAAGGAGACTGACAGATGACTGTGGACTTGGTTGGGGAGATGCCCTCTACATCAGGGCGTAAGGCCCTAGTGTGCGGGGCGGGAGGTTTTATCGGCGGACGCCTGGTAGACAAGCTCAAGCGTGAGGGCTACTGGGTGCGGGGGGTGGACGTTAGGCAAGCCGTGGGGCCACTACTGTACGCAGATGAGTTCTTTTGGTTTGACTTGCGCAAGCAGGAGCATTGTATGGAGGCCCTGGCAGTGAAGGGTGGCTTTGACGAGGTGTACCAACTAGCAGCCAACTTCGGCGGGGTGTGGTTCATTGAAAACAGGGAGCGTGAGATTATGTGCAACAACACGCTCATCAATCACAATATGTCAAACCTCGCAACTTTGCTGGAAGTGCCACGCTACTTCTTCTCGTCCTCGGTCTGCGTGTACCGAGATATGTTGCTTGATGAGCCAGAACTAACCGAGGCTGACGCCTACCCCGCTGCGCCAGAAAATGAGTACGGCTGGGAAAAGCTCTACGCTGAACGCATGGCAACGACCTTTGGACGCAACTCCGACACACAAGTACGCATCGCCCGTTTCCAGACCGTCTACGGCCCAGGGGAATACTGGCAGGGCGGGCGCGAGAAGGCTCCCGCTGCGATGTGCCGCAAGGTGGCCGAGGCAGAAGACGGTGGGACTATCACAATCTGGGGAGACGGGTCGGCGGTACGCGCTTTCTCCTATGTCAGTGATGTTGTGGATGGAGTCTACGCCCTGATGCAGTCAGACCTAGAAGGCCCCGTGAACATCGGCACTGACGAAAGAGTGACGATCAACGAGCTAGTTCAGACGGTGGCAGAGGTAGCTGGCAAGAAGATTCACATAGTCTACGACACCTCTGGCCCTACAGGGCACAAAAACCGCAACTTCAGCAAGGCCCGCATCCGTTCGCTGGGTTGGGAGCCGAAGGTGAGTCTCAAGGAAGGGATCGGACACTCATACCCGGTGATAGAAGCGCAGGTGCATGGCTAAGCCAGTCCGTATTAGGGGGCAACTCACCCAGGCTAGAAAAGCCGACATCATAATGCCCGCGTTCAACAAGCTACACCTGACCCAGAGAGCTATCCAGAGCATCAAGGACAGCACCACCGTCCCCTACCGCCTGATTGTGATAGACAACGGCTGTACAGACGGCACAGCAAAGTGGCTGTCAGAGCAGGACATCGGGCGGATCATCACGTTCAAGGAAAACCAGGGCTTCACCAAAGCCATCAACGCTGGCCTTAGTATATGTCAATCTGTATATGTTGTTATGTACAGTAACGATGTGGAGGTTGACACTGGCTGGCTCAAGTTGCTGATTGAGGGGCTGGAGAGAAACACAAAGGTAGGCGCCATTGGCCCACTGTCTACTGCCAAGCCACAGGTGCAGTGGGAGGGTCGGTATCGGGGAAAGCAAGGGGTACAGATCGTACCATACGAACTAGCTTTCTTCTGTACTCTGTTTAGGGCACAGGCCGTGTGGGACACGGGGGTTCTGGACGAGGAGATGGCGGTCTATGGCTCGGACAACGACTACTGCTACCGCATGAGGCTGGCTGGCTGGGAGCTTGCCACGCACTGCGACGTGCTGGTAAGACACGACCATGCCACGATCACGCCCGCGCAAGAGGCGATGCGTAACGAAGCCTCTCGACAGTTGCGGGAGAAATGGCCGGAGGCACACTTTTGAAACACCTAGTTATAGGAGCATCGGGACAGGTAGGGGGCTACCTGTTCCGCGCCCTAGCCGACGCAGGCGAGGACGTTGAGGGCACGTACTACTCTTTTCACATATCTGGTTTGCAAAGGCTGGACATTCGTCGAGAGGGACGGGTGCAGGAGTTGATAGCGGCGGTTGAGCCAGAAAACATTTACCTGCCCGCCGCACAAAGCAACGTAGAGTATTGTGAGGTCAATGGGCCGGACGCGGCTCGCACAAATATCCTCGGCACGCACTACGTCGTCCAGGCAGCCAACGACGTTGGGGCCAAAGTAGTCTTCTTCTCGTCAGATTACGTCTTTGACGGCAAGGCTGGCCCCTACCGTGAAGACGCTGCGGCCCACCCGATCAACGTCTACGGCTGGCAAAAGCTAGCGGGCGAGCACTACGTCGCCCTGCACGCTAGCGACTTTCTCATCATTAGAACTACCGTGGTCTATGGCTGGGAGCGTCAGGGCAAGAACTTCATCTGCCACTTACTCAGGCGGCTTCGGGCTGGCAGCATGATACACGTACCAACAGACCAGATTGGCAGCCCGACCTATGCCCCCAACCTGGCCGACGCCGTGGCTGGGCTGGCAATTACTGGGAAGCAGGGGGTGTACCACGTGGCTGGCCCAGAGCGCGTCAGTCGCTATGACTTCGCGTGCGAGGCCGCCCGTGCGTTCGGCTTGCCAGAAACCATGATCTGGCCCACCTTGACTGTGAACACACGCCAGCGGGCGATGAGGCCGCTTGAGGCGGGGCTGGTAGTGGACAAGGCGCAGGCCGTGCTTACGGTGCCGCTTGTGGGGTACAAGGAGGGGTTGCAAATCATGGCGTTTAAGTCTACGATTGAAGACCAATATGCAAGCGGGTAATGGCTAGGTGGGAGGGTATGCCTATGATGGGAATCTACGAGATTTGCAACCTGCATGACGGCAAGGCCACGGCCTATGTGGGGAGCACCAATAACATTCATAAGCGCTGGGGAGAACACCGAGCACGCCTGCGGCGTAGCACACATGACAATGCATATCTACAGCGTGGGCAATCAGCACACAGCAGAGGCCAAGCGCAAGGTAAGCGAGGCACGAGCTGGGCCCTATCCAGCCTTTGTAAACCTAGAGACAGGCGAGGTAATCCCAGCAGGTAGGAATCTGACTAATCTATGCCGCGAATTGGGGCTGAGACAGTCGTGTATGTGCGCTGTCAAGACTGGAAGGCAGCCTCACCACAAGGGTTGGGAGTTAGTAAATGGCTAAAACACGAGAACAGCTACGTGACAATTTGAATACCTATACCGGCGACGCGGCGAATGTCATATGGACTGTCGAGCAGAAATCGCTGGCGATCAACCTCGCCATCCAGGACGCCTGGCCTGAGATCAAGAAGCTAACGCGCACCCAACTCACGCTGGCAGCGGGCAGCTACGCTTACGTCGTCACCGCCATGACCCGCGCCCCCTGGGGGCCTGCACAGGTCTGGATTGCCACCACTGCCACAGCCACGCCTGTGTACCGTGAACTGCGGCGCAGCGTGCTCTGCCGTTCGGATGGTGCATCTTACTCGTTGGAGTTTGACAGCGACCTGGTGGACAACCGAGACGGCTACAGGATCGAGGTACACTATGAGCAGGAGTGGCCTGAGCTTGGGGGAGACGCGGCGGTGAGCTACGTGCCCGAAGCCTTCGTCAGCCCTATGGCGTTGTTCCACCTCTGCACGATGGAGTCCATGTCCGGGCACCACAGCGATGTCGAGACCTTTCGTCGCCTTCGACCTGATTTCTTTGAAGAGGCAGAGAGAGCAAGGGCCCGAAATCGAATAGAGGCTCTGCCCAGAACCCTCAAAACTCGTTGGGAGTAGGGGTTTGAAAATTGTAAGGTTCGGTGAATCGTAATGGGTGTCACGGTGGATGGGGTAATTTACGACATTTCCCTGGAAAGATCGACCGGGGAGATTTTGGGGCTGATGATCGTTCCGCATAGCGATAGGCGAGAACGAGTTAATGATTTTGCACCCACCATCTCCAGCACGGGCGACCTAGCCTATGCCGAGGGGGTCTGGCGACCATGGACGCAGAGCGATTGGTCGTCTGGGCTGGGGCAAGAGGTGTGGTCGTCGGCAGAGACCGCCCGCTTCTACGAGGCCGAGAACGTGGAGACGCGCATAGCGGGCAAGGTCATGCTGGCAACGGCAGTCTCAGTGACCGACGCCGACATCGCCACCGCGCAGCCCGTGGACTTCAACAGCAAGGTGTACATGCGGTGTACGGCTACTGACATCATCCGAGAGCACACTGACGGCGTGGGCTGGGCGAGTGGTACGCCTGCGGTGGTGAACCCAACCGACCTGGTGGTGTTCGGCGCAAAGCTCTACGCAGCCTCGTCGTCTACGCACTACTCGTGGCTCACCACCAGCGGGACGTGGATACTGGCGCCCGTGGACAGGGAGCACTTCGCCACCTGGAATCCAGGGGCTACGCCTGGACTGTACGGTTCGCACGGCCACCAGGTATTTGCCTCTACGGACGGCTCGACGTGGGGCACGGCGATAAGCGTGGGGGATAGCTCGGCGGACATCACCAGTCTGACCACCTTCGACCAGGTGTTGTACGTGGGCAAGGAGTCTGGCCTTTTTTACTATGACGGGACAGACGTGTTCCAGATGATTAACTGTAGAAATAGGCTGTGGAGTGGCAACTTCGCCGAGATGACGGAGTGGGAGGGCTTCCTCTACTTCAACATCCTTGATAGGATATACAAATACTCCGCGTCTGCCATCGTAGACATAACGCCCGCCATGCAGGGAGACCTCACGAAAGAGAGCTATGGCTACGGTGTGCCAGAAGCGTTCATAGCCTCGCCTACGTCTCTCTACGTAGGGTTTGACCTAGCAGAGAACGATTACCCTGTGGTGCTGTCCTACAACGGCCTGGGGTGGCACACAGTGTACAGGGGGGCAAGTGGGGACACCTTCGAGGGTATGGGCTACAGTGCGGAGCGGGACTGGCTACTCATCAATGATGGGAGCACTCGTTACAGGCAGCTTCCGAGCTTCAGCGATCTCCCCTACCCCACCTTTGCTCCCACGGGCAGCGTCATCACGCCGCGCTTTTCAGGAGATATGCCTGAGACGGCAAAAGCCATAAAATCTGTTGTCCTCCAAACTCGTGATTGTTCTTCTACGCAGAAAGTGACTGTAGATTATAGGAAAGATGGTGTACAAACCTGGACTAATGCGGGCGATATTACGTCAAGCCCCTCGGAGGAGCTGAGCTTGAGCGCGCTGGCGGGAGCCATCGAGGTCAATAATGACATTCAGTTCAGATTTACGTTGGCTAGCACCAGCGTAGCGATCACGCCCGTTGTCGAGCACGTTGCAGTGAGGTGGTTACCTCGCCCGCCGGCGACTTTTGCACATCAAATTTCTGTCAGGCTTGGCACCCCAATTCCGCTTGGGTAGCCCGGAGTTGTTTTTTGAGGCGCTCATTCTCAGCAAGAGATTCTTGCCATTTTTGGTAATAAGGATCGCCCCAGGCATTGCCGTGCGTCTTTCTGGTTAGCAGCCCGAGATTTTCTTGGTGGTTATCATCCTTGATGCCATTCCGGTGGTGAACGATCTCGTCGTTTGTGAGCGGGCGGCCCAGGTGCTTCGCCATAACCCACCGGTGCTCTAGTAAATAGTTGTCATTCCATGTCATAGGCTCAGCTAGGGGGCGCTCGCTTGCCGGCAGGGTGGCTAAGTGGATTCTGACATAGCCCTCTTCAGTCTTGTGCCTTCCGCCTGCCCAACTATAATGTTCTTGCCCCGAATGGGCGCACTGTTGACAGCGTGGAGAGACGTGGACGCGCCGTATGCTTTGGATAATTTGCCAACGCTCTTCGCTACAGATAGGACAGGTAGCCCGGACACATAACACGGTGCGCCCGTTATCCATGCGGCGTGGTTCTTGGCGACTGAAATCATAATATTCTTGCCAGCATGATTCTACCTCTTCGCGGCGTAGCGGAACCCATTGGCCCGGGCGTGGGCGTCGGCGTGAACACGGGTAGCAATATGGGGATTGTTGGCGGTGGCGGGCGTAACTAACCACTATCCAATAATCAGATTGGCAATCAGGACAAGAAGCCAAAATACACAGGCCCCCGTCGCGCATTTCTTGCTTGTTGAAATCAAAGTATTCGCGCCATTCTTCTTTAACTTCTTCTGGCCTGAGCGGTTTTCGTGGTGCCATAATATACCTCCAACAAAGAAGCCCCCGCTGGCTCGCGGCGTTTGTTGCTACACAGACACCATGTTTGAGCCGTTGGGGGCACGATAAACAAAAATAGCCGTCTCATGGTATGGTCTGTGTAGCCTCTATATTATACCACAAAAGCGTTAGATTGGCAAATGGAAAA
>SDBU01008007.1_pt1 | contig 12087 bp, 11 predicted proteins | sample 2277071 | NCBI WGS metagenome assembly SDBU01 (sample SAMN10397929, study PRJNA504765) | marine sediment metagenome | isolation source: marine sediment core GS08_GC12, 126 cmbsf | place: Arctic Ocean: Gakkel Ridge, Loki's castle | collected 2008
CTGGATTCTGCTGACTGGTGCGAACGTGGGCGCAATGGCCGAGATCAAGACGTACATCAATGCCAACACCGTCATCGTGGAGGGCCTGGGTTGGGATGGCGATCTAGCTTCGCAGACCTTCGAGATACATCTACACCCGTCCGTCGTGAGTGGGGATAATGCCCAGCACGAATTCTCTGTCGAATCTGGTGGCAAGTTTGAGGTTTTTAGTTACGCCTTTACCAACGGCACAGTGGCAAGCATCAAGAACCGCGCCGCTGCGGACGACATAGACACACTGAAGATTGAAGTAGATGGTGGTGGCTACGATCGGCAAGACGGGTTGAAGATCGAGTACACTTCTGGAGATTTGCAGCCAGCAGATCGTGGGCACCCACTGCACATCACGATAGACGAAACTGGCGCAGTAAGTTCTGATGCAACTACGCTGATAGAGGGAATCGTCATAGAAACAACCGACGCAATGACGGTGGAGAAGCACGCCATACATGTTGGCGTTGGGTTTGACGAGGCCCTTCATGTTTCTGGTGGCGCAGCAGTAGCCATAGACTATGGCTACGAGGTGACGTCTGCAAGCGTGGTAACGCGCACAGCCGAGTTTACTTCTACGGGAAGCAACGTGGAGATATTCGACAGCAACGCGGACTACATCCTGATAGGATCAGATGCCACGTTCGAGGTCATCAACGTGATGCTGTCCATCAACTCTAGCAAGGACGTTGAGCTGGCGTATTATTACTCAAAGGCCGGGGGCAACTGGACGGCGCTTCCGATACAGGGTGACACTACGAATGGCTTCCAGAACAGTGGCAATATCTCCTTCGACGCTCCGGGGGATTGGAGCAAAGACGATGAAGCCGAGGCCAATGGCGACATCACTAATGCCTACTACGTGAAACTGGAGAGGACGTTTGCCACCAATATCCCGACGTTGCCCACTGAAAGCCAGTTTACCATCGTTACTGATCAAGGTATCGGCATGAGCATCTTGGGCAGCGGCCTGGTGGTGCTGCCCTACCTGGCCGGGATCCCCGCCGATGTGGTTAACGGAGCGATTTGGATGGAAGCAGATGGGTTGCACGTCTACTACGCTGGAGCTGAGGCGTTGGTTGCTGACGGAGTGCCGTAGCGACGACGCGGCATGGTTGGAGAGATAATGAGCGACACAGATGGTGCTCAAGCAGCTCAGTGGGTTGAGATCCGGAGGCCTGGCAATGGCAAGTTACTCTGCCGGCTTGACCCACAACGCTGCCTACTAGAAATCGGCGATAGGCGCCAGGCGTCGAAGATCGACTTAACCGACTACGGCTTGGTGTTCAGAAAGCCTTCTAAGGTGGCTCAGTAGCCAGATTTGACATAGAGTAAAAAAGCGAGTATAATGTCGGGCAATTGAAGAAAAGAGCGCCCAGAGCGCCACGTTGAGAGCGACTAGATCGCCAGAGACTCCGACGAGGCGCTTTTTGTGTTTTGGGAGTAGCGCAGAGTGGACAGGGAGGTTCTATGGACAAAGCATTAGAGACTGCCGTTATTATGATGAGTGTGCCTATCGGTGGCTACCTCGGTATTGAGGGAGAGCAGGTGGGGAAGGCGAAGCGGGCCGAGCTTAAAGAAGCTCTGGCAGCGGGGGAGTTAGAGTCAATTACCTTCGATGCACTTGTCTACAAGGACGGTCCGAATAAAAACCATTATCGCTTTCGAGTAGAGGATCTTCCAGTCTTCTGTGAGAGCTTTGGAGGTCAGCCGTTCCTTCGCAACCACGATACCTGGGACATCGGAAGTCGTGACGGAACGATCCAGGCATCGAAGTTGCAGGGTGTGGACTTCGTGCAGGAAATTGAACTGACTACCGAGCAAGGAATGAAAAGCTTCGTTCAGGGTCAGATAGATCGGTTCTCTATCGGGTGGTACTACAGTGGCATCACTTGCTCGATCTGTAATTCCGACTGGTTCGGTCGCGATTGCAATCACTGGCCTGGCCGGACCTACAGAGATGGCAAGGGTGAAAACCCGCAGACGTGCGAGCTGATCTTCGAGGATCCCAGAGGTAAAGAGACGTCCGCCGTGAACGCGCCGGCGGTGGACGGTACGAAGATACTGGCGCAGCTATGTGAGCAAAAAGAACGCAATTTAGCAAAACAGGAGGTTGACATGAACAAGCAGAAAATCAAGACGGTCGCCAAGGAGGCTCCTCCGGCCGTCGAACCGGCGCCCGCAGTGGAACCGGTTGTGGCGCAGCCCGTAATTGCGGCTGTTGATACCGGGGCAGCCGACTGGCTGGCCTACATGAAAGAGCAGGCCACTGACGTGGCCTTGGCCGGCAGTGGGTTGCCACCCGCGATGCAGACTGCCGTCCGTGAGGAGTTCGAGGGCAACGAGAGTGTTACCCCGACGCTGGTGCAGGCAGCCATTGCACGGCAGACAAGGGTCTGGGCCGCGCTTCAACAGAGCAACGTGATTCGTGGCATGGGTACGCCGTTGGATGCTGGCAGCTTGACTACGCCAATGGACGAGATCAGGGAAGCCTGGAACTGGATATTCGGAGTGCCGGGTGCGAAGACGCCGCCCCCGAGCCTGCGGAAGACCGACGAGCTATACCGCATCGTCACTGGGGACTGGGATTGGCGGGGGCTGTTCAACCCCGATCAGGCCCAGTTGGCAGGGGCGGACACTACCACCCTGGCCGACATCGCCGTGGACGCCATGAACAAAGTCATGGTCGCCCTCTACGATGGCCTGGAGGCTTACCGGTGGTGGGAGCAATTGGTCAGTGTGCAGCCGCACGACGGCAGCACCCACGACATGAAGTGGCTCCAGTTCGGCGGGATCGGCAATCTGCCGGTCGTGGCCGAAAAAGCAGCCTTCACCGAGCTGGACGTGGTGGACACCAAGGAAAGCGACAGCTTCGTGGTGCGCGGCGGGTACGTCGGGATCAGCAAGCAAATGCTGCGCAAGAGCCAGATCGCGCTCATCCAGGCCATTCCGAGGCAGATGGTCATATCTGCCATTCGGACTCGAAGTTCCGACATCGCGGCTATCTTTACTACGGCGAGCGGGGTTGGGCCGACGATGAGCCAGGATAGCACCGTCCTCTTCCACACCGACCACAGCAACCTGGCGGCCACCGCGTTTTCCTTTGCGGCCTGGGCGGCAGCGCGGGTGGAGTGTTACCAGCAGACTGAGCTGGGGAGTGGAAAGGCCCAGGGCCTGTGGCCCAAGTTCTGCATAGTGCCAGCCGAGCTGTACGACCCCGCGCTGGACGTGTTCAACTACGGTGCAGGAGTTGGCAACCGGCCGGGGACGACTGATTACCATGTCAACCCCTACGGTGAGAGCCGGCCCGGAGATCCGCGCCCGATCGTGGTTGCGGTGCCAGACTGGACGGACAACTTCAAGTGGGCTTACCTGGCTGACCCCGTGATCGCCCCGGTGATCCAGATAAGTTACGCCCAGTTGCCTGGCGGCGGCAGCCATCCATTACCCTCGTTGTACAGCGTGACCAGCCCCACCTCGGGGATGATGTTCACCAACAACGTGCTTCCGATCAAGGTTGAGGACGAGTACGCCTACGGTGTGGCCACCTGGCGCGGCATCGGCAAGCGGAACGCCACCAGCTAGACTGGCGGCAACAACAATCAAATACGGGAGGCTTCAAATGCTTGGAAATATGTTTACACACGTGTACAATGGGCCAGATGGCGCATTGTCTGGTGATCCGCGCAGGCAATTTTCATTGCCAAAACCTGCTACCCTGATCCACGTCAGTTTCTGTTGCAGCTCTGCGACAGCATCTACGCTTGACCTGGGTGACAGTGGCGACCCGAACGGGATCATCTCTGCTGGAGCGATTGGTCAGAGTGGCACGCCGGCGGAGTTCAACCCTGCCGACTTCAATGGTGACCTGTGCGACCAGCTTAGTGGTTGGCATTTCGACGTGGACGACTTGATCGTCGATTACGAGATCACCCACGCCAGCGGCGAGGATGTGTGTCTCGTGCTGACTTTCCTTGAAGGATAGGCATGGACATCGAGAGCGGGAGCTTTGATAAAGCGAAGGCTATCATGTATCTGGCCCGCGAGCACGGGCTGCTGGCGGGCCGAGTGGCGGAACTCGAAAGCGCTGTGCCCTCGGCTACGATGGACGCGGCCAACAAAGGTGCGAACCTGAATAAGCTGCCGAGGGACCTGCGGGCCATACTGGAAGCAAACGGCTTCGCCACGCCGTATGCACTGCGGCAGACGAGTGACGAAGAGCTGCTAGCTATCAAGGGCGTAGGGCCAGCAGGGGTCAAAAAGATTCGTGTCCTGACCTAACAACTCACTAGGAGGTAACGACGATGAACCTGGTCGTACTGAAGGTGACGACTACTGGCGGAGATGCGGCTGCGGTTGGTAGTGTGGAGAGCGAGCTGCTGATCTCTGGCAAGATCATGGCTGTAGTGTTAGACTACCATGCCAGCGCGCCGAACACCACTGACGTAAACCTTTACATGACCGATACGCCCAGCTACTTGATTCTGGACTACGACAACCAGAACACCGACATCGGCTTGCATCCACGGAAAGCCGCGGTCATAGCTGACGGCACGGTTATAACGATTGACGGCACATATTTCAACGCGGAGCCTTATGTCGTGCATGGCAAGCTGACGCTGGCTGTGGCTGGCAGTAATGCGCTTACCAACGCAGTAACAGCGTGGATATTTTACGAATAGAGCAACGGGAGGTAAGAAAATGAGCAAGAAACGCTTTGTGTATATCGGCGCGGCTGTCGTGCTGGCCGTGCTGTTGATGGGCCTAGTGCTGAGTGGCCTCCAGAAGTGTCCTGAGCGCGTGACTCTCCAGAGCCTCAGCCATATGAGCGGGCCGCTGGACATCACGGGGGCCGGGACCGCGGCAGCGCCGGCGCTGTATCTGGCAGGAGATAGCGATACAGGCATCTACCAGTCGGCGGCTGACAACTGGGATGTCACAGCGGCGGGGAGCAACGTGCTCAATCTGTCGTCTAGTGGCGCAAGCTGGGGTGGCTCTGGATATGTGGTGGATGTGACAGGCGCTATCTCTATGGACGGCGACCTGGCGTCTGACTTTCGCACATCTGTCGGCGACCTAACATTCGAGGCTGAGACGGGCAGCGTCGTTATCAAAGGCGACGAGGCTGTGGCCGATGCTATCTACCTGGACGCGAATGATGCAATCACCACTGGCATCACTGCCATAGTGGGCACGGCTGGCACGTTTGGTGTGACAGGCTATATCGCCGACTTCGATATGACAGGTGGCGTAAGTATAGACGCTGATCTGGCTTCCAACTTCAGCACATCCGTCGGCGACTTAACCATAGAAGCTGAGAGCGGCAGCGTGATTATCAAGGGTGACGAAGAGGTGGCTGACGCGATACTGTTGAATGCAGCCACGACGGTTACCCAGGGCATCGACATCAACGTGGGCTCTGTCTATGGTATGAGCGTGGACGGAGGTCTCACAGACTTCGGCTCTGGGACCTATGCTACTGCCGATGGAGACAACGACGTGGGGATCGAAGGGGATCTGGAAGTCAATACCAGTATAGACCTTGACGGGACCGACTTCGACGTGGACATCAGTGGCGGCTTCTCGATAGACGGTGACTCCGGCTCCAATGTTAGTACATCGAGCGGTGACATTCTCGTCGATGCCGAGACTGGCAGTGTCACCATCATAGGTAGCGAGGCGACCGCTGATTCAATCTCCCTGGACGCTAATGACACAGTGACGAGCGGATTGACCATCGTTGTGGGCTCGGTAAGCGGGCTACAGATCGACGGCGGCCTGACGGACTATGGCAGCGGGACGTACACCCGGGCCGATGGTGATGGTGATGTGGGGATCGCAGGTGACGTGGAAGTCGAGGGCGTGACCTATATGGACGGTGGAGCAGAGATCAACGGCACGCTGACACTGGAGAATGATGAGACCATCGTCAACTCCTCCAATGGCATCATCACCTTCACGATGACCACGGCAGACTTCGTGGGCAGCGCAAACATAACCACTGACCTGGACGTGGACGGCACGAGCAACCTGGACATTGTGGATGTAGACGGCGCGTCTGACTTCGGCGCTAACGTGACGATGAGTAGTTCCGCCATACTGTACGGCCCACGGCTAAAGTGGACATACGTGGCGACCAATACGGTGCTCACGCAGGCAGATTCGGGCAGTTGGTGGGGGACTTTTGGGGCATCGTCGGGGATGACCTTTACTTTGCCCACAGATGGCTCGAATATGGCTGGGGTTTACTTCTGCATCTACAATTCAGAGGGTATCACGATCACGATTGATCCGGTCCAGGGCGCAAGCATAATCCGACGCCTGACAAATCACTCTGGTAGCAATGAGCGCATCCAGAGTACGGCAGAGCACGATTCAATCTGCCTGATGGCAGGCAACAACGACATTCAATGGTATCCCTTCCCCGTTTATGGGACCTGGGCAGACATTGACTAGACGAGCAACGGGGGAGGAGGCGGCATACGGCAAGACCCTTTCTCACTTAAACAGTGATCGTCAAGAGAAACAGTTAAGAGGGAGGGATGCGGGTTTCTCGCTCCCTCCCTTTCTACATAGGAGGAAATTACCATGAAGGAATGGCTGGATAGAATCGGGAAGCTGGCAACGCCGGTACTGCTGGCGATTATTGCTTTGGCAGTTGCACAGGTAGCACTGAATCAGTCAGCGTTACTGGATACGATGGATGGCTGGGACACGGCGCCGGTACAGTCACAGGGCTTCTGGAGTGGCGGTACACAACACACGTTCCAGAGTGCGGCTGTGACCAACACCAACGGCACAGCGTTCAATGTAGGTAGCCCTTCCTACCCGAGCATGGGTATACAGGTTGAGGGTATTAGCGGCGATACGGTCAGCTTTCAGGGCACGATAGACAACTCAACCTGGTACGCCGTTGAAGTAGTAAACATGAGCACGGGAGCCAAAACTACTTCTACCACTGCCGATGGTGTATTCCGATTACCAGTAGGTGAGCTCCGCTTTGTACGTACTCCTATCAGTGGCTACAGCGCCGGCACTATCACCGTGAAGGGGAACGCTCCTGTCGAAGCTGCTTATGCGCTGGAAGATACACAGTTGGGCGCCGCGACTGACCCGACCTACATTGGCGACGTAAACTTTGGCGAAAGCCTGCCTGCTGGGACGAACAACATCGGGGACGTGGACATCCTGACCAACGTCGCGCCTGCTGGCAAGGCGGGGTCAATAAACTATGTCAATGAGCCAGCGGCAAACACAGCAGCGCAGATTGTTCTTGCTGCACCTGGTTCTGGAGTGAGCCACATCATCGGCCTGATTTCCTGGAGCTACGATAGCCTGCCAGACGTGGGTTCGACTGTAATCATCGAGGACGAGACGGGCAACCTATTCAAGCTCGACATTGACGAGAGCGGGCCTGGCTTCATTCCCTGGAATCCTGGGCTGAAGGCGGCGGCCAATGACGCTGTGACTGTGACCCTGGCAGCTGGTGGCTCTGGTATCAACGGCATCGTGAATCTCCATACGTGGAGTGAGTAGGGGGTGATTCTATGATATGGGCAATAGTAATAGTTATCGGAGTGATTGCAGGGCTGGTAGTGTTCTTGCTCCTCAACCGCAAAATGAAAGAGGCGGGCATACAGGCCATCTTCAGGGGGCGGCGCGGGCGGCTACTCGCTACTGGGCAAACGACTCAGTACAGCGGCGAGGAGGATGATGGCTTTTTTGAGAACGGCCTGCCCAAGAGATACCAGGTTCGGACTACGGGTGATCAAAGCGGGACATCCAACATAGACCTGATCCACCTCACAGACACCAGCATCGCCTTTGCAGCCACTACGCCAGGGACGATAACCGATTCCAATAACGGCCTCGCCATATTCAAGACGGGCGACGTTATCGTCTTCACTGGTTCTGGCCTGAACGATGGGGTCTACAATGTGAGTACGGGGAATGTCGCGGGGACGCTTCGCACCACTGAGGCGACGCTGTTTGAGGCCGCGAGCGCGACGGTCAATATTGCCAAGCGTGAGGCACTGAGCAACAATGTCGTGCTGGACAGGCAGACGGGGTTGACGTGGCCCAGGTACACGTCGGCCGAGAACACGAAGATGGGGGCGGCGAGCGATGGGAAGATGCCGTGGACGGGGCAGTTGTACGACATCTTTCAGTGGGCTGCTGCTGCGAACGTGGCGGAGTTAGGTGGCTACAGCGATTGGAGGATACCCAACGATATAGAGCTACTTAATTTGAGGAATATGGAGGCTCCTACCGCTGCACCAGACAGCACGGCGTTTCCAGGCTGGCCTACACTGGTTTATATGTGGTCATCTACTTCGGTACCTAACAGTGCTGCGAAGGCAGTGAGCGTCATCTTCGGCGGCGGTACTACAAACTTCTATACTAAGTCCAACGTCTATTATACCGCCTTAGTTCGAGGAGGTATCTAATGCCAAATTGGACAGGCAAAACCATAGCAGAACTCAGGGTTATGGACGCAGCCGAGATTCGCGCCGCGCTGGCTGCCTTTTTCGCCCCTCTCTCAAAGAAGGAACTCATCGAATTCGACCAGGACGCCACCGAATTCACTGACAAGCCCCAAGTCACCTCTGGCGAGCATGGCATCGTTTCGCGTGCCCAGACCGTGCGGGACGCGCTGGGGGATGTGCTGCGGGTGGAGGCGACTGAGAAGTCTTATTATCCTGGCGGAGAGATAGACGAGATAATTCAAGTCAAGACCAACGCTGACGGGGACGAAATAGATGATTCGGTCATCAAGCACCGCATTGGGTCTCAGCCAGAAGGCAAGTTTGTGTTGACTGTGGTGCTTGCGCCACGCGACACGAGCGACATCACTGCCCCCTGGCATGGCGAATACTGGAAGCTGGTGGATACTGGCAATCAGGCCAGTCTGTGGGCCGTGGATGCACCTGCTTCAGTGCTATTGGACTTGCACGATGAGCTTTGGGCTATGTCGCCAGCGGGGACGTTTGGGGTGCTAGCAGTGGCTTCGGCTCGGCCTAACGTGTTCCTGCCTGCTGCTGTGAGGTATCACGTGGGGATAAGTGAGGTGGAGGCCCTGGCGCGGCGTGATAGAATCGCCGACTATCTGGATGGACTGGGCAAAGACACGACAGAGCTGAGGGCTGCCCTCGATGAGCACGTTCAAATGGTTGCGATAGTAGGGGCGCTTGGCTTTAGCGTAACACAGTTCTGGTCGGCGATGAGGCGATAGGTATGGCACAGGGGCGCTCTCTGGTGAGATTGCGGGGATCCTCCTGAGTGGATGAAGGAGTAGCACGGGGTAGAATGCGAAGGCCGCTGGCGAAGTTGCCAGCGGCCTTGTTCGTGATACGTTTCGAGCCAGCACTTTAGACGGGGCTTGCATCCCCGCTTATTGCTTCTTGATGTGCTACACGATCACAAGCCTGACATAACCAGCGTATCTCTAGGGGCTTGGTGTAGTCATCGTGATGGGCATATGGCTTACATACTTTTCGGCATTCCATGCAGTAATCTGGGCGTATCAATATGCCCCTATCCACAGCGTACTGCGTCAGTGATCGCCCCTTACGCTGTATTCTTGCTGCTTTAGTTGAATATCTTTTGGCTCGATAGCGTGCTTGTGCTTGTTTATACCCTTCTGTTTTGCGATAGTTAGCACACTTGCGTTGATTGACAACCCTTCCTTTTTCTGATTGCTGATATTTCTTATGCGCCCCAGTGTATGTTCCACTCATAACAAAGCACCCCCTGCAAGTTTATCGCTGTTGTCAGACGAACGACGGGGACGCTGTCCCACTTGTAGGGGGTGCTTTGGTCAATTAGGTTAAAACAAAACGCCCCCGACCTCGCTCATCTGACAGCTACAATTATACAGGTTTTGGGAGATTTGTCAAGTTGCTATTTGAGAGCATCTAGACCTTCGGCTCTCGCGCAGAGGCAGTGTGAGGAAAAAGAAGGAGCCAAAACCCCACGCCGCCCCTGCGCCAGAGCCGAAAAGCCCTGGCGTGCAAAAGCAGGTTCAAGCGGGGTCGTCCTCCACATACGGCGTCAAGTTTCTGGCGATGCGCACGGCTGGCTTCTGGGCGATATCTACGAAGTCCAGCTCCAATACCTTCGCGGCCTTCTCGAATTTTCCCTTGTTCAGTTTCAGTGCCTGGGGGAGATGCTCGCGGCAGTATTCCAGGGCATGGTCGTTGATGTAGTACAGGACGACTGACATCTGCACTTTGACAGCGGGGTGCGGGGTCTTCTCTCCCGTCTCCTGGTAGTTGTGGGTTGCAGCGGCGCGGATGTTAGCATCTGCTATAGCTAGTTGGTCCCTGGCTTCCCGTAGATCGCCACGGGCGGAGCAAAGCTCTCTGCCCCTCGGCGTTAGTTCTAGTTCTCGTTCAAGTCCTGAAATCCGTTTCTTGGCGTTAGCTTCTGCCAATCGGCAGGCTGCTAACTCTTCGACCATTTCGTTTAGCATCTTGACCTTTCTCCGCGTGATGTGGTATGCGCAGCCCACCGTGTTTTTATGCCCTGCGAGCGATCTCGTTCAGGAGCAATGCGCCGAGGGCAAAGAGTAGCAGGAGAAACATCAGGTTTCCGTCTCCTTCCCGTTCGGCTCCTTCCGGGCGATGAGTTGTGAGACCATTGTTGCGTGATTGGCCTCAAGGTAGCTTTCATACCCGAGTTTCTTGAGAACCGCGATCATGTTCTCTTTGCTGATGTATGGCTCTAGTGTGTTCTCTACGAGCTGCTTGTTGACCTCAGTGAGGAGCTTGTCCAGACCGTTCGGCTTTTCCTCTTCCGCTTTGGGTTCTGGCTCCTGGGGCGGCTCTACGATCTCCCCCGTTTCCCCGTCTACGGCTGCAAGGGGGGGCTCGGAGATAGCATTGGGCTCCCCGTCGTCACCGAAAAGCTCCGCAATATCTTGTGCGGCGGATCTCTTTGGCTCATCCTTAGCGTTCTGGGCGCGTCGCCGTGCGTTTGCGTTGTACTTGGCGTTGGCCTCTGCCTCAGCGATGGTCATGTCTGCGGTGTCCTGCCAGTCTTCTGGGATGGTCAGCGTATCCTCGACGCGCCAGGTCTCGGCGGCGATCTCCCTAGGGGATGGTGCGCCGTAGGCGCGGTTGAGCGCATTTTTCAAGGCGCGTTTGCGTGCTACGTCCTCCCACGTCCAGCCCTTCGGGGGATCAATCGGCTTGTTCTGCCTCTTTGACCAGGTGTCCTCTTTTGTGACCACGCCGACTGCCTCGGTGCTGCAAATCTCATAGGCGTTGGGCACGCCTGCCTGGGTCAGTGCGGCGAGGTCGGCAACTGCATCCTGGCGAAGGATCCGGCACCTGAACGCGGTTGCGCCCTCTGGGATGGTGTCGGTGTCGTTGGTGATGCGTTCGTATCTCTCATAGAACTGGCACTGGTTGCGAGCCCACCTGACCAGGAGCTTGTAGCCCTCTGTGAGCACCAGCTTGCCCCGGCTCTTGTAGGCGTAGATTTCGCCTCTGAACGGGTTGGCGTCCATCGCTGCGCTGTACTGGGCCAGCAGGAGCGCCTCTTGTGCGCCTAAGCCGCCGGGCAACATGGTCTTGAGGCGATTGGCCAGAGCGGTGATGTCCTCTCGATTGCCCCACTCCGCTGGGGCGTCTGCTTTTGGCTGTACTGCAACTTGCGTTGTCTCGGTCATGCTTATTCTTTCTCCTTTTCTATTTGTGCGCAATCAGCGCATAGTAGTTTTCCGTTTGGTCGAAGGGCCACGTTGCGGACTCGTAGCCCGTCCTCTGGTAGGTTGCACCTCTCGCAGACTTTCATGGCCTTTTCCTCCTTTTTGGGTTATGCTACTACCTACGATTCTTGTGGAAAAACTCATTCAACATCCTGATGTTGTACCTGCGATGTCCCCCAGGGGTACGGAACGGCTGCAATCCACCTTCTCTCTCTATCCTGTCCAGAGTGAACATGCTCACCCGCAGGTACTTCGCGGCTTCTTTAGCGGTCATCAACGGCTTCCTCTTCATTCTTCCCACGTTGTCTTTACCTCCTTTCTGATTTGATGATCATGCCGCTGCCTCC
>SDBU01008008.1_pt1 | contig 12087 bp, 12 predicted proteins | sample 2277071 | NCBI WGS metagenome assembly SDBU01 (sample SAMN10397929, study PRJNA504765) | marine sediment metagenome | isolation source: marine sediment core GS08_GC12, 126 cmbsf | place: Arctic Ocean: Gakkel Ridge, Loki's castle | collected 2008
GACCGAGGGCGGGCCGGTGTTCGGCCGCATCATTGCCCACAACGACTGGATGGACGTCGCCGGCAACCGCCTCATGCAGGACCGTCTGGAATACCGGTTCTACAACACCCCGCCCAGCTTCCGGGTCTTTGACCTCTCGGTGACCCTGTATGCCAGCGATGGGGACGTGCGGTTCGGCGACACGAAGGAAGGCGGCATCCTGTCGATAAGGGTCGCAAGCTCCATGGAAGCGGCGCGCGCGGGACGGATCGAGAACTCGCTGGGCGGCGTCAACGAAGCCGAGACGTGGGGAAAGCAGGCCAGTTGGTGCGACTACTCGGGCCCGGTGGGCGACCACATCGTCGGCATAGGGGTCTTCGATCATCCCTCTAACCTCCGTTACCCGACCTACTGGCATGTTCGCAACTACGGCCTGATGACGGCCAACCCTTTCGGGCTCTCTGACTTCGTGGGGAAGGGCAACGACGGCTCACACGTCCTGCCGGCCGGCGAGCACCTTTGCTTTCGCTACCGCGTGCTGATCCACGCCGGCGATGCGCAGGAAGGCTCCGTGCGCCAGAAGTACCTCGAGTGGATATTCCCGCCGTCAGCGACGGTGCAGGATTGAACGTTCCCGCTCTGTGGAGAACCGATGGAAAGACCAGGACTCTGGAAAATCGCCCCCGCAGCGGTGACGAAACCGTGGGGTTTGCTGCACCAAGAGGCCCTGGAGTTGACGGGGATCGAGGTGGGGGTCGGCGAATTGTGGCTTGCCTCCGCGCAGACCGGGCCGGGCAACTACTCCAACACCGTCGTGGAACCGGCGCTGCGCAAGACGCTGGCAGAGCTTCTCCAGGAAGCGGCCGCCGAGGGCGACGGCGCCATGGAACTGCTGCTGGGCGCGCACGCGCTCTCGCACTTGCGGGAGAATCCGCACCGAGGCAAGACCGAGGCGTGGTACATCCGGGCCGTCAAAGGGCACACCGGCCTCGTCTCAGGACCGCGCTCCGCAGAGCAAGCCGACAGGCTCAAGGACATCATCCTGAACCAGGGACTGCCGCCGGACGTCGAAGCGTGGTCCGAGGAGGTTCGCGAGCTTTTCGGCCTGATCGAACCCCTCCAGGGAGGCGAGGTCTTCCTCGCCCCCGCCGGGACGCTCCATACGATGTTCGCAATCGGCCCGCAGAGCCACCTCATCATTGACGAGCTACAGCAGGGATACGGCGAAAGCCTCCTGCCGACGCTCACCAAGGTGCTGATGATCCAGAACGACCTGCTCAGCGTCCAGGTTCACCCGGGCGACTCGACCGTCGCCGACGCCGCCGAGGGCAGGCTCCAGGTGGACCAGGATCTCCAGGCGAATCCGACGGTCCGCATCTACGACTTCGGCCGGCGGCCGGGCGAATATCCAGAACTGGGCTTCAGCCTGGTCGACCCCACAACCGGACTGAGGCGCGTCATGCCGGTCGAACTGGAAGTCGGCCGACAGCAAAGCTTGCAGATCATGGTGGCCGACCCGCGTTTCGCGAGGAGCCGAATCCGCGTGAGCCGGGGCGGAGGCTGTGACCTGGCCGTTCGGTACGGCAATTACCGCACGCTCCATTGCCTGCGCGGGTCCGCCGAGCTCTCGGCAGGCAAGGAGGCAATGAGTATGGCGCCGGGGGAGACCGTGTTCGTCCCGGCCTGTCTGGAAAGCGAACTCCGCATCCGCACAGACACCGGCTGCGCGCTTTTCGACGACGCGCTGCCCGACCTGACAGTGCTGACCGATTTCCTGGCGACGCACGGCGTGGGGGCGGAACAGGTCGAAGCGCTGCTCAATCCGGCACGTGCCCTCTGAGCAGGGGACCGGCCGCCGCCCTGGCAGGGGGCCGCCATCTTGTGCCAGGCAGATTCTCCCGTTCCGTCGGCATAGGGGTTGATTTTCCGGGACGGTTTCTGCCACCATGTAGTAGAATATGGCGGGCGCCGTTCGGTGCGGCGGCGCCGTGAACTGCTTCATTGCGGCATACGACACGGAGGGTCGCTTCGCTATATCGAGCCCCGTCTGGGTAGCTTCGGACGCGCAGTGACAGGGGAAACAATGCGGGACGCAAGGTCCAAGCTGAGATCAATGAGGCTCTACGTCCTGATAACCGAGCGTTTCTGCCGGAGGCCGTGGCGTGAGACGGCAGAGATGGTGCTGACCGCCGGCGTGGACGTCATCCAGCTCCGAGAGGACCGGATGGCGGACGGCGAACTGCTGGACAGGGCCTGCGTCCTGCGCGATCTGACGACGGAAACGGGGGCGCTGCTGATCATCAATGACCGTCCTGATATCGCGCTGATGAGCCGGGCCGACGGCGTCCATCTGGGGCAGGCGGACCTGCCGCCACAGGACGTGCGCGGCCTGGTCGGTCCCCACGTGTCCATCGGCGTTTCCACCCACTCCATGGACCAGGTGCGGGAAGCCTGCGAGCTGGCCGTTGACTACGTGGCCATAGGGCCCATCGCTCCCACAACGACCAAGGATTACAAGCGCGGCAGCGGCCTCAGACTTGTTCAGAACGTTTGCGCTCGATGCGCACTGAGCGACCTGCCGGTCGTGGCCATCGGCGGCATCAATCGCGGCAATGCGGCGGAAATCATGGACACGGGCCCCACGGCCGTGGCGGTGTGCTCCGCAGTATGCAGCGCGGAGAATCCGCTGGAGGCCGCCCACGAACTTCGCGCCCTCGTCGAGGAGGCCGTCCAGCGTCGAAGCGAGTCCGATGAGTGAAATGCCCGACATCCTGGTCAGCATCTGCCAGGTTAAGCGCCGCGAGATCGAGGAACTCAAACGGGCGGGCACTCAGCCGCTGGAACAGGCCGTCAGCCGGCAAACCAGGCCCAGGGGGTTCAAGGCGGCTCTTCAAGCAGCCGGGGGCGTCGCCCTCATCGCGGAAGTGAAAAGAGCTTCCCCGTCGGCCGGCGTCATCCGGGAAGACTTCGACCCGGTCGAGATAGCGTGCGCCTACGAGCGCGGGGGCGCCACGTGCATCAGCGTCCTGACGGATCGCCAGTTCTTTCAGGGCGACGCTGCGTTTCTGGCGCAGATACGCGACGCGGTCAGTCTGCCGCTGCTGAGGAAGGATTTCATCCTCGACGACATACAGGTGCTGGAGGCCCGCGCCTTCGGTGCCGACGCTTACCTTCTGATAGCGGCCGCACTTGACCCCGCCAGGCTTCGGGACTTGTTGGGGAGAGGTCGCGACCTCGGCATGGACGCGCTGGTCGAAGTGCATGACGAGCAGGAACTCGATGTCGCGCTCTCCGCGGGCGCGGACCTCATAGGCATCAACAACCGGGACCTCCACACCTTCGAAGTCAGCCTGGAGACGGCGCAGAAGCTGGCCCCGCTGGTGCCGCGCGACGTCGTCGTGGTGGCCGAAAGCGGCATCAAGACCCGTGCCGACGTCCAGCGCCTGAAGAGCCACGGGGTCAAGGCCATCCTGGTCGGCGAAACCCTGATGCGGGCCCACGACATCGAAGCAGCCACCCATGAATTCAGCGGTCACTGAAACACCTGGCCAGCGCTTTCCCGACCACGACACAAGCGCGGCGCAGCTGAATACTCAAGGCTTGCTGTGCGTAATACCATATGAGCCAGAGGTTACTGAGCATGGACGCCCTCGTACTTGAAGACGTCAGCAAGACCTTCGGCGCTGTTAATGCCGTGGACGGGCTCAGCGTGCGCGTGCCGACCGGATGCATCTACGGCTTTCTTGGGCCCAATGGCGCCGGGAAAACGACCGTTCTGCGCATGATCATGAACATCCTCTACCCGGACGCCGGCACAATCCGCGTCCTGGGGAACCCATTGGTCGAGCCCGCAAAGGAAAGAATCGGATACATGCCCGAAGAGCGCGGGCTCTATCGGAGAATGAAGCTGCGCACCGTCCTCTCGTATCTGGGCAGGCTAAAGGGTGTAAGCAAAGGTGAGCTTGGAAGCAGGCTTTCCGAGTGGCTCGCCGTGATGGACTTGACCCAGTGGGCCGACAAGAGGGTGGATGCACTGTCAAAGGGGATGCAACAGAAAGCGCAGTTCATCGCTACGGTCATCAATGACCCCGAGCTTCTGATCCTGGACGAACCGTTCGCCGGCCTGGACCCGGTCAATCTTGACATCATCAAAGGGACGTTGCAGCGCATGCGCGAAGAGGGCAAGACCATCATCCTCTCCACGCACATGATGAATCACGCGGAAGACCTGTGCGATTCCATCCTGCTGATCAATGCGGGAAAGAAGATCGTCGACGCTCCGCAGAATGATATCCGGTCGCAGTACGAATCCAACAAGGTCATCCTGGAGGTGGAGGGCGAGACTGCCTTCCTCAGCCAGCTTCCCATGGTGGAAAGCGTAGCAGAGCTGGGCAGAGAGATCGAAGTCTCGCTCAAAGAGGACACTGATGACCAGGCGCTCTTGAAGGCTCTGGTGGGCCGCGTCCGCGTGAGGACATTCGTCGTCAAGGTGCCAACTCTGCACGAGATCTTCCTGGACTTAGTTGGGCAGAGCAATGCGTAAGATCCTGACAGTTGCCAGGCACGAATTCACTGAGACCACTCGGACCAAGTCTTATCGGCTGGCTTTCGTGCTGGTGCCGGTCACCGTATGCACCCTTATCCTGATCGCCGCGCACTACGCGCCCGATGTGCAGGAGGTGACGCCGCATCGTCCGCAGGGCAGTGGGCTCCAGCGCACGACGGGGCCAATCTCTCCTGGTGACCCGCAGCCGTCTGAAGGGATGCGGGGGCCGGACATCTTTTCGGAGAGGGTAGGCGTCGCGCTGCTCCTTCTCATGCTCATGTTCTTTGCCATCGTGGGCCCGGTCAGCGGGACGATGTTCACCGGAATCATCGAGGAGAAGAGCTCGCGGGTCATCGAAGTGCTCTTGTCGGCCGTCAGCCCGTTCCAGCTTATGGCAGGGAAGATCGTGGGACTGGCTGGCGCCAACCTTACAATGCTTGTCTTTTGGGCCGTTACCATTTACACGGTTGCAGCCCGGCAGGGATTTGGCTCGGGCGTCGGTCTCGGCGTGCTGGCGTGCTTCTTCGTGTACTTCGTCCTGGGCTTCGTGCTGATCTCATCGCTGTATGCAGCCATCGGGTCGGCCTGCACGACGTTCAAAGACGCGCAGACCTTGATGATGCCGCTCGTCATGCTCATTGTCTTGCCCATGTGCATGTGGATGTACTTCGTGATGAATCCCAATGGTCTCTGGACAACAGTGCTCTCGTTCGTGCCGCCCATCACGCCCATGATGATGATGCTGCGCATTGGTGCGGACCCCGATCTGAGCCGATTCCAGATCGCAGCTTCCATGTTACTTCTCGCCGTTTCGGTGCTGCTGGTTGTCTGGGGGTCGGCGAAGGTCTTCCGCACGGGCATACTCATGTACGGCAAGCCGGCTACGTTCCGCGAGATCCTGCGCTGGCTTCATTACAAGTAACGGCGCGAGGGAACGCTCCCCCGACTGTCGCAGCAGATTATCCGGACTCAAGACGCCGGTTCGTGAAGCCTCTCCACCACCTGCCGGTTGGCCGAGGGCATGGGATATTGGCCCAGGTCCGCAAGCGGCACCCAACGGTGGGTCCGGTCGGTGGGCAGGCCTGCCGGCGGGATGCAGACGAAGGCGTGGAGTCTGACCTGGAAGACCGTGTAGTAGTGCGTCAGCTCGGCCAGCTTCCGGGAGGATCGGCAGTTCACTCCCAGCTCCTCCCGGCATTCACGTCGGAGGGCCTGAGCCGGCGTTTCTCCGTCTCGCACCTTGCCACCCGGGAACTCCCACATCCCCGCGAACAGCCCGGCTGACGAACGCTGCTGGATGTACACTTCGTCGTCCCGCAAGAATACGGCGACGGCCGTCCGAATCTTCTTGGAAGGTTTGTGGGAGGGCCGAGGGATGTCGTACTGCATCCCACGCCGGAATGCCTCGCAGTGCTTCGTCAGAAAGCATTCGCCGCAACGGGGCCGCCGCGGCCGGCAGATGAGGCTGCCAAAGTCCATCAGCGCCTGGTTGTAACGCGCCGACTGACCGGGAGGAAGTCCGGCGGCCGCGCGCTCCCCCACCTGGGCCCTCACGCTGCTGTCCGTTGCGGTCCCGTCCAGAGCGAGCAGTCGCATGAAGACGCGTATCACGTTCGCGTCCAACGCCACTTCATCTTCGCCGAAGGCCAGGCTGCGGATCGCGCTGGCGATGTAGGGGCCGATGCCAGGGAGGGCGAGCAGTTCCTTGCGGGAAGATGGCACCCGGCCCCCGTGGCGCCGGACAACCTGCCGGGCCGCCCTCAGGAGGCCGGAGGCGCGGCGGTAGTATCCCATCCCTTCCCACGCCGCCAGCGCTTTCTGCTCCGTAGCACGAGCGAGGGACGGCACGCCGGGCCACCTCTTCAGCCAACGCTCGAAGTAGGGTATGACCGTGCTCACGGCGGTCTGCTGGAGCATTACCTCGCTGACCCAGACACGGTAAGGCGTCGGGTTCTTCCGCCAGGGCAGGTCCCTGGCGTTGCCCTCGTACCAGCGCACCAATCGCCGGCCGATCCCCGTCATCGTCGCCTCACTTATCATCTCCGAGCAGAATACTCCTCAGCGGCCCACCACACAAGGCGACTCTGGCGGACGCACGCGGGAATGCGACGCGTTGACGAGCGCCTTGGGGACCAATACAATGCCGGTTCGCAGCGGAGCGGAGGTGAGAGGCATGGCCAAGAAGGAAGCGGCGGGCAACGAACGGTCGCCGTCGGACGCGCCGGGTTGGTTCCCTGACCTGGGGGGCAAGGCGGCGATAGTTACGGGGGCCAGCCGCGGCATCGGCGTCGGGATAGCAAGAACGCTGGGCCGGCAGGGAATGAAGCTGATCCTGTGCGCGCGCTCGGAGGAAGCGGGCCAGGCGGTTGCCGCCGAACTCAGGGCCGACGGCGTGGAGTGCGCCTGGGTCACGGCGGACCTGTCCACGTCCGAAGGCGCGCGCCGCGTGTTCGACGAAGCCATCGGGCGTTTCGGCCGCGTCCACGTCCTGGTCAACAATGCCGCCCGCCTGCACTCGGCTTCGCTGCTCGAACTCACCGAGGAGGTATATGGCCAGTCGTTCGAGGACAACGTGCGCATGGTCTACGCCCTGAGCCGTCACGTCGCCCGCCACATGGTCGAAGAGGGCGGGGGCAGCATCGTCAACATTTCCTCGGTGGGCGGTCTGCGAGCCCACCGCGGCCTGGTGGGATACGACGCAGCCAAGGGGGCGATTGACAGTATGACGCGGGCCTTGGCGCTGGAGCTGGCGCCGCACGGCATCCGGGTGAACGCCGTGGCTCCGGGAGCCATGCACGTTGAGAGGAAGCCGCCGCGATCCGCGGCGAAGCGGAAAGACAAGGAGAAGGGCATCCCGCTCGGCCGGCTGGGCACTCCCGAAGGCATTGGCATGGCCGTGGCGTTCCTGGCCTCCGAGGCGGCCGCCTACATCACCGGACAGATTCTGTACGTGGACGGCGGGCTGACGGCGCAACTCACCCCGCCGGGCACGTTCATATGAACCGAACCCCTTGAACGCCAGGAAGAATCGCCCAGGCCATGAGCGAACTGAAGATAACAGGCGTCGAAACCTTCATCACGCAGCCACACGGGGTCCGCCTCGTTATCGTCAAAGTCCTCACCAACCAGGACGGTCTATACGGCCTGGGATGTGCCACCTTCACGCAGCGGCACCTGGCCGTCAAAGCCGCGCTGGACCGCCACGTCGGGCCGTTCGTCATCGGGAAGGCCCCGCAGAACATCGAGGACCTGTGGCAAAGCGGCATGGTGAACGGCTACTGGCGCAACGGACCGGTGCTCAACAACGCCATAAGCGGCATAGACATGGCCCTCTGGGCCGTCTGCCGTCTGCCGTCTGCTGTCTGCTGTCTCCTGCCTGCCGCCTGCTGTCTCCTGCTCCGGAGGATCTGGACTGGCTGGCCAACATCCGCAGCGTGTGCGCCACGCCCATAGCCATGGGGGAACTGTTCGCGCATCCGGGCGAGGCGACACGCGCGGTGTCGGAAAGACTCATTGACTTCATCCGGTCGCACGTGTCGGCAATCGGCGGCATCACGCCGGCCCTCAAGCTGGCTCACCTCTGCGAAGCGTTCGGCGTGCGAACCGCCTGGCACGGGCCGCTTGACGTCTCGCCCGTCGGCATGGCCGCCAACGTGCACATGGACGTGGCTTGCCACAACTTCGGCATACAGGAGTGGGCGCTGCGCAACCAGGCCGAGCAGGACATCTTCCCCGGCCTGCCACAGGTGAAGGATGGCTACGCCTGGCCCAACGATCAGCCGGGGCTGGGAATAGACTTTGACGAGCAGCTTGCGACCAGGTTTCCCGCCGGGGACGACAACCCCGACTGGACAGTCAGCCGCCTGCCGGACGGCACGCTCTGGCGCCCGTAAGTTGCTGCGTTCGGGACCTCCGTCAATACCACAGGGTTTCGCGGACGAACTCCCTGCTTATCTTCAGACTCTCCCGCAGGGGGCGCGTCAGCTCGAACTCCCTTTCGTGGGCCAGTTCGATCACAGCTTCCCCGCTGAATCCCACCTCCGTGAGCGCCTCACCGATGGCAACGTAGTCCATGTTTCCTTCGCCCATTGCCTCAGGCCACGTGCCATCTTCTTTCTGGTCCCGCAGATGCAGGAAGACGATCCGCTCGCCGTGCCTGCGTATGAAGTCCACGGGATCAACGCCGCCCCGCAGGAGCCAGTTGAGATCGGGCCCGAGCTTGATGTCGGGAATCCGCGCCAGCGTTCCGTTCAGGTCGTGCTCGTTGTTCTCCACCTCGTAAGTGTGATTATGGAGGTTGAGGACAAGGCCGTTCTTCTCGCAAATGGCCATAACCTGCTTGAGCACTTCGCACTGGGCGTCCAACTGCTCCGGGGTCTTCGGCTCGCGTGTGCGGCCGACGGACGTGCCAACCGTCCGGCCGCCAAGCTGGGCGAGGCGCGGGAAGACCAGCTCGGCCTCCTCGAGGGCCGCGCCATGTTTCTCGCGATCCCACATGCGCCCGCCGAAGGAGCACCCGATCACCGAAAGCGAGTACTTCTGCGACAGCTCGCCGATCCTCTCGACAGCATCGTCAGGCTGCAGGGCTGAGCTCATCAACTCGATCCCGTCGAACCCGGCGGCACTCATATCCGAGAAGATTTGATCGAGGATCGGGTAGATGTCACGCTGTTCCCGCCTCGCTGCGTACACCCATGGGTGCGCGCCCACCTGTACTCTGTCAGCCATGAAGGGCCTTCCTTTCTGTCCCCTTCCCGTCAGGCCCGGCGACCTGCGGCCCGCGGGACGTAAGCGTCGAACCGGCCTCTGCCGCGCAGAGCGGCAGCAAGCACCGCACTGAAACAAGCCCAGCCCTTGTGTTCCTTTCCAAGAGACTGCTTTCTCGCGTCACCGACGTTTCCCTATCAAAACGAAAGCAAGCAATGCCAGATGTAGGTGTAGGCCAGCGCGTCTATCTCCTCCCATGTCCTTCGGCACAGCTCTTTGTCCCCCGGGATTTCCGGAATCTCCTTCAGCTTCTCCTCCCAGGGGATGCAGGCGCCCGGCTTGACCTTCGGCTCCCCCTGGACCAGCGGGCCGCCCGCTCCCGGATCGCGGCCGGCGGAAGAGGCACGTTCCGTCCCGCGTTCCCCGCCGGGCGTTGGGTCCGAATCGTAGACGCCGTATTCGCGGGTGAAGTCGGTCATGGCCCTGACGTTCTCCACCTTTGCGGCGTTCTGGATGATGGCGCTGGCATCCATGATGTACCCCCCGTCGGCGGCCACGCCGTCAATGACCTTCTTGCAGTAGTCGCGCACCTTCTGCGGCGTGCCGACGCACAGCAGATAGTTGGGGATGCCGCCACTGAGGCAGAACTTGTGCCCGATGGCCTTGTGGACCTCAAAGATGTCGGCCCGGTCCACGTGGTAGACGATGCTGCCGTCCGGCAGCTCCGCAAAGGACTGCAGATGCGCGTTCCAGTCTCCCTCGGCGTAGAACAGAACCTGGTGTCCCTGGGCCCAGATCTCTTCGACGATCGGCCTGAGCGTCGGCCAATAGATGGTTTCAAAATGCTTTGGGGAGAAAAAGGGGACGCATCCGCGATGCATCCACATCGCCACCGGCACGTTCCCATCGGGGTCCACTCCCGAGAGCGCCACGTGCAGCAGGTGCGGCATCAGGGCCTCGCAGGCAGCCAGCACCTTCTCCGGCCGCTCAAGGACGTCTCTACACAGACCGAGGTATCCACGCAATTTGTCGGCAAGGATGTCCATCGGCGCCTTGAGCATTCCGGATATGGCGGACACGGTACCCGTCTCGGAGCGCAACAGCGCGCCCTGCCCCGGGAACGCACTGAAGTACTGGAGCATCGCCATGCCGCCCTTCAGGAACGACAGGTTGTTGCGATAAGACGTCGGCTCGCCTGCCGCACTGACGTCCGACGAGACGCGGGGAAGCCAGACGTTGAAAAGGAAGCCGGTCGGATCCTCGGTCAGTTGATCGTACTCGTCCGGCAGCATGAAGGCTGCCTCTTCGGGGGGCTCGCGGTATTGAAACCCGACATCAGGCGGCACGTCTATGCCCGGCACGCCGTAGTACTTCAGCCCGATGGCTTGTGTCAGCCCGGTCCACACGTAGACCATGTTGCCCACCATGGCGTCCCAGTCGAAATCGGCCGCGCACTTGCGGGTGGCGGCGAACGCTTTCTCATAGTCGTGGGTCACTTCCTGACACGTGTAACCGGCGTACTTTGCGACAAACTCGGCGACGAAAGGACGGATTGGTATCCGATCGGGTTTCTCGTTCCGCATCGCGGTGACGTAACGGTTGAGCCGTTCGGCGTATAGCTCCTCCATGTCCGACGTCATCGACGTCCGCTCCTTTCTGCAAGGGCAACCGAACCCATGCCGTTCAGTTGCGATGTCCCACGGCCGGCGGACGGCAGTGCACCCAGGACTTTACCAAGCCGCATCATGCGGCGCAAGTCCTGCGCTTCCGGACCGCGTTGCCCTGGAAGCCTGCTGGCGTGCCTCTGGCGGCACGGGCTGGCCTACTCGTCGGACAGCAGCGGAGCTCGCCCACCGAAGACCGCAGAGGGGCAGTCGTTGACGGCGGTGGGGGGTGTGGTTAGAATGCGGTTTCCGGTCCGACAGGATCCGCGTCGAAAAGTTACAGGTCGTTTGGCCTCTCTCTGTGGGAAGGGTGACGGGCAATGTCCGCTGAACCGAGTCGGGTGGCGCTGGTGACGGGCGCAGGCCAGGGCATTGGGCGCGGCATCGCGCTGCAACTGGCGGCCGACGGGTTCTGCGTCGTCATAAACGATATCGTGGCCGATCCTTCGAGCACCGAGTCCGGCGCCTACGAAGTCCAGAAGACGATTGAAGAAGCAGGTGGTCGGGCCGAGGTCCACCGGGCGGACGTCGCATCCGCCGCGGACCGCCAGGCCATGATGAAGTTCGTCGTCGAGGAGCTGGGGCGCCTGGACTTGCTCGTCAACAACGCCGGGGTGGCGCCGAAGGAACGCACGGACATCCTGAAGGCCACCGAGGAGAGCTTCGACCGCGTGATGTCCATCAACCTGAAGGGCCCCTATTTCCTCACCAAACTGGCCGCCGACCGGATGATCCAGTGGAAGAGAGCGGACAAGGTCCGACATCCGCGCATCGTGTTCATCACGTCCATATCGGCCTACGCCTCCTCGCCGAGCCGCGGGGATTACTGCGTCTCAAAGGCCGGCCTCAGCATGGCGGCAAAGCTCTACGCGGACCGGCTGGCCGAGTTCGGCATCCCGGTGCTGGAGATCCGCCCCGGCATCATCCGCACACCCATGACGAGCGGCGTGAAGGACAAGTACGACAAGCTCATCGAAGAGGGCCTGCTGCCCATCAAGCGATGGGGGGAGCCGGAGGACGTCGCGCGGGTGGTCTCGGCCTTCGCCCGAGGCGATCTGGACTACTGCACCGGACAGGCGATCGAGGTGGGGGGCGGTTTCGGCATTCGAAGGCTGTAGGGAGCGCGTGCCCATGGTCCCGAGTAGCGAACTGGACTTCGACGGACTCAAGCTGCCGGTGTTCTCCTTCAAT
>SDBU01008009.1_pt1 | contig 12086 bp, 10 predicted proteins | sample 2277071 | NCBI WGS metagenome assembly SDBU01 (sample SAMN10397929, study PRJNA504765) | marine sediment metagenome | isolation source: marine sediment core GS08_GC12, 126 cmbsf | place: Arctic Ocean: Gakkel Ridge, Loki's castle | collected 2008
GATCGGTTTTGCCGTGGGCAACAAGGACATGCTCGGCGCCCTTGCCACGATAAAGGGTTACTATGATTACGGCGTATTCCAGCCGATCCAGATCGCCAGTATCATCGCGATGCGCGATTGCGAAAAGGACATCACCGAGCAGAACGCCAGGTACCAGTCGCGGCGGGACGTTGTCTGCGAAGGACTGCGGCGGATCGGCTGGGAAGTCGAGACACCTCGCGCTTCGATGTTCGTCTGGACAAAGGTTGCCGAAGAACATCTTGCGGGAAAAGGCACAATCGACTATGCCATGGATCTGATGGACGGCGCCAATGTGGCGATTGCTCCGGGAAGAGCATTTGGGGAAAATGGGGAGGGCTACATGAGAATAGCCCTTGTCGAAAGCGAAAACCGCCTGCGCCAGGCGATTCGCAACATATCGAGGTTCGTCCAGTCCAAACCTCTCAAAAGCCGAACAGGACGCAAAGAATAGTTCGCTTATCGGACGCTTCAAGAATTCACAGCAACCTCTGAGTTTTCTGTGATTATCCGGTTAAGGATTTTAACGAAGACAGAGGTTATTCGGGCCAGGTTGCTGATAATCTCCTTCCAGCCCGAAAACATCCCCGGAAAAGACTTGACATTTCCATGTGGATTATGGTTTAATATACATATGATGATGCAGGGGCTGCCGCATGGACTGGACGTCTCAGCATCAGAGTTCAAATCAAATTCGGGGATGGATATGAAAAGGCACTTGTTTCGGGGCCAGTGAAGTGTGTCAGGCCTTTGAATCAAGGGCGGGTTAGTCGCACCGGAAGTGGAATTACATGAGAGTGGTTTCCACGGGAGTTGCCAGTGGCAGGGTGTTGAGGGATTAACTAAGTCCAATGGCGGGGAAAGCAAAAAGAAAGATTTTGCTGTAGGTGTTTTCCTATCACGGTCGGCTGTCGTTAACTGCGGTATCGTATTCGCAGTGATCGTATCGGTTTTGATTGACGGGGTTTGGTTGTGCATTGGCGGGTAATGAAAATCTGTTTATGTGGGCGAATCGCTCAAGAGAGAAGGGTGTTATGTGTTATTTGAGACGGTTTATGTTGGCCGGGCTTTTTGTTGTGCCGGTCCTGTGTGTTCAAAACGCATGCGCGGGTCTGGATATTTTACCGGTAAGTTCCTATTATCAGGGCCGTGCCTATCAGGGTTTGCCGGGAGACAGGGTGCGAGTGGATTTTGCCGTCTACGACACCGAGGACGAGGAGTATGGGAATGAATTTGAAAAGGCCGGTTTTGCCGCGCCGGGCGACGGGCGATTCACTTATGTTTACCAGGTATTCAGCGAGGTCGAGGATGAGGAGTTTTCCATCGATCTCTTTCGAGTTATCGGAATTGAACCGGCGGCAATTGCCGGAACCGATCAGATTGCTTCAGAGGATGATCAGGCCGGCGGCATAGCTACGGACTTTCTATACTTCAATCCTTCGTTTACCAACGCCGTATGGGAGTTCGAACAGGGCGCCTTGATAAAGGGTGAGCATTCCTGGTTTCTGACAATCAGCAGCAACTCTGCGCCCGTTGTGGGTGGTTTTTCGATAGTGAGCGACCCGGACGGTGAACTGCCGATTCCGGTTCCGGAACCGGGCACCATGATATTGATCGGCGTCGGCAGCATCATTCTGATGGCAAGGAGAAAGGATTCCGTCGGGATCCCGCGACGACGATAGACGACAATTATTGCTCTTTTCTTTTCGGGTGAGAAAAGATGACCAAACATAAGCTTATACAGATTGGTTTTATTACTGTTGCCCTGATGGCTGTGGTTGCAATTACGCAGTCGGCTTATTGTCAGGGGGAGGGATATTATTGCCTGATGATTCAGCAAAGCTCGGCCGATGCTGGATTCGTAAGTCCCAGCGTCGGTATCCACCAGGTGGCGGTCGGTGAACAGGTGACATTGAAGGCGATTCCCAAACCCGGGTATCGCTTTGTTTATTGGATGGGGAATGTCAGCGAAGCCTCGGCCAGTCAGGCAATTGTTGTCGTTGATGCACCGAAGATTGTTGTGGCCGTTTTTGAACGAACCGAGTATGAACTGCTGACCGTGGGGGGGGGAGGGGGCGATTTCGCCGGCGGACAGGGTGGCGGCGGTGCTCTCGTCCGTGTCGGAGTGTATATCTCAGGAGGCGGCCCGGTCGCCACGGGAGGCGGATCTTCCACACCATCGAAAAGAATCGTGATTTTGGACGATGAGTTTGACCAAAGCGACCCTTTCCCTGTCCCCGGAGAAGAGAATCCGATCCCTGAACCTGCTACTGTCGTGCTTCTGGGCATAGGCGGGTTGCTGCTTCTCACGCCGAAGAAATAGGCGCCTGACTTCCTTGTTGTTTGCGCTATCAGACAAATTCATGGCTTCCTGAAAACAGCCACCACATTTTCGACGTCCACAACAAACAGGCGGTTGTCACCTTCGAAATCGACGGGGATGGCGCCTTTCGGGTTGAACAGCACTTTGTCGTACTGCATCAGAGGCAGTTCTTCCGAGGTTTCAACCTCAGCCGACACAGAGACTATCCGGCCCGTGATCGTAGGTATTTCGATGTTGTCGGGCAGTTGAATGCCGCCTTTGGTTTGTTTCTTGTCCTCGTCTTTGCGTATCAAAACCCTCTTGCCGATGGGCTCGACAGTCTCAAAGACGTCTGTTTTCGCGTCGTCTTTCGCCTTCATCTGTTTTTCCCTTGCCAAATCTCTGTCGGACCGTGCCGCTGTGCAGCTCTATTTTTCATCGGTCTTCCTGGGGGCGGTTTTTTTCCCGGCAGCCTTCTTGCCCCCTTTTTTCCTGCCGAGTAGAATGTCGGCCTGTTCTTTTGTTTCAGGAGGCCACGTGCCTTCGGCCTGGAGCTTCTTGAGATTGTCAAGCTGTTTGATGCTGACAATCGTTCTGCATCGCGGGAACTTGTTGCAGCCCATGAAAGGGCCCTTCTTGCTCTGTCGGATTACAAGTTCGCCTTTCTTGCATTTGTAGCATTTGATTCCCGTCGGCTCAGGCGGAGGCTTGGGGGGCAGGACATTGCCCTCCTTGTCAACATTCAAAATGGTCTTGCAGGTCGGATAGTCGGAGCAGCCTAAGAAGGGCCCGAAACGCCCTGATTTGTGCATCATTGGCTTGCCGCACTTGGGGCACTTGTGTTCGCTTTCCTCCTCCTTGACTATCTTGCCCTCCCGGTCGCAGGGACAGGCGAATTTACATTCCGGATAGGCGGAACAACTCAGGAATCTGCCGTTCTTACCGAATCTGTAAACCATCTCTTTGTCGCACTTGGGACATTTGTATTCGCTGGGCTTGGTCTCTGCCTTGGCGTGCTTCATGTCCTCGGCGGCCTTGTCGAGATTCTCTTTGAACGGGCCGTAAAACTCCCTGAAAACACCCTGCCAGTCGAGGTGCTGCTCTTCGATCTTGTCGAGCTGGTCCTCCATGTGGCGGGTGAAGGCGATATCCATCACCTTCGGGAAGAACTCGCAAAGCTTATCGGTAACCACTTCACCGATATCCGTTGCATGAAACTTGCGGTCGATCTGCTCGACGTACTTGCGGTCCTGTATCGTCGTTATGATGGAAGCATACGTACTGGGCCTGCCGATGCCTTCCTTCTCCAGCGCCTTGACAAGCGATGCCTCGGTGTATCTTGCCGGCGGCTTTGTAAAATGACCGGACGCCTTGATATCGACGGTGCGCACGCGATCGCCTGTCTTCATTGCGGGAAGATCCGGATCATTGGACGAAGTACGCCATATCTTCGTAAAGCCGTCAAAAACAAGCACCCGACCCGTCGACCTGTACCTGCATGGGCCAATCGATGTCTTCGCCTCGATCTCGACTGCCGTTGTGTCCCACTGAGCGGCGGTCATCTGGCAGGCTACGAAACGACGCCACACCAGATCATAGAGCTTGTACTGGTCGTCGGTCAGGAACTGTTTAATGTCATCCGGCGTAAGATCGGGATCCGTCGGGCGAATGGCTTCATGCGCCTGCTGGGCGCCTTTTCTTGCCGAGTAAAAGACAGGTTTGGCCGGCAGGTAGTTTGCGCCTACGTTGGCGGAGATATAATTCCTGACGCTTGTCAGCCCCTCCTGCGAAAGATGCGTGCTGTCGGTTCTCATGTACGTTATCAGACCCAGCGCACCCATCGAGCCCATGTCGATGCCTTCATAAAGGTCCTGGGCGATTCGCATGGTCCTCCTGGTGGTAAACCTGAGTCGATTGGCCGCCGCCTGCTGCAGAGTCGATGTTATAAACGGCGGCGACGGTCGCGAACTGATGCGCTTGACTTTGAGATCGGCAATCGCAAATTCGGCATCTTTAACGGCGGCGAAGATCTTGTTGGCTTTCTCTGAGTCGGGTGCGTGGAATTTCTCGTTGTTTACCCTGTAGATGTCCGCCTTGAAGGCGTTGTGCCGGCGGAGCCACTCATATTGTTCGGCCAACGTACGGCCCTTTTTCGCATCTTCGGCGGAGGCGAGGAACGCCTGCCAGTCTGCCGAACAATCGTTTTTCAAATCGGTGGAAAAGACCGCCGGGATGAGCCAGTATTCCTCCGGCTCAAATGCGCAAATCTCGCGTTCCTTCAGGACGACCATCTTCACGGCAACGGACTGCACCCTGCCGGCGCTTAAACCGCGGGCGACTTTTTTCCACAGCAGCGGACTTATCTGATAGCCCACTATCCTGTCGAGAATGCGCCTTGCCTGCTGGGCCATGACCCTGTCCATATCGAGTTTGCCCGGATCGGCAAAGGCCTGCTGAATGGCGTTTTTCGTGATGGCATTGAAAACCACGCGGTAGGTCTTTTCCGCCGGCACGCCGAGAACCTCGGCGAGGTGCCACGCAATCGCTTCGCCCTCCCGGTCAAGGTCGGTGGCGAGATACAGACTGTCGCATTTCTTCGCCGCCGATTTCAACAGGTTTACCGTTTTCCTTCGGGCGGTCGTTATCTCGTAAGTGGGCGCAAAGCCGTTTTCGATATCGACATTAATCCCTTTTGAAGGAAGGTCCCGTATATGTCCCATCGAGGCCTTGACCTCGAAATCCGGACCCAGGTACTTATTAATCGTCTTTGCCTTGGCCGGCGATTCCACGATCACCAGCGATTTGCCCCTGGTTGCTTTTGCCATAAAATCCATACCAAACAAATAAAACTATTGTCATTTACCGGTTTTCACATCTTTTTCGGCTCATGAAAACCACAACAGGCCCTGACAAGTGGAAGATACATACCAGAGCAGACCATGCAATGTCAAGAAAAAACCGCTCCCCTGTATTATCGTCCGGACAGGGACGTCGAATTAATTTTGGCGAGTATATGTTATCGGACCGGCACGAATCCACGAGATAAACGTATAAATAAGAAAATAACAGAGTCGGGGGGAAATTAAGGAGACAATGATATGTACCATATTCCGCTAAAAAGCTGGGTGCACCAGGTGCACATGCCCAACAGACATAACATGGCCGTGAAAATGCAGTCCCTCTTCCGCGATGAGCGTTTTTGGGCGATTTTTGCCATTGTGGTAATAATGGCTCTGTTGGTAACGCTGGCGATTGTCGCCGGCAGGGGCACCGGCGCAAGCCCGGACTTTACGCCGATTTACCCCTACTATCCGTAGGGGTAACGGCAGCCGAGACGTTTGGACGAAAGGCCGCACACAATATTTAGAGGCCGCCGAGCAAAGCCTGAAGGCGGCGTTTTAGCTTTTTTATGGCCCGGCTGCGGTGGGAGATCTCATTCTTGCCGGCCCAAGTCAGTTGTGCAACTGTGCAGTTAAGCTCGGGCACAAAGAAAACAGGGTCGTAGCCAAAACCATTGGTCCCGACCTCTTCTGTTGCGATGCGCCCCCCCAGCGTGCCTTTTGTCTCCGCCAGAACCTTGGCAGGACTCGCAAGGCAAAGGCAGCAGACAAAACGGGCCGTTCTATCGTCGGCGCCGACGCCCTCCATAAGCTTCAACACCTTGGCCATATTCCTGTGATCCAGAACCCGGCGGGCGCAGCCCTTTGGCGGCTCGCCCGAAAAACGGGCGCTCATGACCCCGGGCGCTCCGTCGAGCGCGTCAATCACCAAACCCGAATCGTCGGCAATCGTCCACACCCCCGTCGCCCCGGCATAGCCAAGCGCCTTCTTCCGGGCATTCTGCTCAAACGTCACCCCATCCTCAACAACCTCCACCACATCCGCAAAATCATTGAGACTAAGCCACTCAACACCAACCCCCCCAAGCATCTCAACAAGCTCGCCGGCCTTGCCCCGATTAGTAGTAGCAATCAATATCTTCTTTTTCATTAGAGATGCTCTGACGTACATGTTTCACGACTGAAGTTTTTTCAATCTTTCGATCTCCTCTTTAATCTCATCGATTACTTCGGTGTTGTAAATTTGTTTCTTCTTGCCGGCTGCTTTAACTGAATAAATGAAGAAAACCTTGCCGCCATAATCCTCGGTAAATTTCTGATGCTTAACCTCGTGCATCTTATCCCACTGATATTGATTGAGAGCAAGCCCCGATGATATCGGCTTAATCTGAAGCCCAATATACTTGCTGCCGACTTGAATATAGAAATCCACACAATACTTCCTATCCCATTCATCCGGTGCCGGATGGATTTCCATCCCCAAGATGCCCTGTAACGGACCGTCGATTATGTCGACTTCTGATCGGTACCCTTCGTAAGTTCTATTGAGCACAAGGTTGTACGCATAATCAATGCATTCATCTTCCTCAATAGATTCTAACTCACTCTGGACAACTTCTGATACCTTAATGTAAAGTTTCCTGCCTAATTCTGTAATGTATTCGCGCGTAATCTTCAAGCCATCCCGCTTCTTCTGTACCGCAGTGCCAAAATAGTACTCTTCCCATTCCGCAAAAGTTTTGGGGGCACATTTTCTGATCAGTTCAGATGTCGGACCAACACTATGAGCTTTGTTCAGATTCCACCTGTTCATGCCGTAATTCAGCCATACTTCACGTTTGAATTTCAGATTCCTGCCATCTTCTCCTGTAATCCAGTCTTTTTGCATTGCGGCAGGCTCCTTTCCGATAAGAACTTTTCCCTATACTTGTAGTCGACGGACGTCTCCACATCCACGAGTCCATGCTTTACCAAGTGCGAATTCAAAAACGTTTTGTTTTGCAGGTACAAATAGCAGAGTAGGATTTGGTCATTGTCATATTTGCATTGGTCGAACTTCATGAAAACCTTTTGCCCTTTAGTCTTTTCCTGGAGGAAGCTAATGGCATCTTCGCTCGTTTCCGGATATTCGCGGATTCCCAACAGCCTGACTTTCAAGCCGGTGTTCAGCACAACTGTTGTTGGCGACAGGACTCGTTTGACAGTGAAATACTCTTCCCTTTTGTGATCGCTGTTGTCAATTCTTGAACCGAATCGCAGATTCTTGGGATCAATTTTCTTATCGAATTTGACAGGATCTTCAAACACATAGGGGAGTGTTTCGATATCCGCCGTGAAGTCGTGAGGCATCAACTTCTGTTTGATAATGTCGAATCTGCTATCTTCAAGCAGCGTGGGCTGATCGATACCCAGTTTTTTTCTGATAACCGGAAGAAATTCTTCGTTAATCTCGTATCCGATGGAATTGCGGCCCAGATTCCGGGCGGCAAGGCAGGTGGTCCCGCTTCCAAGAAACGGGTCAAGAACCGTGTCGCCCACAAAGCTGAACATCTTAATCAAACGTCTTGGCAATTCTTCCGGAAACATGGCCAGATGCTTGTCCTGTCTCTCGCCCGAGAAATTCCAATGGCCCGTAAAGTACTGATTCCACTCCTCCGTGGTCATTTTCGACTGTTCTTTTGTCTCTTTACTTACCTTCAAAGCTCTTCCGGGCTTTTTGAAGATGAGGATAAACTCGTAATCAATCTTCAAAATGCCATTTCTTGGGTTTGGAAATGATCCCATTATTGTTGCGCCGCCGGTAGTGTTGCACGTTGTCACCTTCTGCCAGATGATCGCCCCCATATAGTCAAAACCAATGGTCTCGCAGAACTTGATGATTTCAGTTCTTATCGGGATCACTTTATATCGGCCATAGTAAACCGAGCGTGCAAACTGGTCTCCGATGTTGACGCACAGGCGACATCCTTTGTGCAGTACCCTGGAACACTCGCTCCAGACAAGATTCAAATTGTTGATATAGTCCTCGTAGCTATCGTCAAAACCAATCTGGTTATGGTTTCCATAATCCTTCAACTGCCAGTAAGGAGGGGAAGTTACCACCAGATGCACAGCTTCGGTACCCACCTCAGCCATTCTTCGCGAATCACCCACTATTATCCGATGCATTGTACTCATGTTCTGTCCTCGAAACTTTTGGGTCTGTTACACTCTTACCCTACACCAATTCACACGAAAAATCAACGGGTAAAGTCCTTGTGAGATAATTCGTGATCAGCTCATGAGTTTCTTTAGCAGGGCTCGCTGGAAGTGGAGTCGGTTTTCGGCCTGGTCGAAGATAATTGAGTTCGGCGCTTCTGCGACTTCGTCGGTTATTTCCTGGCCTCTGTATGCAGGCAGGCAGTGCATGACCTTTACATTGTCCGGTGCATTCTTCAACAGTTGGGTATTTACCTGGAAGCCGGCGAAGTCTTTGATGCGCTTTGCCTTTTCGTCCTCCTGGCCCATGCTCGTCCAGGTGTCCGTGTAAACAATGTCCGCGTCTTTGACCGCGGCGATGGGGTCGTTGATTTGCAGGGCGGTCTCCGGGGCTATGATGTTGACCCGGCTGATCGAATTGGCGTCGAGTTCATAGCCTGCAGGTGACGCACAGACAAACTTCATGCCCAGTTTGGCGCAGGCAAACGCCAATGAGCGGGCCACATTATTACCGTCGCCTACATAAGCTATCTTTATGCCTTCGAGTCGCCCGCAATGCTCTTTTATCGTCAGGACATCCGCCATCGCCTGGCACGGATGCGACCAGTCGCTCAGCGCATTGATCACCGGAACCGTTGCGAATTTGGTAAACTCAACGATTGTATCGTGAGAAAACGTCCGCGCCATAATGCCGTGGACATATCTGCTCAGCACCCTTGCCATATCCTTTGCCGGCTCGCGCTTGCCTATGATGCCGATGTCTTCGGGCTTCAGGTAAAGCGCATGGCCTCCCAAATCGGCCATCGCCACCTGGAAACTGATACGGGTCCGCAGGCTCGTCTTTTCAAACAGCATCGCAAGACTTTTTCCTGCAAGACACGAATCCTGCAAACCGTTTTTGTAACTTTTCTTGAGTTCGGCGCTCAATTCGAGCAGTTCCTGAAGCTCCGCGGTCGAGCATTTGCTGATGGACAGGAAATTTTCCATTTTTCAACTCTCCTGTGCAAGTACACTTTCAAGAATTTCGATTGCCCGGTCGATCTGGTCGGTGGTCACGGTCATGGAAGGCATAAACCGCAAAACGTCGCCCTGTGTGCAGTTGATACGCAGGCCCTTTTCAAGGCAGCCGTCCACTATCTTTGCCCCGGGCCCGGTCAACTTGATACCGATCATCAGGCCCTTGCCTCTGACATGATCGATGACCGGATACTTTTCCTTAAGCTGTTGGATTTTCTCAGCCGCATATCGTCCCATCTTGATTGCGTTATCGAGAAGATATTCTTCTTCGATTGCCTCGATGACGGCGATACCCGCCGAACACGCCAACGGATTCCCGCCGAAAGTCGATGCGTGCGTACCGGGCACGAGCGACGCGGCGATGTGTTCGGTCGCCATCATCGCGCCGATTGCAACTCCGCCGCCCAGGGCTTTTGCCATCGTGATAATGTCGGGCACAACATCGTAGTGCTTATAGCCGAACCACTCGCCCGTCCTGCCCAGGCCCGTCTGGACTTCGTCAAGAATCATGACCGCGCCGTTTTCATCGCACAGCCGACGAATCGTTTGCATGTATTCTTCCGTAGCGACATTGATGCCGCCTTCTCCCTGGATGGGCTCGATCATAACGCCTGCCACCTCATCGGAAAACGCCGCCTCAATCGCCTCGCAGTCGTTAAAGGGCACATACTCGAAACCCGGCAGCATCGGCAGGAAGCCTTCATGATACTCGGGCTGGGCCGTTGCGGTCACCGTTGCAAAGGTTCTGCCGTGAAAGCTGCCCTCTGCCGTGATGAATTTGTACTTCTCTCTCGGCGTATGTTTGCGGGCTAATTTCAGCGCCGCTTCATTAGCTTCTGCGCCGCTGTTGCAGAAAAAGCACTTGCCGCCAAAGGCCCGCTGCGAGAGCATCTTTGCTAATTGCCCCTGCTGCGGGATATAGAACGTATTATCGATATGCAGCAATTGCCCGGCCTGGGCGCGAATCGCCTCGACGACCTTGGGATGGCAATGCCCGATCCCGCTGACCGCCCAGCCGGGGAACATATCCAGTATCTTATTGCCGTCGGCATCATACAGGTAGTTCCCCTCGCCCCTGACGATAGCACGCGGCAGCCGTCCGTAGTTGGCGATAACATACTTGTCAAACATCGCAATTATCTCACCGGTGTCCATAAAAAAGACCTTCCAAAGCACTCTATTAATAACTCAAAACCAAACAAACCTGTCCAGGATAAACTATCGATCCATCAAAAGGGCGTGGCACGAAACCCACAAAAATAGTGTCCACCGAAAAGCTTGTCAAGAAAAAACTTAAACCTGGCATTTTGGACGGCGCAAATCGCGATTAGCCCACCGGCATACTTTACCGCAGGTGGGAGGTTAATTGTTTTTTGCTATCGGGCTGGTGTGTGAACATTTGCCAGTATTGCCGGTCGGTCTTGTAGGCGTCCACCTTATCCGGCGTGGTTCCCTCGGGCAGGATTCCAAAACGGACCATCTCGCGGATGTACTGGCGGTTGACCTGGAAATTGGGCGCTCCGAAGCGGCGGGCCTTTAGCCATTCGCTCTGCCAGTTCTTTGCCGCCTGCGCCAAGGCTTTGTAATCGGGATCGTCCTTTGATTTGAAGATATCCCCGCAGGCGCCCCAGCCGCCGGCGGCCTTGGTCAGCGGCGCCATCAGCACGGCGGATTTCTCGGGGCGGGTGGCGTTTATGATCACGTTGAAGCTATAGTAGCACAGCGGATCGTCTTCGAGGACGAGGCGTTCGTGCGCGGCGGTCGGACGATTGACCTGACGTTTCCGTTTGTTTTGATCGTAGCTTTCGGGGATGCGATTCTTAGGACCTTTACCGTTGGGATTGTGGCAGGAGTGGCAGCGTTTCTGGAGGATCGGCGCGGCAGGGCCTGCAAACACACCGACTTTTGTGTCCTGCTGGGCCCCATTCCTGAGACCTCCGTATGTCCCGCAAAACGGCGCGGCCGCCTCGGTCCACGCCCACACCTTTATCCAGTCGGCGTAGTCGGCCTTTACATCATGGTGCTTGCCTTCGAGCTTGCGGAGCAGCGGCGAGGCGCTTGAGCCGAGAGTTCGGATTGGCTGATTGCCGTAGCCGTTTCGGCCGTCGGCGACCTGGTTGCGCATGAGCAGCGAATAGTAACTGATCGACCAGGTGTATCCCATATCGCCCTCTAACGAGAGTCGGCCCTTGCGGTCTTTTGTGTTGTGGCAGCGTGTGCAGTACTTATCGAGCACCGGCTGAACGTCGCGGACGAAATCCGGCACATCCGGAGCGCCCCGGACGGGGGTGATTGGCGAGGCGGCCCGCTGCATGGCCATGATCCTGCCGGCATCTCCAAAGCTTGTACGTGAATGGCGTCGCGTCTCATGACAACCCAGACAGGTCATGGTTTCGCCGGGCATAACGCAGGTAAAGCTCTGCATACGCTTGACCGAGAGATCATTCTCGTCAAGTGCGACATAGAACACCGGGCGGTTGGCGGGCAACTCAAAATGTGCCGAACCATCCGGCTCCACCGGAACCGTACCTAAGATGCGTTCAAGATTAAAAGAGCCTAACCAACTGAGAGTGTCCGGGCCGCCGGAGAAGTTGACCGGCTTGGCAAGCGTCTCGATCACCAGCAGCTTCTTAATCTCGCCGCGTTTAACGCCCTTGACACCGCGGGAATCGTAAATATCGATCATAACCTGCGTGCCCGTGGGACTGCTC
>SDBU01008010.1_pt1 | contig 12085 bp, 9 predicted proteins | sample 2277071 | NCBI WGS metagenome assembly SDBU01 (sample SAMN10397929, study PRJNA504765) | marine sediment metagenome | isolation source: marine sediment core GS08_GC12, 126 cmbsf | place: Arctic Ocean: Gakkel Ridge, Loki's castle | collected 2008
ACCAATATTCCGCCGCACAATCTCAATGAGGTGCTGGACGCGTGTCTGGCGCTGCTGGATAACGAAGACCTTGGCATTGATGATCTGATGCAGTATATACCCGGCCCGGATTTCCCCACCGCCGGCATTATTAACGGCATTGCCGGTATTCGTGAAGCCTACCGCACCGGCCGCGGCCGCATCTACGTGCGCGCCCGAGTTGAGGTCGAGACCGACGAAAAAAGTAAACGTCAGCGTATTATTGTCCACGAATTGCCCTACCAGGTTAACAAGGCGCGCCTGCTGGAACGCATTGCCGAGCTGGTAAAAGATGCCAAACTCGAAGGCATTAGCGGCCTGCGTGACGAGTCCGATAAAAGCGGCATGCGCATGGTGATTGAGCTCAAGCGTGGCGAAGTGGCCGACGTCGTTATCAATAATCTCTACAAACACACCGCAATGCAGAACGTGTTCGGCATCAACATGGTGGCTCTCGATCATGGCCAACCGAGGCTGCTGAACCTCAAACAGATTCTTGAGGCCTTCCTGCGTCATCGTCGCGAGGTTATTACCCGCCGCACGATTTACGATATGCGCAAGTCGCGCGAACGCGCCCACCTGTTGGAAGGTCTGGCCGTCGCACTGGAAAACATCGATCGCGTTATTGCCCTGATCAAGGCTGCCAAGGACGCCGCCACCGCAAAAGTGGCATTAATGAAAGAACTCTGGCCAGCAAAACAAGTGGCTGATTTGCTGGCGCACAGCGATACTTTGATGTCGCGTCCGGAAGATCTTGATGTCATTTATGGACTCAGCAAGAAAGGGTACAAGCTTTCCAGTGCCCAGGCCCAGGCGATTCTCGAATTACGCCTGCACCGGTTGACGGGGCTGGAACAGGACAAGATCCACAGCGAATACGGCGACATCCTCGATCGCATCGAAGACCTCCTGGATATCTTGCAGAACCCGGGCCGCCTGCGTCAGGAAATTGAACTGGAACTCAGGGCCGTGCGTGAACAATACGGCGACGACCGACGTACCGAGATTGTCGAAAGTCAGCAAGACCTGAGCATGGAAGATCTTATTGCTGAAGAAGACGTTGTGGTGACACTTTCCCACGCCGGTTACATCAAGTCGCAATCTTTAAGTGAATACCGCGCACAAAAACGCGGCGGCCGAGGCAAGACGGCAACGCGCATGAGGGAAGAGGATTTTGTCGATAAGCTGTTTATTGCCAATACCCACGATACTATTTTGTGTTTTTCCAGCCGAGGCAAGGTCTACTGGTTGAAAGTCTATGGCATACCGCAGTCCGGGCGTGGCGCCCGCGGCAAACCCATCGTCAATCTGTTGCCGTTGGAAGAGGGTGAACAGGTCAACGCTATTCTGCCTATCCGCGGTTACGAGGAAGGCAAGTTTGTTTTCATGACGACCAGCGACGGCACCGTAAAGAAGACGGCGCTGACTGAGTTTTCTCGCCCACGAACCAGTGGCATTATTGCCATTGATCTGGTTGATGGAAATCAACTGGTGGGTGTGGGATTGACTGACGGCAACTGCGATCTGTTGTTGTTCAGTACCGCCGGCAAGGCAGTGCGCTTTAAAGAACTGGACGTGCGTCCCATGGGCCGTAACGCCCGTGGCGTAAAGGGCATGGCGCTGAAAAAAGGCCAGAAGCTGATTTCGCAAATTATCGCCAGTAACGAAACCCGGGATGACAATACCGTGTTGACAGCCACCAGCGGCGGCTTTGGCAAACGTACCGTGTTGTCCGATTTCCCGTGTCACAAACGCGGCGGCCAGGGCGTGATTTCCATTCAAGTCACGGGCAAGCGCGGGGAGGTGGTTGGCGCACTGTTAACCAATCCGGGCAGTGAAATGATGTTGATTACCAGTGGCGGTACCTTGATACGTACACGTACTGACGATATCTCGATGCAGGGACGCAACACGCAGGGTGTGACCCTGATTGGCCTCGGCGAGGGTGAACGACTGGTGGGAATGGATGAGGTAATGGAAACCGAGGATGTCGAATCATAATCGCCAATTAATAAAACGACAAAGGCGGCTCACTAATTATTACGGGATATTACGAAAAAATGGCAAGGGTTTTTAATTTCAGTCCTGGTCCAGCAATGCTTCCGCTGGATGTGCTGCAAAAGGCGAAAACAGAATTGACGGACTGGCAGGGCAAGGGTGTCTCGGTGATGGAGATGAGCCACCGCGGCAAGGAATTTATGTCAATCGCCGTACAGGCCGAGGCTGATCTGCGTGATTGCATGTCAATTCCTGACAATTACAAGGTGCTGTTCCTGCAAGGCGGCGCCTCATCACAGTTTGCGATGGTGCCGCTCAATCTCATGGCCACCACTGGCAAGGCGGATTATCTGTTGACGGGGCACTGGGGCAAGAAGGCGGTTGCCGAGGGCAACCGCTATGGTGATGTTAATGTTGCAATTGATACATCGGACAGCAAGTTCACCACCATTCCGGCGAGGAGTGACTGGAATCTGCAAGGTGATGCGGCCTACGTGCACTACACGCCGAATGAGACCATTGCCGGTGTCGAATTTGATGCCATTCCTGATACCGGGGATGTGCCGCTGGTGGCGGATATGTCATCAACCATTCTGTCGCGCCCGATCGATGTTAGCCGCTTCGGCATTATCTACGCCGGCGCGCAAAAGAACATTGGCCCCGCCGGTTTGACTATCGTGATTATTCGCGATGACTTGATTGGAAAGGCGGCAGACTCGGTGCCGGCGATGATGAATTACCAGACTCATGCCGACAGTGATTCAATGTACAACACGCCGGCGACCTACTCCTGGTATATGGCAGGTCTTGTATTCAAGTGGATAAAGGAAAAGGGCGGTGCGGCAGCCATGGGCGAGATTAACCAACGCAAGTCAAAAAAGTTGTACGATGCTATAGACAATTCTGGCGGGTTTTACTCAAACCCGGTAGACGTAGCCTATCGCTCGTGGATGAACGTGCCGTTTATTCTCAGAGACGCATCGCTGGACGAGCAATTTCTCGCCACGACCAAAAAGGCCGGACTGGTGCAGCTTAAAGGTCACCGTTCGGTGGGCGGTATGCGCGCCAGTATCTACAACGCCATGCCAGAAGCGGGTATCGATGCTTTGATCGACCTGATGCAGCAATTTCAGAAAGATAAAGGGTAATTTCGTGTTAAAGGTAAAAACACTCAACAATATTTCGGACAAGGGGCTTGGGCGCTTGCCCAGCGATCTGTTTACCGTTGGTGACGATGTCGACAATCCCGACGCCATCCTGTTGCGCTCTTTCAGGATGCATGACTTGGAGCTGCCAGCCAATCTAAAAGCTGTTGGCCGCGCCGGCGCCGGGGTCAACAATATTCCCGTAGATAAATTATCCAAGCTGGGTATACCGGTGTTCAATGCACCAGGCGCCAATGCCAATGCGGTAAAGGAACTGGTAGTGGCTGGCCTGTTGCTTGCGGCGCGCAATATCTGCCAGGCCTGGGACTATACTCGTCAGCTGCAGGGCGATGACGCCAAACTCAGCAAGCAGGTGGAGGCGGGCAAGAAACAATACGCCGGGTTTGAATTGCCGGGTCGTACCCTGGGTGTAGTCGGTCTCGGTGCGATCGGGCGTTATGTTGCAAATGCCGCCATTGATCTCGGAATGAAGGTTGTTGGCTTTGATCCGGGTATTACCATTGAGGGCGCGTGGCAGTTATCGGCCTCCGTAAAGAAGGCCGGCAGTATTGAAGAATTATTGCGTAATGTGGATTTCATTACTTTCCACGTACCGCTGATTGATGCAACACGAGACATGATCAATGCCGAACGCATCCAGATCATGCGCGATGGTGCCACGGTGCTGAATTTTGCCCGCGACGGCATCGTCAACGACAAGGCCATGGTGGATGCGTTGAAAAGCGGCAAACTGCACGCCTATATCTGTGATTTCCCGAGCAACACCCTACAGGGGCAGGATCGTGTTATTGCCTTGCCTCATCTCGGCGCATCCACTGGTGAAGCCGAAGAAAACTGTGCGGTGATGGTGGCGGAGCAAGTGAAAGACTTCCTGCTTAACGGCAATATTCGCAATTCCGTGAACTTTCCTGAAGTGATTGTGCCTCTTGAAACCGAGAATCGCATCGTCATTGCCAATGCCAATGTCCCGAAAATGTTGGGCCACATTTCCAACGTAATGGCGGACGCCGGCCTTAATATTCACGACATGGTCAACAAGTCGCGCGAGAATCTCGCCTATACGGTGGTGGATTGTGACAGCGAAATCCCGGTCGCGGTGGTGGACAAATTAAAGGCGGTTGAGGGTGTATTGAGCGTAAGAGTCATTTAGTATTAAGGCCGGGCTTACTATTTACAACATCAATCCGGTCAATTAACTACGTGAGCGAAGATTCGCAACTCAAGGCAATTCGTAAAAAGATAGACGCCGTTGATGAAAAGATTCAGGCGTTAATCAGCGAACGTGCGATATACGCGAAACAGGTCGCCAAAACCAAACAGGAAGCCGGCTCCACGGATTTTTATCGTCCTGAACGCGAAGCAGAAGTGTTGCGTCAGGTCCTGGCGCGCAACGATGGCCCGATTACTGACGACGAGATGACGCGACTGTTTCGCGAGATCATGTCGGTCTGTCTCGCCCTGGAATCAACCCTGACCGTGGCTTACCTCGGCCCCGAAGGTACGTTCACCCAGCAGGCGGCGCTAAAGCATTTCGGCCATTCGGTAAACACGCTGGCACTTAACGCCATCGATGAGGTGTTCCGCGAGGTGGAGTCCGGCAATGCCCACTTCGGCGTCGTGCCGGTAGAAAATTCCACCGAAGGCGTAGTCAGTCATACGCTGGATACCTTTATGCGCTCGGATCTCAAGATCTGCGGCGAAGTGCAGTTGCGCGTGCATCAGCATCTGTTAAGCCAGCATTCCGGGCTGGAAAAGGTAAAGAAGATTGTGTCACATCAGCAATCACTGGCGCAGTGCCGTGAATGGCTGGACACCAATCTGCCAAACATTGAACGGGTTGCCGTCAGCAGTAACGCAGAGGCGGCACGGTTGGCAGCCAGCGATAAACATGTAGCGGCCATCGCCGGGGAATCGGCTGCCACAATTTATGCACTGACAACACTGGCTTCAAACATTGAAGACGAGCCGGATAACACCACTCGTTTCCTCATCATTGGTCTGATGGAGACGGAAAGTACAGGTAATGACAAGACCAGTCTGCTGTTGAGCGGCAAGAACAAACCGGGCGCGCTACATGATTTGCTGGGTATCCTGGCCAGGCACGGTATTAATATGACTCGCATTGAATCCCGACCGTCGCGCCAGGCTGCCTGGGAGTACGTGTTCTTCCTTGATCTACAGGGCCATGCCCAGGATGATTGTGTGAGCAAGGCGCTGACCGAACTGAAATCCGACGCGGCATTGTTCAAGTTGCTGGGCTCCTATCCCGTATCGGTTCGCTAGCCATGACCTTTGATGTGAATGCGCTCGCGCTGGCCGGAATTCGCGGCTTGAAGCCCTATGAACCAGGCAAGCCCATCGACGAACTTGAGCGCGAATACGGCGTCAGTAATGCGGTAAAACTCGCATCCAACGAAAATCCCCTTGGTCCCGGTAAGGCTGCATTGGCTGCTATTGCTGGGGCCACAAGCGATCTGGGCCGCTACCCCGATGGCAATGGTTTTGCGTTAAAGCGCAAGCTGGCAGAAAAGCATGGCGTTGATGCCGAACAAATAACCCTCGGGAATGGTTCCAATGATGTACTCGAGTTTGTAACGCGCGCGTTTGTGTCGCCGTCCCATGAGGTGCTGTTCTCGCAGCATTCCTTCGCCGTCTATCCCATTGTTACCCAGGCAGTCGGGGCGCAGGCAGTTGTCACACCGGCAAAGGACTGGGGTTACGATCTCGATGCCATGGCGAATGCCATCACCGAAAAAACGCGGCTGATTTTTGTTGCCAATCCCAATAATCCTACCGGCACCTGGTTGGCGTCTGCGGAGTTGAAACAGTTTATCGCCGGGCTACCGGATCATGTTGTCTGCGTGGTAGACGAGGCCTATGCCGAATACGTGGAATTCGAAGACTACCCCGATACCGCGATGTGGTTGACCGAGTTCGACAATCTGCTGGTAACGCGCACATTCTCCAAGATCCACGGATTGGCCGGCCTGCGAATAGGTTACGGTATCTCCAACGTCGGCATTGCCGATATGTTGAACCGGGTGCGCCAGCCGTTTAATGTCAATAGCCTGGCCATGGTAGCGGCTGAGGCTGCCCTGGATGACAAAGACCATATAGTAAAGTCTCGTCAGCTCAACCGCACGGGTATGGCCCAGTTACTGGATGCGTTTGAAAATATGGGTTTGAACACTATTCCGTCAGCTGGCAATTTTGTCTCGGTCGATGTCGGGTGCAGCGGCGCCGGTATTTATGAACAGCTTTTGCAATGCGGTGTTATCGTGCGACCGGTCGGCAATTATGAGATGCCGAATCATTTACGCGTTACCATTGGAACCCGGGAACAGAATAAGAAATTTATTGAATCCCTGAGCAAGGTATTAATAGACAAACCGGCGAAACGATAGGGGCCAGCCTCCGTCGGCGAATTTTTACGGCATTTGTTATCGCCAACGGCACCTGTCTTATATATTGAATATCGAATGATAAACAAACTGGCAATCATCGGAATTGGTCTCATGGGCGGATCGCTGGCAAGGGCCTTGCGCCATAGCGGCTTCGTCGGCGAGATAGTGGGTTACGGGCGCAATCTTGAAAATCTCCAACTGGCTGTTGATCTGGGAGTCATTGATCACGCCGAAGCCAGAATTGAGGCGGCGGTGCGGGATGCAGACCTGGTTCTGATTGCCGCACCGGTAGGCGCCATGGCCGAGGTATTTTCCCAACTGGCCGGAAGGGTATCACGCGATGCCGTGATTACCGATGTTGGCAGCGTCAAAACATCGGTAATTCGGGCCGCACGTGAAGCGCTGAGCCAGGAAGAGTTTACCCGCTTTGTGCCGGGACACCCCATTGCCGGAACGGAACAGAGCGGGGTTTCCGCCTCACGTGAAGACCTGTTTCAGGAACACCAGATTATTCTGACACCGGAACCTGATACCCGTCGTGACGCCGTCGACAGAGTGCGCGAGTTGTGGGAGGCGGCCGGAGGCGTGGTTCATTTTCTTGATGCGGAGAAACACGATGCCGTTCTGGCTGCCAGCAGTCATGTCCCCCATGTATTGGCCTACGCCCTGGTCGATATGCTGGTGCGCCGCGACGACCACCACGATATTTTTGATTTTGCCGCCGGGGGGTTCCGCGACTTCACCCGCATTGCCGGCAGCGACCCGGCCATGTGGCGTGACATTTGTGTTGCCAACCGTGAGCCCCTGATGGCTTTGCTGGAGAGTTTTCGACAGGATCTTGGCGACATCATGCGAGCCATTGAAATGGGTGACGCTCAGTGGTTGATGGACACCTTCCAGCGTGCACGTCACGCACGCGAAAACTATGTCAAACCAGCGCCGAGCGATTCACCCGATAGCCCGGAATAGGACTGGCCTTGAATAAGTAATAATGAGTAAGGAAGAAGAAATCAATTTTGTTATTGACCCCGGCGGCAGTTTATACGGCGAACTGCGCGTTCCCGGTGACAAGTCTATTTCTCATCGTGCAGTCATGCTGGGCTCGCTTGCCGAAGGCCAAACCCGCGTCAGCGGGTTGCTGCAGGGCGATGACGTGCTGGCGACACTGGCTGCATTTCGTGCCATGGGCGTCATGGCGACCGGGCCGGATAACGGTAAGCTGACTATAGAAGGTGTAGGTTTGAATGGCTTGCAGTCACCGGCCGCACCGCTGGACATGGGAAACTCCGGTACTGCCATGCGATTGATGGCCGGCATTCTTGCCGGACAAAAATTTGATTCCGAGCTAATGGGTGACGCGTCTTTATCGAAAAGACCCATGAATCGCGTTGCGCAACCATTGCGGGAAATGGGTGCCCGCATCGATGCCCGGGAGGAGGGTCGACCACCCCTGAAGATCAGCGGTGGCGCCGGTCTCAAAGGTATTCGTTATCAGTTGCCGGTTGCCAGCGCACAGGTAAAGTCAGCACTGCTGCTGGCCGGGCTCTATGCGGACGGCGAAACGGCCGTGATCGAGCCGGCATCAACACGGGATCACACCGAGCGCATGTTGCAGGGGTTCGGGTATAAAGTTGTCAAAGACGGCGCCGAGTCGCGACTGGCGGGTGGCGGCAAGCTGGTGGCCTGCAATATCGACGTTCCGGCGGATATCTCTTCTGCTGCGTTTTTTCTGGTTGGCGCTTCTATCGCACCGGGGTCCGATTTGCTGTTGCGACACGTTGGCATCAATCCAACGCGAATCGGTGTGCTGCATATCCTGCAGGCCATGGGGGGTGATATCACCATCGAAAATGAGCGTGTAGTTGGCGGTGAACCGGTGGCCGATCTACGCGTACGATCTGCGCCATTAAAAGGTATCCATATTCCTGAAGATCAAGTGCCACTGGCGATTGATGAGTTCCCTGTTTTGTTTATTGCCGCTGCCTGTGCCACCGGTACGACGGTGCTAACGGGAGCCCGTGAATTGCGTGTGAAAGAAAGTGATCGTATTGCTGTAATGACGGCGGGGTTAAAACAACTGGGCGTAGCAGTGCAGGAAACCGCTGACGGCATCATTATCGAAGGTGGCAGCATCAGTAGCGGTGAAGTAGACAGCCATGACGATCATCGCATCGCCATGGCCTTTGCTATCGCCGGCTTGCGCGCCAACGGTGTAATTACGGTTCGTGACTGCCATCACGTCAATACCTCGTTTCCAAATTTTGTGGCACTGGCACAACAGGCAGGTTTGAAAATCAGGGCAGGAGCCATCTCCTGATGGAGATCGTTAGCCGCCGAAAGGCTCGGCCCCATCCATTCGAAACATGAACACGATGCAATTCTTCCGATGATGCAGTCCAATGAAGAAAACCGGGCCGTGCCGGTGCTGGCCATCGACGGGCCCAGTGGATCTGGCAAGGGCACCATCAGCCAGTTGCTGGCGCAACGTCACCAGTGGCACTATCTGGACAGTGGTGCGCTCTATCGCCTGGTGGCCGCGGCGGCGGTGGATGCCGCTATCGTTCAGGATAATATTGCAGCGTTGGAGGATCTGGCACGTAATCTGGATGTTTCCTTTGTGCTCCAACCTGGTGCAATCGCCAAGGTATTACTGGCGGGTAAAGAGGTCAGCGACCGCCTGCGTACCGAGGAAACCGGGAATCTGGCCTCGATTATCGCGGCGGTGCCTGAAGTAAGGGCGGCCCTGCTGGATCGCCAACGACAGTTTCAGCGCCCACCCGGCCTGGTCGCCGATGGCCGGGACATGGGCACCACCATATTTCCCGGCGCGGTGCTCAAAATATTCCTCACCGCAAGCCCCGAAATCCGCGCCGAGAGGCGTCATAAGCAGTTGAAGCAAAAGGGTTTCGATGTTAATCTTTCGCGCCTTCTGGGGGAGATCCGTGACCGGGACGCACGCGATGCTGAACGAAGCACCTCCCCGCTCAAGCCAGCAGAAGATGCCGTGATGGTAGACACGTCGAACAGGACAATCGACGACGTCGTGAATCACGTAGACGATCTGCTGAAAGAGCGGTTGGGGTAAAACGGGTCTCATTTGATAAACAAACCCATGTTGCGACCGGTCGAGTGCCGGACCGTGGTGTGGCACAACAGGGAGCGGTATTACCGCTTGCAGGTTAACTAAACAGATGTCTGAAAGTTTCGCCGAATTATTTGAACAGAGTATTCAACAGAACAATTTCAAACCGGGTGAACTGATCACCGGGGAAATCGTCTCCATCACAGACGACGTCGTTATCGTTAATGCCGGCCTCAAGTCCGAAGGCATTATTCCCATCTCGCAATTCAAAGATCACGAAGGCAATGTTTCTGTCAGTGTCGGTGACGATGTTGAAGTCGTGCTCGAATCACTGGAAAACGGTTTTGGTGAAACCCAGTTGTCCCGTGAGAAGGCAATGCGCGTCAAGGCCTGGGACACACTCGAAGTTGCCTTTGAAGATCAATCCATTGTAACGGGCGTAATGACCGGCAAGGTTAAAGGTGGTTTTACCATCTCGATCGAAACGATTCGCGCATTTCTGCCTGCATCTCTTGTTGACGTCCGCCCTGTTCGTGACCCCTCTTATCTGGAAGGCAAAGAACTTGAATTCAAGGTCATCAAGATTGACCGTAAACGCAATAATGTCGTCGTCTCCCGCCGTGCTGTGGTTGAGACCGAACTGTCTGCAGAGCGCGAAGAGTTGCTGGAGAATCTGGAAGAGGGTATGACGGTCAAGGGTATCGTCAAGAACCTGACCGATTACGGTGCGTTTATAGATTTGGGCGGCGTTGATGGCTTGTTGCATATAACCGATCTGGCCTGGAAGCGCGTTAAACATCCTTCTGAAGTGCTGAATATTGGTGATGAGATAGAGGCCAAGGTGCTGCGTTATGACCGGGAGCGTAACCGCGTCTCACTGGGCCTGAAACAACTGGGGGATGATCCCTGGGTCGATATTTCCCGCCGCTATCCGGAAGGCACCCGTCTGTTTGGTCGTGTCACCAACGTTACGGACTACGGTGCCTTTGTCGAAATCGAAGAGGGCGTCGAAGGTCTGGTGCACGTATCCGAAATGGACTGGACCAACAAAAACGTACATCCCAACAAGATTGTACAGTTGGGAGACGAGAAAGAAGTGATGATCCTCGACATCGATGTTGAGCGTCGTCGTATCTCTCTTGGTATTAAACAGTGCCAGTCCAATCCCTGGGAAGAGTTTGCGGCTACCCACAACAAGGGTGATCATGTTACCGGCAGCATCAAGTCGATTACCGATTTTGGTGTATTTGTGGGTCTTGAAGGCGGAATCGATGGCCTCATCCACCTGAGCGATCTTTCCTGGAACCGTCCAGGTGAGGAAGCGGTACGCGAATACAAGAAGGGTGATGAAGTTGAAGCCATGGTGCTGGCAGTCGATCCCGAGCGCGAACGCATTTCATTGGGCATCAAACAGCTGGGTGGTGATCCGTTCTCGGCCTATGTCGCTGAACATGGCAAGGGCGCTATCATAACCGGCAAGGTTATCAGTGTTGAAGCCAAGGGTGCGGTGGTGAGTCTCGGAGGTGATATCGAGGGGTATTTACGCGCCAGCGAACTGTCGCGAGATCGCGTGGAAGACGCTCGATCCATCCTGACTGAAGGTGACGAGGTTGAAGCCAAGATCACCACAATTGATCGCAAGAATCGCAAGATTTCGTTGTCCATCAAGGCCAAGGACATGCAGGATGAAAGTAACGCTGTCGAGGAATATTCCCGAAAGGTCCCCACTGCGACTACATCGCTTGGTGAGGCACTGAAGGAGAAGCTCGGCTCGGGTGACGAAGGCGAGTCCTGACTATAATAGAAACGTAGACGGGGTGGACGGATATGACCAAGTCGGAACTGATTGAAACCTTAGCAGCCAAGCAACCACAGCTTGACCACAAGGATGTTGAGTTGGCGGTAAAGGAATTGCTGGAACAGATGTCTTCGGCGCTGGCAATGGGAGACCGGATTGAAGTGAGAGGCTTCGGTAGCTTTTCGCTTCACTACCGCCCGCCGCGGGTGGGCCGCAACCCCAAAACCGGTTCCACCGTGCATGTGCCTGACAAGTATGTCCCGCACTTCAAGCCAGGTAAAGAGCTGCGTGAACGAGTAAAAAATGGGAATGGCGGGGACAGCCAATAGGTTTTATCTGTGTTACCAGACAGGGTAATATTGAAAGGCATCGGAGCTCCGATGCCTTTTTTTGTGAATAGGACAAAAGAGCACAGAGATGACGGAGGTCAAATGAAACGCATCTATTATATTATTCTGACGGCGTCCATATTCTTTTTTGGTCTGACTTTTGCTTTTCAGAACAGTCAAAGTGTGGAGCTGAGTTACTATTTCGGTTGGCAATGGAATGGGCCATTATCATTGATGCTGATTCTGACGCTTGCGATTGGCGTGGGCGCGGGTTACCTCGTGACATTGCA
>SDBU01008011.1_pt1 | contig 12084 bp, 16 predicted proteins | sample 2277071 | NCBI WGS metagenome assembly SDBU01 (sample SAMN10397929, study PRJNA504765) | marine sediment metagenome | isolation source: marine sediment core GS08_GC12, 126 cmbsf | place: Arctic Ocean: Gakkel Ridge, Loki's castle | collected 2008
GAGACCTCTGAGACCTTTGGCAGGACCAGAAGGCAGATCACGATTCACCGAGAGCTTGCCGAGGACTTGTTTGCCATAAAGGCAGACCAAGGACAAATTGAGCAGATCATATTGAACCTCTATGTCAATGCCGCAGATGCGATGGCTGGTGGCGGGGATCTTACAATAAAGACCACAAATGTTACCGGCCAGGATATGAAAGATAAGCCCTATAATCCAAAGGCTGGCAACTACGTGCTTTTGACCGTTTCTGACACGGGCTTGGGTATGGACAAAGAAACCCAGGCTCGTATCTTTGATCCATTCTTTACCACCAAGAACATGGCTAGCGGCAGGGGCACCGGGCTTGGGCTGGCATCTGCTTATGGGATTGTTAAAGCCCACGCAGGATATATTGATGTTGAGTCTGAAAAGGGCAAAGGAACCACCTTCTGCATTTATCTGCCTGCAACAGAAAAGAGGGTGGGAGAGGAGAAAGCTGTCGAGGTTGCTGAACAAGCCATCAAGGGAACTGGGACAGTGCTTCTGGTCGACGATGAAGAAGTAGTTCTGGACGTAGGGACTAAATTACTGGAGAAATTGGGCTATTCTGTATTAGACGCTGAAAGCGGGAAAAAGGCACTCGAACTCTATAAAGACAATAGAGACAACATTGATATAGTGGTTCTTGACATGGTTATGCCGGGCGTGGGTGGCGGCGAAGCATACGATAAAATGAAAGAGATCAATCCCGACGTAAAAGTCCTTCTTTCAAGCGGCTACAGCATCGAGGACGCAGGAGCAAAAGAGATATTGAACCGTGGCTGTAACGGTTTCATCCAGAAGCCCTTCAACATGACAGAGCTGTCTCAAAGTATACAGCGAATCCTAGCCAAAGAATAGATTTTCGCATTTTCTCAAGGAGACACCAAGCCCCCCAAATGTCCATATCTTGTGGATGATGACTCCCGCCCTGCAGCCTCCAAAAACACTGATTCCTGCTATCTATCTCTGACGCAACCCATCTCCAAAAACCCTAGATATCCTTTTCAAATCTTTACCCCGAACTACGTGTCGGTGATCCTTGTCATGGAGCCTTGAACAGAGTGGGTGGCAGATCGAGTCTACCCTCAGCTAACACATTGTCAGTCCAAGTCTCGGTCATTACAACTTATGCAATTATTGAAATCATGAAAGGCAACCCTGCTTATGCAAGGTTCAGATATGCAAAGATAATTATTACATTATTCAACCTGGTCGAACTCCATTATAAGCTGCTTCGGCACTTCAGCAAGCAGCTTGCTGACCAGATCTTGCATAAATACTCTGATTATGTTATTGAGACAGAAACAATCAAAGAGGCGAATGAGTTCAAGCTCCAACACAAACAAAAGAGACTCTCTGTCCCTCATGCCATTAGTTACATCACAGCACAAAAATACGGCATTAAATTCATCACAGGCGACAAACAGTTCAAAGCCATGACAGGAGTTGAGTTTGTGAGGTGACCACCCGCAGCGACCGCTATGGCAGTCTCTTTAGGCTCCTCACTCATTAGAACGTGTCAGACTCCTCACCGAATTCTGCCTTGGCAAACCTTGCGCCTTCGAGGAGCGTACCTCAGTTAAGACTCTTTCACAGGATGCCTTTGTGAAATAGAACTGAAACGTTCGGAACCAATGTCAATGGGGGAAACCGATATGAACTTCGCGACCTTTACTGGTTTTCACCCATAGATAGCCTCCTCAACAAATACTCAGTGACTTCTAGAATCAGACTCCCAGATCCCTTCTCTTTATCCCTTATTTCCTCCAGGTTACTAACCATCTCCCGTGAGATCCTTTTTCTCCCCTTCATTACCATCATTGCGTCAAACAAGCCTGTGATGACTTTGTGACCGTACGGCTTTCTACTCGACTGCTTAAGTTTGAGAAGAAAAGACTCTGCAATAAGGACCGCTAAATCCCACTCCCTTCTCCGCATTGATAATATGTAACCTGTGAACATAGTTTCCACTGTTTCTCTATCAACAGTACCGTTCTTATTGAACCCTCTGTACTTCAATAGAGCCACCCCGAGATTATAGCGGTGCCATGGGTTCTCTGAATCATATTCAACGGCTAAACGATAGTTGCCTATAGCTTCGATGAAGCAGCTCTTATCGCCGGTTAATTCACCGACTCGAAACAAACCACCTCCCATGTTTCTGTATGCATTAGCAAACCTGCTGTCTAGTCTAATTGCTCCCTGATATCTCGCACACGCCTCCATCAGCATGTCTATATCACGCTCCCTGAGACCTAATTCAAATAAAGAATTACCCCAGTTATAATATGCCTCCGACCAGCCAACACAATACTTCACCGCCGTCCTATAGTTTTTAATGGCTTTCCAGTGTAAACCTGGTTTGTCATCTCTTGTGGCGAAATGAGCTAGAACAAGCCCCGAGTTATGATACGCCTCACTAAGATCTTTCTTGTGCCTAAGAGCAACGCGGCACCTCCTCAGGGATTTCAAGTATAGCTTGTCGTTGTTTCGAATCATTGCGAGGTGGTAGAGGGCTGTACCCCAATAAGCATAGGCCTCTGCATAGTTTCTTTTTAATTGAATAGCCCTTTGGAAGAACTCGCATGCTGTCAGGAAGTCCCGCTCATCCAACGTTGTCTTTCCAAGATTAAGATACGATCGACCATAAGTGAAATACTCCTGAGGCGTACCTTTCACATACTTGCGAATAGCCTTATGTTCATCAAATGTATCAAGTTTCAGTATTCTAATTTCTGTCTTCTCATGATCGCCTAACCAATACCAGGAATTGCCACTTTTTTTGCCCCCCTCTTTCCTTATCAAAGCTTCAGCAAGAGCTACCCGAAAATGTTTGTTCCTTACCTCCTCCCTCCCATCCTTCTTAAGCAAAAAGAGCTTGAATAGGCCTCTTCTCCCCATTCTGCTCGTGTAAGAAGCCGCATACCACATACTCGAGTAAACTCTATCCTGAAACTCCTTTTCACTGGCGAAAAGCTCTCTTATCTTTCGTCCTGGACATTTCCTATCTTCACCGCTTCGTTCGGCCATCCAGTGCGCAATCGTGTTAACCACCTGAGCAGGGTCCCAATTACGCATACACTTGAACTCGACAATGTACCTCCGGTCGTTTGTGTGGCTCTCTCCGTTCTCAACTCCTGTGACGCTTGTCTGCAGCTGAAGGTGTCTTGGGTAAACCATTATTTCTCGAATTTGTATCTTCAAAGGTGCTCTGTCAGCCTCCAAAAAAATGATAAAACCACGATTTGTAACTGCCTCCTTTATGGATCTGGCGTTATATCAACATCTTGAGAGTGTGCCGACTCTGTCCGATTTGTTACTCCTCGTTGACAGGATAAACGCCTCGAGACAGACTAATATCCAAGATGTCTGTTGAATTGAAAAGATCTGGCTCAACTGTGAAAGCGAAGAACAAGGTACCTAAAGGGAAGAGCCGCTTTTGTGCAACCGGCTTCACTAGTCAAGTCGTTGAACTGGTATCTTGTTATAACTGGCCCGGCTCAGTGTTTTTGAATCCTGGAAACTGGTCTGTAATCTTCTCAACAACATCCTTAAGGCTATCATTTGATGCGAACTCTAACAATAGATAATCCTGCAAGCCATTCCTGGACCGTTTTCTATTTGCCCTCTTCATGGAAATTGTGGCTCCAGCAAGGTGGTATGCCCTACAAACCTCAGTATAAATGTCGCCATCGTTTATACATGAACCAACACAGTAACCTTTACTCCCCAGAAAAAGAGTCAGGTCCCGTTCAAGCTCCCATAACGACCTATTGCCCTCTTCAGAATATAACAATGCCTGCCGAACGTATGGACCCCTTGTTCGGCCATTATGTTTACCGCGATATTTTGCCATTTTTAGCTTTTATGAATTTAGATGTCAACAACAGTGACAAGTGAAAGGGGTTTTTAGATTTAACTGGTTTTCGAATAACCACTTAATATCATAGAATATTGCTTCTAACGGTGCTGCATCCAATAAAGCCTTTAGAAAAGGAGCACACAATGCCAGTACGCTCTACAAAACCACCGGATCACTCAAGCACCCAACATCGTTTTGGCAACTTCTGTACCTTGCACGACGCAGATTGCGAACGCTGCGGGATCGATAAAGCCCTGGACGAACTTGAGCACGCAATCAAGAGTTCAGTTCGTGCTTCCATAGACCGCAACAACAGCGACGACACAGAATGGACTCTCTGAGATTCATGAATAACCGGCAAATGGCCAAATCCACAAAAACCCCAACAACAATTAAGGGGGTGATCAAATGCATAGCTTAACAGAAACCTACTCGACTAACTCCCAGGACCCTCGGTTGGCATTCAAATCCGGTCAATTCGAATACGATGATAGATTCGGATGTTTGGTTTGGACGCCACCGGAGTTTGTCCAAGACAAATCGAAATTCAGCGAGAAGGTACACGATTCCCAGGCTTCCGAACGCCAGCAACAGAACGACGGCCTTACGGGAAAAGAACAAAATACAAGCAAACAGATTCAATCAAACACCAAGCGTCAGCTTGTCAATCTCACAGAATTTCTGGCAACAGAATGGAATTTTTAATCACTAAGGAAGGTGATCTCCCTGATCAGAGACATAGTAAACCAGTACAAATTGGAAGGAGGCCCAAGAATGCCCCACAACGCAATTGACGAAGAAATGGCCATTTTTAAGGAAGACGATCTTTACTACATAAACGTGTTGCCATCTAATGAGCCCGGTCTCCGACTCCTTCACGGCATTATCGAAGACCTCTTGATCCACTACAGGACTCACTATGGGAAAGACGCTCAGAGGGCCAAACAATCCTGAGAAGGAGGGATATCCAGATGGATCCTTTTGAAGACCAAGCACCTAATCCTATCCAACACGACGGAGGCGGCCAGGAACCCCCTTTGTTCGATCTAGCCGGCCCCTGGATAAGCGGGCCAGAGGACGAACATCTCTCGAAGCCGGAAAAGTCCTTGGGCTCTTGCACAAGTACCGTCAAGCGAGCCTTTATGCTCGTGGTTTTTACAGCAGCATTCGCTTGCCTTGTGCTGCTGCTGATTCCAGCCATGAGGTTCGTGTGGGAATTCACAAAGTGGGCTTACAAAGAAATGGGAGGCGTATTTCCATGAACACTGATTTTATCAGAACCGTCACAGACTTGGCTTATGTGGTAAATGTGCTGGGCGGTGGCCGTGTCCCCGTCAATTACCGCTATCTCGGCCACTACATCAGGTCGTTTTCCAACTCAGGGCCTGTCGGTGGCGTGCTATCCCAAGTGTTCACAGATGCACGAGGGAGACTCCAATCCACCAGCATAACCCTTTCCTCGATTCTAGGCTGTGGACACTTAGTAACCTCCGTCGAGCAGATATCAGGCTTTTGCCATGTGTGTGCCAGGGTTTGCTGCCCGAAGTGCTTGGCTACCTGCGACTTCAAGGGCATAAATGTTTGCCGCCGCCATTACGCGGTCGTGCACGGAATTGTAGTCTCATCCCGTGCTCAAAAAGGCCTCTGGAAACTTAAAGCCCGCAAGTTGGCGAAACAGAGAAAGGAGCTACCCTATGAAACCAAACCCTAACCCACAATCAGCTCAGGGCTACAGGTACCTTCGCCCTCCGTCCTTTCTCAACGTCGATCCAAAGGACTTGGCAAGTTTTCGCCAGCCTAGCCAAGCTCAAATAGCTGGCGACATCAGGTTGGCCTTCGTTGAAAACTCAAACACCATTTTTGGCTTACGACGAGACGAACTCACCCAGCACATTCTCATAACCGGCCGTTCTGGAACTGGCAAGACCTCTATGATGCGCGGGCTCCAGCTAGAAATCTATAGACTTGGCATTCCATTTCTCTCCATCGATATCACAAAACCTGGAACACGATTTATCAAGAAGTACATCCCGGATCTTCGGATCTTGCGATGTCCCGGAGAGTTTGTCTTTCAACCATTTGTCCCTCCTCCTGGAAGCAGTGGTGAAAACTGGCAGTTGCAATTTTGTGAGGTCACGTCTGAGGTGTTCGGTCTTGGCCCTGCTTCAAAAGCCGCGCTAGTTGATGTTGTTGACTCTCTATATTCAAAGCATGATCCCCAGAATACCGGTACCTATCCGACGATGTTTGATCTTCACGAGCTACTGGGCACGATGCTCCAGGAAAGACAACCCACTGTGCAGAAGGATTCCATCCGACGCATCAGGAACAAAACCAGAGCTACCTGCATAGCCCTAGGGCGCCAGTCTTCGGCTCAGGAAGGCACCCCAATGGAGGAACTGCTAAAACAGTTCGTTTGTATAGAACTCATGAGGCTTTCTGTGTATGAAATTCAAATATGGATTGTCTCTATAATTCTGGCTTGGATTGCTACTTATAGATCCGCCAACTCTCATCTTGGCGAATTGCGTCATGTGTTGTTTTTTGACGAGGCTGCCCGTCTATTCAGATAGGAGGACTTATGCCGAAAAAGCCCGAGAGCTGCTTGATTACTTGCATACGCACACTTAGGGAATACGGAGAGGCCTGTGTAATGGCTAACCAAGGGATGTCTGGCTTGAATTCTGTAGTGAATTCCAATGTGTATACTCTGATCGCACTGGGGCAGCAAGGCATCCCCGATCTACGGGATAGTAAAAAGCTTCTTGGCCTCAATGATCAACAGGCTGACCTTCTTAACAGATTACCGTCGGGAAAGGGCTTCATAAAGCTTGCTGCTCGTTATCCGTATCCCGTGCTAGTGCGTTTTCCTTATGTGAAGCCCCATTACATCACAGATGAAGATATCGACAAGATGAACCAGGAACCCCAGAACCCCACGTCGACAATTGCAAACAGTGTGGAAGACGTGGACAAAAAGCTGCTCATGACCGTGTATTCCCATCCATTCAAGAAGAAGACTGAGATGTACAAGCTGGCGAACCTCAGTGCAGGAACGGCTCACAGATCAGTCAAGCGTTGTGTGAAAAACAGTTTGGTCAAGATCGTCAAGCCAAATTTGGGTAAGGGCAGAGCTCAATACCTGTTTCTCCTCCCCCTGGCCTATGAGGTACTCAGCGTGAAGGACCAGAAACTCATGGGGAAAGGGGCTGGGTTTGAACACACCCTGTACCAAAAGCTTACCGCTGAGTGTTTTCCGGAACTCGATCCTGTTATTGAAGGCAATCGTAATGGGAAATTCATGGATGTCCTCCTGCAGACTGAAAAAGGGCTTATTGCTCTCGAAGTCGCTATGACACCAGATCACGAAAAGGCCAATATTCAGAAGGATCTACTCAAAGGTGGGGTCGATTTCGTCATCATCGGCTGCAAGAATCGTCCTGTTCTGAACAAGGTTAATCGTATCATCAACGGATTACCAGAAGAAATCGCAAATCGAGCCAAGGCTTATCTCGTCTCGGAGATCCTTAAGATGGAGCCTAGCCAAATTCTTCAACACCTACCAGACAGAAAGGGGGTGATTTCATGAAAAAGGGTCAAAGACGTCCCAGGAAACTTCTTAGCAATTCAAACCATCAGCTACTAGCGATCAAGGACGTTTTGGACAGCCTGCTTATGGAGGCTGACAGCCTGCCGAAAGAGATCAAGGACTCCTTGGTTCTGGCTAGAAACTCAGCTTGGCAGGCCTTCCTTGCTGAACAGGAGAAGATCCATCAATCAACTCAGTAACTCTTGATATCAGAAAGGGGTGATAACATGGCAGATTCTGTCCTTCATCAACTGCAAAATGGCCCACAAAGAAGGGTTGTGGTCAAGTTCCCAGGCGGCCATAGACCACCGCAACAAATTCATGTCTCTCCTGGTGGTACTGCTTCTCAGCTTCTAAATCACCTGGGCCTCGACTCAGACAACTATGTGATCAGCAAAGGCTCTGCCGGGACTGAATTCGGCGCAGACGAAGATCTGTACTCTTCTTCATCGGACGGTGAATGGCTCTACGTTACGTCCCGTGTCGACGCAGGCTTCTGACTTCTAGATGGGGGTGCCTCTCTGCAGGCACCCTGAAAGGAGAACACATGGCCACAGACAGACGCCCGATTACCTTCTTTGATTTGCTTAGCGCGTTTATTGACGGCTTTGTCGCATTTCTTGAGGATATGTTTGCGTATTCTCAGAATCATCCCAAGTCGGCGCCTCAAGCTAAAGTCACACGAACCACACATATGTCATCTTCGCAGACTGGGAATCCAAAAGGCTTCGTTCTTATTCAAGACCCCTCTCTTTTTGTTCAACGAGGGTGGGTTCAGAACGGAAACACCTATAGAGGTTATTACAGGACCCCATACGGAGCATGGAAAGGTGAGATTGTTAGACGAGGCCATAAACTCCGAGTCTTCGTCATTGATCCTCCGATCCTCCAACTGAAAAAGCATCCCGAAAAATCCCCTTGCGTACATATAGTGAACAAAAGAAGGGCCGAAGTCGATTTGCATAAGCAACCGAAGAACAATGATGTTGGTGCAGTCATTCTCTACATAGAGACACTGATTGTTGAGTCCTTTCAACAGTACACATGAAAAGGAGGATGACATGTCGAATAGCCTGAGAATAAGCGACTTAGCTTTGGACTCGATAAGGAAACATGAGCAACTTATGACCCAAGAGTGCTTCACCATATTGAACAGCTTCTCAGTCATTTGCAAAGATCTACAGCACGACTGGGAGACAGTACTTCTCGACAAAACTTCCTGCGTGATCTCTCTATGCAAGGCAAGAGAGGCCTTGCGGGATACAATATCCAGGATTAGAGAGTCTCAGCAGAGAGAGCAGTCTTATATTCAGGAAAACGCGTACCAAGTCTCATCACTTTTCCTCAAGGAGTCTTGGGAGTACTTGGTTTCAGCTCCATCTCGTAGTGAGAGGCTTCACCTAGTTACTGGTACAGTGACACAGGAAGGCACCAAAGTCTTGAGCAAGATGCAGAAGTTGAAGCTGAAAGACCAGAGTCCCTTTTATGTGAAAGCAGATGATAGAGATGCACATCAGACTATAATCTCTTTGGAAGAAGACTTTGGGCACTTTGTCCTCGGCATGTTTCATTCTCACATGTCCAAAGGTGCAGGCTCAACCTCTCCTTCGTCTGTAGACGCGGCTTTTCTCGAAAGGATGGAAAAACTTGGATGTAATTGCCTGGGTGGAATCTTCTCTCTTGATGGTTTTGTCAGATTTTACGCACGACAGAATTTCGAGCTCCATGTGTATGGAAAGGGGGTAATCAAAATCCATGATAACCCCTCTGACAAGCTTTTTCAGATTTCCAATAGAGGTCGCCCAAGTGAAGCCCAAGACGTTTAAAACAAAACCTCTGAAGCGGTCAAAACAGACCGAAGCCAATTTTAGCCAGGCGAAGGTACTCAATTTCCACCTGGATAGGTGCCAAAGACTCAGAGTCCTGTTGATTGGGGCGGGGGCAATCGGAACTCACGTTGCCCTGGCATTGGTGAGAAAAGGAATAGGTTTTCTGCACATCTTTGATGACGATGCTGTCGAGCTCAAGAATCTCACCAGACAGCTTTTCTCCACCAGGGACGTTGGAAAGAACAAGGCTATCTGTCTCTCAAAGATGCTGTCCAAGCAGGGCTTTTTTCAAACCACTATCACAGCATATCCATATACATTCCAGGAAGCTTTACAGATGGATGAAACGGGCCTTGATTTCTTTTACTATGATTGTGTCATCTGTGCAGTAGACAATAATCCCACTAGAGTCTTCATCGCACAATACTGCCTGGAACAACGAATTCCTTTAGTCGCCAGCGCAGTCTCACGAGACGGAAACCAAATGTACTGTGCGATCCAAGAACCTGAAAAGGCTTGCTTTGGCTGTATACTCCCCAACGCCGTTAATGATGATTCCTATCCATGCAACCTTCCCGGGATAATAGATATTATCCAAATGGTTTCTGGTTGTACTGTCTATGCATTGGACTCCATACTCCTGCAGAGGCCTCGGGAATGGAACATGAAATCCATATTCTTGGATGGAGCAGCTCCAGATTCTTCTATCCTTATTCCAAGGAAGTCAGACTGTCCTTTGTGTGGGAACGGGGCAACCAATGAATAGCCCCTCAATTCGATCTGGTCTAAATTTGTCAAGAGCTTAGAAGGTTAAGCCCAGCTCTCTGGCCGAAACCGAAACATTTAAATACGACTTAACACATATAGTTATTATATGGCACGAAAAAGCTTAATATTAACGAAGAAAGAAGTCGCAGTCATGAACAAAAGGCTCAGTAATCAAAAGTTGACGCAGCAGGATTCAAATTACCTGAGTCGCTTTGTCAGACCAAAGCTCAGAGAAATGAGTCAGATAGACGCAAGAGCTTTACTTGAGAGATTGCGCTACAAGCAAAAAACCAGAGCAATCGAGAAGAGGATCAAACATCTTATTCTCAGAAACCTCAGACACGTTGCATCGATTACGATATATGGTTCGGCAGTTCACACTAACTACACCAAGTATAACGATATAGACGTATTGGTGATTGTGAGAAAGAAAACATGGAAAACCCTCGCTGCAAAATACAAAAAAATACTAGAACTAAAGAAGAGTGCTGAACAGCACTCTCTCAACTTGGACTTGGAAATCCTCGACCAAGCAACATTCCAAAAGTCGTATCCGTCAAATGTTACCTTAGTCTATCAATTGAAGGACAGCAAAACAATCTATGGGGATCTACAATTACCGCGAAAACCTGAGATTCCAAAACTACTCCTGCGGATGAAAATAGATCATAGTATTCCAGACAATGACCCACTTAGCGGCTTGGAGATATACAAAGCACTCAGAAATCTAATGCTAGTACGCCTAGTTCTGAGGCGCATTATAGACAACACAACATTAATCAACTCCATTGATGCTGAGATCGGTTCAAGTCTGGCTCAGAAACTAAAATCAAATAGAGCATCACAAATGGAAAAGAACATCGCACTCTTGCATTTAAACAGGCTAATACAAGAAACATTAAATAAACTAGAGAAAGCAAAATGGGAAAGCGTAGTGTTATTAAGTCATTAGGCAGGTGTATTGGGAATGTGGCTTTACACAAGCTATTGCTGGCTCATACAAACAGGCCAGAATCTAAGAACTACCTGAGAAGTGAGGTTCTTGAATATGGGACCGACGCCTTTGAAAAGGCTCAGATCTTTAATTGGAATGAGAGGGATAAGGAAGAAATCAAGAGACTGGCTCTGGAACGAGTAACAAGGCTCTTAGAGAATTATCCAGACATCGAGCCAGCTGATGGCGAAGTAGAGAAGCTAGTGACAGAAACAATAGAGGATGTCATGCCTTAAGGTAGCTCGGCGATGATAGATACTATTGAATACACTGAATCCGCAGGTAGACATTAACATCTCAGCGTCATTGAAAATCCTTATGGATAAAAAAGAAACCTCAAAGAAACGGGAAAGGTCCAAAAGGGTGAGAAGGAGACTCAATATTACTTGCGAAATTCTGCCTCCTGGAACCCTCAAAAGAAATCCAACCTGCTTTGTCCAGACCCGAGCAGAAACATGGGAAGAAATCGTTGATATTTGTGCCGAGATTATCGCGGAGAGTGGATTAGGTTGAATTGTACTGACTAAGACGTGATATGATAATTTTCGCGCTAATTCTCTTGTAGTGTGGCGAGAGCGGCGCAACAGGAGAGACATTCCTTGAGGCTACCCAGTCTACACAGGTCCCAATCGGCCAGCCTGATCTTGCTTACACAAGCTCAGAACGGCATCAGGTCAGGACTGCGTCGGAGTATACACAGAAGTGAGAACCGTTGTCCATGAAAAAGCCGGCCAGAGAAACTGTCACGGAGTTCAAGCAAGAAGAAGGTCTTACGCTGATAATACTGACTCCGTTAAATTCATATAGATTTCATCCGGCAACCGAAAAAGGTGCGCTATTTCACAAGTTTCGTCTGAGTCGGGTAGACCGGAGGAATCTCACCTCCAGTCCCCCACAGAACCAGGACGTGAACCTCTCGATTCATCCGGCTCCTGCCAGCCTTCCTCTTGAAACCTCACAGTCTCAAGCCGACGCAGCAAGTAATCCAGCTCCTCCCCATACTTGGGTTGGCTGCCAC
>SDBU01008012.1_pt1 | contig 12083 bp, 10 predicted proteins | sample 2277071 | NCBI WGS metagenome assembly SDBU01 (sample SAMN10397929, study PRJNA504765) | marine sediment metagenome | isolation source: marine sediment core GS08_GC12, 126 cmbsf | place: Arctic Ocean: Gakkel Ridge, Loki's castle | collected 2008
CACCAAACCGCTCGGTAAGCTTCTCCACTTCGTCTTTGTCGATGAAGCCATCACCATTTTGGTCCATGAAGTCGAAACGCTCTTTGAACCGCTCTGGTATTTCCTCCTTGCTGATTTTGCCGTCGCCATCTTTATCGCTTTCCAGAATCCGAGCCATGAAACCGCCACCAGGGGAGCCACCACGACCACCAGAGGAACCACCACCCATACGCCCTCTACTAAAGACCACGCCCCCGTCAGGGTCACGCTCAAGGTAAATCGCATACCGCTGTGTGACCGGTTTACACCAGCCTTCTTCATCATGGCACACGAAGTAATGTACCGCTAATTCAATTGGTTTCTTGGATTTCCCACTTTTGATGTCAACCAGGAACTCGCGGGGGTCGATATCAGACTCCTCTTTAACGTTTGGTCCTTCACCCGATACCGGCGATACGGTAGTACCAGCCGGGGGCTTTAGCTCATACTGAAGTGGTTCGGTAAGATTGTTCCAGTGAACGTGATAAATGGGGTCAAGGTGGAACCCGATATACACCTTTCCTTCACCGGTCCGCAAAACTTTTTGCTCAACTTCGGCACGTAGTTTCACATAAAAAGGCGTATCCTCTATCTTAGGCTCTATTTTGACTGCTAGCATTCTACCGGGCACTTTAATCCGCGGAACTACACCTTTAGAGGCTGTTTTTGGTTTCGGCGCTACAGTCTTTAGATTCAAGTCAGAGATTTGGGTTGGTTTGTCCACTGGACCGACGAGTTCCTCCAAATCCTTGCGGAGTTGCTTAGGGTCACTCCAAGTCCGCATGCGAACAATCTTACCGTCCGGGTCGATAAGATATTCCGAGTTATTCTCAGCGCCCAAGGCATGCTTCAAATCGTTTGACATTGAATCACAAAGCCAGGTGATTTTGGAGCCGATTTTTCGCTCTACTTCCTTAACATGCATCAGCCTTTCTTCGAGTGTGAATGGCTTGACGTATCCATTTAATTCCGGATGAGCAAGGGACTTGTAAACATAGTAGAATTTAACACCCTTGGGAGAATAGTCTTGATATATAGTCTCCAACATGGAGACTTTGCTAAGAAAGGGCGGTCACGTGAGGCAGCCGAATATAATAACCAGGTAGTTGCCTTTCAAACTACCTAAGTTAAGTGAATTTCCGTCAGCGTCGTATACCATAACATCGGGCAAAGAATTCCCAATTTTGATTTTCGATTTAGCTGACAATTGATTGGTATCCTTTAGAGATGAGGTTGGTTTATCCTGATTTTCCCTGGCATTAACTGTGGATACACTAATTGCTGCAATCGAAAGTATCAAAATCGCTGTGAGGGTTATTTTCCGTAACATGATAATTTTCCTTTCGTTTATTGATCGGAAATACGGTGTGAATTTCCGTTTTCTGTTTATCTCAGATATGTCAATGTTAGACGTATCATATCAACATTTGTTCGGAAAAAACTTATTTTTTCAATTATCAGTACATCTAAAATTCGTGATAAATAGAGGCTTTGGGAAAAATTCAAACCACATAGCGGACGCTCTCCGTCCCGTTCTGACTGGGATAGAGAGCAATCACTACGACTTTAGCAGCCATTATATTTTTTGATGTACTGATTATCTATTGTGTTAAAATGGCGGAATACCGCCTCTACCTCCGCGTCCGCCACGTCCACCGCCACCTCGACGGCCGCCTCCTTTACCTCCACGTTGCCGTCCGCCGCCGAATTCGGGAATTTCTAACTTCGGCAGTTCAACTTTTTCAAACTTCTCGAGCTGGTCTTCGTCGAGAACATCTTTGATATCTGCCACCAAAGTATCGACCAAGCCTTGGGATTGAGCTTGTTTCTTATGGAGTGCTTCCAACTTTCCTCGGAATACACTTCGACCTCCACCAGAACCACCACGTCCACCGTAGCCGCCTCCAGCCATTCTACTACTTCGCAACTCCTGAAGCTCAGTTTCTATCTTTTCCTTTTCTGCGTTGTACTTATCAACAATGATTTTGATTGTCTCCACTTTCGGCTGAACTACTTGTAATTGTTCTTCGGAAAGGGTTAAAAAGTCAGATGTCTTGTCGATGTCCATCAGTTTCTTGCTACCACATGCGGACATAAGAAGCACGATGCTAAATAAGATGTAAATTGGGACTATGAAAGTGATGGTGCGTTTGCCTATCATTTTAGTTTGCCGCCATTTGGCGTTTAGATAGATTGGTAGTGCGAATCGCATTTTAGTAGGACACCCTAATACTAAAATGCAAATTCTTTTTAGGTTCACTTTTCTTAGACACACCTTATTAAAAAATGTTCGGATTTCTTATAAGAATTCGGCAAAATTACCAAAAATCCAATCAATGCGAGTATTTCTTGTACCTATGTTTATAATTATCATTCATTAGGTGATAGTCTGGTCTCAGAACGTATCTGAAAAGTTGATACCTTACATTAAATTTTGGTATTGCATTTTGGGTGATTATCGATTATAATATTGCTGATTTTGATTTACATAATATTTTAATCTTTTCTTTAGTTATGTCAAGAATATTATATGGACGAAATTTCTGTATAATACGCTTTACGAAAATATGGAGGTTTTATTATGAATAGCAGGGATTCACAAAGCGAATTAAGGGTAATTGGTTATAATTGGCAAGGCAAAAAGGTCTTGGTTACCGGTGCATCTGGATTCAAGGGAAGTTGGCTATGCAAGGTGCTGTTAGAACTTGGGGCTGAAGTTCATGGCACAACTGCGAAGCTAGTAAACCCACTTTCTGCCTATGACCTTCTAGATCTTGGTAGGGATATTGTTACAATCAACGCCGACATCTCTGAACGACAGCAAGTTTTCGATATGCTTAACTCCGTGACCCCTGACGTTATTTTTCATTTAGCAGCCAAAGCTCAAGTTACAGTCGCGGAACGTGACCCACGACGGGCCTTTGATGTAAATATTATGGGAACTCTTAACATTTTAGAGGGTTGCCGACAACTTGGCGTCGGAAAAAGAATTCTAATAGTTTCCACAGATCATGTCTTTGGCCGTGTCTTTGAGACCGATCAAAGTGATGTTCTTCCCGAAAAAAAACTCCCGAAGTGGGGCTTCCGCGAAGATAATCGGGTAAGTTATGGGGGAATATATGATACTTCAAAAAGTGCTATGGAACTATGCACCCGTGCCTACCACTCCGAATACTGGTCTAAATTACCGGCAATTGGAATATTACGGGCTGCAAATGTATATGGGTTCGGCGACGTAGCCCAAAGAAGGGTTATTCCAAACTTTGTTCGTTGTGCAGTTAGTCCCGTAATAGTTCTACCTAATCGTCAAAAAGAACCCCACCAGATTCCTATAACAGTTAAGAGACACGGCCGCCAGTTCGTTCACATTACCGACGTTATCGAAGGATACATACGGGCAGCATCTAGTTTAGATACAGACGATCCTGATAATCAGGGAATTCAAAAACCAGAAAGAAGTCCATTCACTCCTACTTTTCATTTTGCAACTGAAGAATACGAGAATTATGCGGCGAGTGGTGAGCCTTTTATACGAATAGAGAGTTTAGGGTTACTTATCGCGGAGACCTTCAAGGAGCATGGTGCAAAAGTATTTTATACGGACGATTGTCGTGATTATAACCCCAATGAAAATCCTGTTCAAGCCCTCAATTGTAAAGAAACTCACAAGAATATAGGCTGGCGTCCGCAGGTGAGATTAGAGGAGGGTATCCGAGATCTCGGCGAATGGTATCAGTCTCAAAGTAGTCCAGATATACTTAAACGTCTCCTTAAAAAAGATATCGGTAAAATTCTGGATTCTTTGCCGTCTGCTAAGAAGCCTTCATAGGCAACTTCGCTCCTGTTCTTATCCTTTGATAACCTACCTTATTAACATTACGTCACAAAAGGGCGATGTATCGGGTAGTGTAATTAGCAGATATCCTTATGATGATAAGCCTAACAAGGCGTTGCAGTTGACGGCGGAATCTGTGGTTTTATGAATGTTTGCCGGTTTGCGACGGGTTTGGGTTTGTCGGACGTTTTTCGGTAAACCCCCGCCGTGTTCGTCCGAGAATCGGACAACTGAACTTGGGTCGTTAGGCAGCAAGGATCCGAATGTCTCTCAGGGAGTGTCAACACTTTGACAACAGAATTTTCGTTTGAGTGGGACTCAGATAAAGCAATTATGAATGCCAAGAAACATCGGGTATCATTTGAAGAAGCCGCAACGGTACTTGACGACCTGATGTTTATCACTTTTATCGACGAGGAACATTCTGTTGATGAAGAACGGTATATCACAATCGGGCTGTCGAACCGTGGCCGACTGTTGATAGTCGCTCATACAGATCGCCAAGACCGAATTCGCGTTATTAGTGCGCGTAAGGCAACTAAGAAAGAGGAGAAATTTTATGCAGAAGCCGAATAAATCCGAAGATTATGAATTGCGTGACGAGTACGATTTATCGCAAATGATGGTCGTTGCTAAGGGAAGATACGCATCTCATCGGAGAGCCGGAAAAAACGTCATTCTGCTTGCATCAGATGTGGTTGAAGCTTTTCCAACTGATGAAGCTGTAAATGAAGCCTTGCGTCTTGTGATGCAAATTGAAAAATAGGAGTTAAAGACATGGTTAAGGTATCTGCAACAAAATTAAGGAATAAATTGTTTGATTATTTAGACAAGGTAGCAGAAGGAGAAACAATAATTATCCAGAGAAATAAACAAGAAATTGCTCGTTTAGTTCCCACTCGACAGATAAATTGGCGGGAGAAGATGACTATCAATCCTGAAATCATGGTTTCTCCAGAAGAGCTCATCAAACCTATTGAAGGTATTTGGGAGGATTATATGTGAAAAGAGATGGCTATTTATTTGATACACATGCTCTGATTTTTTGGAACAATAAAGAATCTGTTTCAGAGGAGTTCATTAAATTTTTCGATAAGCAGGACCGACAAGGTCGTCTTTGTGTATCTTCTATCTCCTTTTGGGAAATAGCCTTGTTAGTAAAAAAGGGGAGAATTACTCTACAAGACGTTTATGCATGGAAAAATGAGATATTAAGTAATACGAATATCCGATTAATTAATCCTTCAGCTTTAGAAATGATAGATTCGACCTTGCTCCCAGATTACCACAAAGATCCTTTTGATAGATTATTAATTGTCCAAGCCAACCAAAACAATTTGTTTTTTGTGACAAGAGACAAAGATATTCAAAAGTATGATGTGGAAATATTCTGGATGTAGTTTAAGTGAGAAAATAAGTTATTCCATCTGACCAAGCAAGCTGGTAGCTGCATTCCAATTGCTAAAGTACCTTTTAGAATTATCATCTAATCCTTTTTAAATTGCTGGATTTGTTGTGAAAGACCGTTTCGCCGCTTCACCGCGTTCAGTGCATGTTCAGTTGGGATTTTTGTTCTTCTGTCACTCGGTTTGCATCCTCATCGGTGTATACCACATGCGGCGTGATGAACACCATCAACTCTGTTTTCTCAGAGCGTTTGTCTTTACGCTGAAACAACCTTCCTATCAACGGAATATCGCCCAGAATTGGCACTTTGTGAGCGGTCTCCGTCTTATCGTCTTTGATGATGCCGCCAATTATCATGGTTTGGCCGTCCTTGACCGTGACATAAGTGGAAGCTTCCCGCTTAGCAATGACAGGCGCGCCAAACAACGTAAATTCAATCAAACTGTTAATCTGTTGGTTCACATCCAAGGAGACAGTGCCTGATTTATTGATGCGCGGTGTTACCGTTAGGATGATGCCGACATCTCGAAAATCGTATGCGGTGAGAATGCCCCCCGTTGCTGTCTCTTGAGTGCTCTCAAGGAATGGTACCTCAGTACTGACATTGATTACAGCTTCCTGATTATTCTGAGTCATTATCCGAGGCGTAGAGAGAATATTGACCTTTGTATTCTTTGCCAAGGAAAGGAGCAAAGCCTCCAAATTGTTTGACAAAACACCATATTTTAAGCCAAAAACTTCATCAGAGAGTCCAAAATCTGGCGCTGCCGTCTGACTATAATCTTTCCCATTGATTGTAGTCTTTTCTTTTTCCCACATCCATTCCACTCCGAAAATGCTCTCATCGTCAAGCGTAATCTCGATAATTTGCGCTTCGATTAAGACCTGTGGCAGCAACACATCCAGTTCTTTGATAATATTTTCGATGGCGGAAAAGTTTCTGACAAAAGTGGTGATAAGTAGTGCGTTTGTGTCCTCATCGGCGACGATTTTTACATTCCCCGTTAAACCGCTTGCTTCCTCTGCTGTTTGTGCGGCGCTGCCCAAGGCGCCTGCCTGACTGCTCGGGAATCTAGTCGTGCCGCCAGTCCTACCGCCTCCAAATCCGCTTGTAGCAGTGCGTGTGCCACGCTGTCGCTCAAAGAGTTCCGTTGAAAAGAGTTCGTTGAGCACATTCGAAACATTGCTTGCATCAGCATGTTCTAATACAAATACACGCGTATCTTCTGCGTAGTCTGAGATGTCCCGGTCGAGTTGTTCGATAAGCCGACCGATTGATTCCATCTGCTGCGCTTTCGTGGTAACAATCACGGAATTGGTGCGGCTATCAGATACCGCTACCAGTTCAGGCAAACCAAGAACTCCGGTCCCCTCTGGAGTTGTTTGCGCTTGTTGTTGCTGGAATCGTTGCCGTCCAAAGCCAAAGCTACCTCCAAAGCCGGTGGTGCCAAAGGTATTCCGAGCTGTGCGGGAAAAAGCTTGATTCAATTCGTTCGCGATTTCTGTAGCATCGGCGTATTTCAGAATGAATAAGCGCGTTTCTGGTTCGGAAAATACCTTCTTATCCAACTTTGCGATTAATTCCTTGATTATTTCCAGGTTCTGTTCGCTGGCTGAAACAATCAGCGAATTGGTATTTTTATCCGCTACTGCTTTAACTTCGCCCAACTGTTGGAGTATGCTGCTTTCGCTTGTAGCGCTTCCTGATGTCGAAGCGGATGATTGTCCTTCTTCTCCCGGTGGTCCCCCACGAAAACCTCTACCAAAGCGTCTGCGTTGAGCGCGTTCTTGTTCAGCAGCACGCGCGGTATCTCTGGGTTTCTCAAAGAGTTTTGTTATCACTTCAACCAGCGCAGTTGCATCAGCGTATTGCAACGGAAACACCTCGACTTTGATGAGGTCGGAGATAGGAGTATCGAGTTGTTTGACAATTTCAGCCAGCCGTTTAATGTTGGCCGAAGAAGCCGTTATGATTAAGGTATTGCTGCGCGCATGCGCCGTCATTACTCCATATGCGGGTACTAAATCTTTCAGGTCTTTTGGAATTTGCGACGCATCAGCGTAAGAAAGCGGCATCACTTGAGTGACGATGGTATCCCCTGGTTTTATTGCCGCCGGGTCGCTGCCCACCTGGATTGGAATGGCGTCCTGTTTAGCGTTTTCCAACGGAATTATTTTCACTGTTTTTTCGTTGACAATACTGGTGTAGCCTTTAATGGCTAAGATGGAATTAAGCACAGAAAACGCTTCATCGACGGGGATTTTGTGTGGACTGATAACAGTTACTCGGATGTTCAGTTCGGCATCCTTGACGATAATGTATCCCGTAACATTGGATAGAAATTCCAGCACATAGTCAAGTGAAGCTTCCTTGAAGTTCATGGAAATCAGTTTTCCTGCTTTTTGCGGTTCAGATGATGTACTTCCGTTATCCACTGGCTCAACAGCGAAAGAAAAAGTGGACAGCCAACCTGTTATCAAACAGATTGTGATAAATATCTCTATCAACTGTTGACTCGTGTTTCGTGTTGCGTGTTGCGTATCTCGTTTTCCCACTTTCCCACTTTCCCGTTTTCTCGTTTTCCCGTTTTCTCGTTTTCTCATTCTTTCCCTAACTCCTTTCTCCTTCTGGCTTTCATACGTTCAATTAAACTTTGGGGGGCATCCTCACCGGAATTCGAAATTCGGAATTCGGAATTCGGAATTAAAATCGATTGATTAGCAATGGTATTTAGCAGAAGCTGCCCGTTTGTGTTGTACTGAATGCTTGCGCCCAAAGGGAACTGAGCTTTTGAATCCCCTTGAACCAAGATGATGTGTTCGGATAAAATTTCGCTCACGAGGGAGTCTTTCAATTTCTCACCGTGATGTAGGAAGTACCCCTCTTTTTTGGTTCTATCTTCAAGAATAGCTATCCATTCAGAACCGTTTTGAGCGATTCCTGTTAAGGTCAAAGTATAGGTAGGTTCGGGACGTTCTGGCGGGATTTCAACAGCGACAGTTTCAGTTTTTGGCGTAATTCTCTTGACAACTTTCTGCCAGCCGATAGGCCGAAACAGGTTATTCTCAATTATCACCCGGTACTCCGACCAAGACGAACGAGGTTTTTCAGAGGAATAACTCGCCTGTTTTTTTTTATTACGTGATGAAGTCTTATGTTTTTTGATGTCTTCGTCAGATGCTCTGTTCTGTTTCGTGGAGAGTGATTGCCTTTCAGTGGACAAAGGTGCGTCATCTTCAGTAAGATTAGCCACATCAAAATACACCTCGGTTTGGTCGTTTTTTTCCTCAATACATCCCGCCATAATTGATAGTGCGATAAACGTTGAAAACATTATAGAAATCAATCTCATGATAGACATCCTTTCATAATATCGGGTAGTCACCATTTATTATTTTGGTTTTGCAAAGGAGGTAAAATGTATTACGTGTTGCGTGTTGCGTGTTGCGTGTTCTTGCCATTCACATTATAAACAAAGTATTAGATGGTGAGGACCTAATATCATCAGTTCACAGAAAACAGGCAAGTGCGCCCCGATAAATCGGGACCATCCCGCAAAGCGGGGGAGGACTTTTGGATTGACTATTGAGGATTGAATGTTGAAAAGAACAACAATCTTCAATCCACTCACCCTTCCAAATAAGGTAACAACATATTCTTCAACCTGCGCCTTCCGTGAGATAAATGGGATTTAACAGTTCCAACTCGGCATCCTAAAATCTCAGCAATACTCTTCAAGTCTAAATCCTCATAGTACCGTAGTATAAACGCGCTTTTCATTCGCGATGGCAGCATATCTATAGCCTTCGTGATTTCACTCCCTAATTCCTTTGCCTCTACTAATTTACTGGGGGAAGCGAACGCAACATTGCTGAAAATATATTCTTTTGAATACATACATTCAGTAAGAGCAACGGTTTGGAAACAAACTTTTTTGCGACGTGTGTAATCTATACAGAGATTCTGGGAAATACGATACAGCCAAGTTTGGAAGCTCGATTTCTGTTTAAAGTCTCCCAAAGATTTAAAAACGCGAATAAATATCTCCTGAGAAAGGTCGAGAGCATCATCAACATTATGAGTGAAATGGTAGGCTAACTCGTATATCTTTTTTTGGTATTTTCTCACTAACTCATCAAAAGCTGTTTTATCGCCTTCCTGAAATCTTTCTACTAAGAATTTATCCTTATCTTGCATATTATAACCTCGGCGCCCCCCCAAATGGCGAAGGTCAGAGAGCGTTGGGGCATCTAATGGGAGGGGGGTTTTAGGGGGGTAGGGTTAACGGAATGTCTGTTCAACCCCCCTCCCAAACCCTCCCCCCTAATCAGAGGGGAAAAAGCTCCAATGCTCCAAGTCCCGCTTATCCAGTGATGAAAAAGGTCGCAACTACAACGGCTTTTCCGGCGTCTTATGTTTTAACACAACGCCCCATTTACCGACAACCCACAAACTGCCATCTGCGCTGGCGTAAATATCATATAGGTCGCTAGTTATGCCGCTTTCCTGACGAATCCACGTTTTGCCGCCGTCTGTGGTGTGCAGGATGGTGCCGTCTGCTCCGACTGTATATCCTTCTCGCGGTGTGACAAATAACACATCGTAGAGTGTGATGTTCACGCCGCTTTCTTGAGCTTTCCAGGTGATGCCATTGTCGGTGGTGTGCAGGATAAGTCCAGACCGCCCGACTGCCCAACCTGCTCGTGTGCTGGTAAAATAGATTCCTTCCAGGTTCACGGCTGTCGTGGAGTTTTGGAGTTGCCATAATAGACCACCGGTGGCGGTATACATCAAAACACCATCCTGTCCGACAATCCATCCGGTGCCGTATTCTGGAAAATGCACTGCTTTGAGAGTCAGATTAGTAGGACTCTCCTGCCTGCCCCATATTCTGCCGCCGTCGATATTGTGCAGAATAGTACCACCATCGCCAATTGCCCAACCTTCACTCATCTGGACAAATTGCGTGTCGCGTAAACTATATCTCCGCCGCCGAGAGAACCGACTCAATGGAGTAATGCCTTTACTTTTACGTTCCTGTTTTATCCAGTTCTCACCGTCGTCAGAAGTATAGTACACACCGCCGTCGCGCGCCATAATCCATCCCCATCCGAGTTCATTTACAAGTGTGATGCCGATAAGCGCGTTTGGAGTGCGGATGCCCCGTTGTGTCCAGGTCTTTCCTCCGTTAGTTGTGTGCAGCATGATGCCTTTATCGCCAATAACCCATCCTTCTTGAGCATTGACAAAGGCGGCTTTCCGCAGGTTATACGCTTCGGACGCGGCGGCTTGAACGTTCCATGTACGTCCACCATCGTCTGTATGCAGAATAACGCCAAGTCTGCCGACAGCCCACCCGCTCTCGCTATCTGAAAAATACACGTTGGTCAGATTGGAAATCGTGTTACTAAGTTGAGGATTCCAACTTTCACCGCCATCATCAGTAGTGTAAATCGCTCCAGCTTCGCCGACCAACCATCCTTTATTTTCATCAAGAAAATGAAATGCGGCGATACGCGCACCTTCAATGGCTCCCGTGGCTTTCCACGTGACGCTGCCATCATCCGTCTTATATAATGTTCCATCTGGGCAGACCAACATACCGCGTTGCGTATCGAAAAAGCGTATGCCGATTACGGATATGTTTGATGGAAGGGAACTCCGTTCTCCGTCTTCCGCTTTCTGTTCTCCGCTTTCCGTTCTCCGTTCTCCGTCTTCCGTTCTCCGTTCTCCATTCTCCGTTCTCCGTCGGCCTCTTGAACCTCGTCGATTTCGGCTATCCATTCTTGCCCACTGTTCGCCGCCGGTTTCACTGTGCATGAGAAGTAGACTGCCTGTTCCCATGGCGCGTGTGACAGCCCACCCTTCGTTGGGATTGACAAAACAGACATCTGTCGTCGAACTGTACGTCAAATTGCTTTTCTGCTCAACCCAATTTTCTCCACTATCTGAAGTATGCAGCATACTGCCTTGACCTTTAGTTATCCATCCGTGAGTGCTATCCACAAAGTAGATGCGTCCTAAATTTTCCTTTGCCTGCGTTTTTTTCATCTGCCATATCGCACCGCCATCTTTTGTATACAGAAGCGCGCCTCCACGTCCAGAAGCCCAACCATCGTTTGCATTTAGGAACCAGACGCTCCGCAAGTTAGCACGCGTGCCACTTTCCTGGCGTGTCCAGTTTTTTCCCGCATCTGTTGTGTGAGCAATTACACCTTCGGCGCCGACAGCCCAACCAGTATTCTCATCAATGAAGTGGATATCTGTGTAGTCAACCGCGCCTTCTATCTGGCGCATGACAACCCATAATCCCTTTTCAATTTTTGGCTCTTCAGGAACTACTGGCTCTTCCTCCGGCGTCACTGACGGTTCCGGTTTCAGCAGAGCCATAATTTCATCCTTGCCAAGCGATTCGACCTCGAATTTGATGGCGACGCCCTTCTCTCCGACGGTGAATAGACTATCGCCGGCGAGGCTGATGCCGCGTAGGTCTTTGTCGGTGCCGCTATCTTGAGCAACCCATGTTGTGCCGCCGTCCATTGTAACGAGCAATGTGCCCTTATCGCCCGCGACAAGTCCGACCTGGGTGTTGCCGAAATGGACTTTGTTGAGATTTTCATAAGTTCCGCTGGGCTGAAGACGCCAGGTTTCGCCGCCATCTTTAGTGTTCCAAATTTCTCCCCACTGACCAACAACCCAGCCATGCTGTGAATCGACAAGGTAGACACCGTATAATTCATTAAATGTTCCGATATTCTGTTTTTCCCAGGTCAATCCGGCATTCTTTGTATGTAGGATGATGCCTGGCCAGCCGACTATCCA
>SDBU01008013.1_pt1 | contig 12082 bp, 13 predicted proteins | sample 2277071 | NCBI WGS metagenome assembly SDBU01 (sample SAMN10397929, study PRJNA504765) | marine sediment metagenome | isolation source: marine sediment core GS08_GC12, 126 cmbsf | place: Arctic Ocean: Gakkel Ridge, Loki's castle | collected 2008
TGAACCTTGAACCGTGAACCGGACAACCTGAAACAAAAACAGAAACAGGAGAAACAGGGTAATGAAACTGGAATTTGTTGAAGCTCGGGATCTGCCGGATGCATGGTTTCAGTGTGTCTACAGATTATTGGAGAGAGGACGGGAATATACGATCGACAGGGGCAGTTATGAGGGTCAGAAACGGCTTGAGTTCGATTTTGTCACCATCCACATCAAATATCCTGGTGTCCGACCCCTATTGCCTGATATCCCTCCCTCGCTCGGTATTCCGAACCCTGTTGCGGATGGCTATATTGAGGAATACCTGCCCTATCTCATGACCTCAGCCAGGCAGCCTGGTGAAGATTATACATATGGTCAATATTTGGAGAACCAAATCGAAGAGGTCATCCGTATGTATCGGGAAGATGGTCATGAGACCAACCAGGCCTATATGACTGTGGGGGAACCCGATGCTATCTATCTAAATGATCCCCCATGCCTCCGGGGTATTGATACGCGTATCAAGGATGAAAGGCTGCATTTTGTAATTTACTTTCGTTCATGGGATTTATGGAATGGCTTCCCTGCAAATTTGGGTGCCATCCAACTTTTAAAGGAGTATATGGCATCGAGTATCGGCGTGGAGGATGGTGGAATCATAGCTTCGAGCAAGGGACTTCACCTGTACGACTATGTGTGGGAGCTGGCAAAACTCAGGACCATGCGCGAAAACCGATCAGCCATTGCGGCAGGCAAATATCAAAAGGAAGATTGATCACAAAAAAGGCAAATGAAGATTGATCTCAAGGGGATGGATAGGAGGGAAACCGAGGCGTGGTTTAAAAGAATGGGTCTCGAGGCGTACAGGGCTCGTCAAGTAAGACATTGGCTCTTCAACCGGATGGCCAATTCCTTTGAAGGGATGACCAACCTTTCAAAAGGTCTCCGGTCACTTTTGGAAGATAAGGCCTATATCTGCCATTTAAATAAGATCAAGAGCCAGGTTTCCGGTGACGGAACTGAAAAACAGCTCTTCAGATTAGACGATGGTCATCTCATTGAATCTGTCCTCATCCCTGAAAGGGATCATTATACCCTCTGTATCTCCTCACAGGTTGGTTGTGCCATGGGTTGCCGGTTCTGCCTCACCGCCAAGCAGGGCCTCAAGAGAGACCTAACACCCTCTGAAATTATTGAACAGGTTATTCAGGTGAAGCGGTCTATGGGTGACCCGAACCGGCTGACCAATCTCGTGCTGATGGGCATGGGAGAACCCCTTGCCAATTATGATTCGGTCATAAAGGCTGTCGGCAATATGATTGTCGAAGACGGTATGAACTTTTCCCACCGTAAGGTAACTCTTTCCACCTGCGGACTGGTACCCAAAATGCGCAGTCTGGGCCATGATATCATGGTCAACCTGGCTGTATCGCTTAACGCCGCTGATGATGAAACCCGTAGTTTTTTGATGCCTGTCAATCACAAATACCCCCTGAAAAGCTTGCTCTCCGCCTGCAGGGATTTCCCCCTCCCAAATAGGAGGATGATTACCTTCGAGTATATTCTCATTGAAGGGATCAACGACAGCCATGAAGATGCATTAAAACTGGCCAAATTGCTGTCAGGCATAAGGGCAAAGATCAACCTGATCCCGCTCAATCGTCACCATGCCCTGGATATGATGCCGCCTTCTATGGAATGTGTCCTAAATTTCCAGGAAACCCTGATCAAAAACCGGTTCACCGCCATCATCCGCAAAAGCAAGGGGCAAGATATCCTGGCGGCTTGCGGCCAGTTAAGCGGGATTTACGATACAAAATAATTTGTAACTACATAGGTTCACAGTTCAAAGTTCACGGTTCACAGTTGAAAAGTGATGACGTTTGAATTTCATCTTGGCGGGAAATATATAGTGGCCTGGTAACCTGTCGAGAGCCTCTAGGTCGAACGAGTGGCATGAGAATAGATTTAGAAAATGTGTTGTCTGAGAAAGAAAGATTATATCTCACAGAGATCACAGAGATACAGAGACTTAAAAAATAATCAAAAATCTCCCTCTGTGCCCTAGTATGCGTTCTGCGAGAAAAATAACTCCTGCAACATGATAGGATTATCGAGTTCAAATTTGGCTTGAACGACAGGATATTGAGCAAATACGATTATGGGTTAAAGAAATACATACGAGATGATATCATGTCATCAATGCATAATAGAATGGCTACGGAGAAAAGGGCAAAGCAGCTAACCGTGAACTGTGAACTGTGAACCGGACAACCTGAATATTAACGATAATATTATCTTGCGTTCAATTTCTAATATGTTATAAATCAGAGCTTCTTTTCAAAGGGTTTAGATGCGATGATTGAATTAGCTTTTTCCAAGGGAAACGGTCTTCTGCCCGCAATTGTTCAGGACCACAAGTCCGGAAAAGTCCTTATGTTAGCTTATGTCAACAGCCGGTCCTGGGAGATGACCTTGCAAACGGGGGAGGCCCATTACTGGAGCCGCTCTCGAAAGAAAATCTGGCATAAAGGCGGGACTTCCGGCCATGTGCAAAAGATTATGGAAATCTATGCAGACTGTGACAACGATACCCTTCTTTTTAAAGTGGAACAGGTGGGGGACGCAGCCTGTCACCTAGGTTTTGAGACCTGTTTCCATAAGGCAGTTGACCGGAATGGAGATGTAACCATTTCGGGTAAAAAAGTTTTTGATCCGGAGAAGGTGTACAAAAAATGAAAAGATTAAAATTAGGCATTCCCAAAGGAAGCCTTGAAAAGGCAACTATAAAACTATTTGAAAAATCGGGTTGGAAGATTGCTGTCAATGACAGGAGTTATTTCCCGGACATTAATGATGATACCATTGAGTGTGCCATTTGTCGGGCTCAGGAGATGTCGCGATATGTGGAGAATGGAACAATTGATGCCGGTCTTACAGGAAAAGACTGGATTGAGGAGAATGAATCAGATGTCGTGTTGATCGATGATTTGATCTATTCCAAGGTAAGTCAGAATCCTGCCCGCTGGGTCCTGGCCGTACCCATGGATTCACCCATAAAAAGTCTCAAAGATCTTCAAGGTAAAAAGATCGCAACAGAGCTCGTCAATTTCACAAAAAGGTATTTCAAAGAGAGAGATATCGATGTCCAGGTAGAATTTTCCTGGGGGGCTACGGAAGGCAAGGCGGTGTCAGGCCTTGCTGATGCCATAGTGGAGGTTACGGAAACGGGAAGTACTATCAGGGCCCATGGTTTAAAGATCATTCATGTACTGATGGAATCCAATACCCAGTTGGTCGCGAACAGACAATCATACAATGATCCATGGAAAAGGGAAAAAATCGAGCAGATTATACTGCTGTTAAAGGGGGCACTCAAAGCGGAAAATATGGTGGGTCTGAAAATGAATGTTCCCAAAGATAAGGTGGAAGATATTATTCAAATCCTGCCTAGCCTCAATGCACCGACGATAGCCAATCTTTACAAATCGGAATGGGTTTCGGTGGAATCAGTTGTAGAGGAAAAAGTTGTCAGGGAATTAATCCCAAGGATTATTAAAGCTGGTGGGGAAGGGATAATTGAATACCCCTTAAACAAGGTGATATGAGAAATAGAATTTGCCCGGCTCTGATTATTGCTCTGATGTCTTTGATATTTTTCTCTAACTGTGCCGGGGACACCGGCACAAGACAGAAAAATGCAGATGCCCGATCACGTATGGGGTCTTCACTGTACCAACAGGGCGATATCAGGGGTGCTCTTCAAGAACTGCTAAAGGCTCTTGAGTTTGACCCGTTAAACCCTGAGACCCATCATAAGGTGGGTCTTGTTTATCGGGATCTGGCACTCCCTGATAAGGCCATTTTTCATATCAAAAAGGCGTTGAAACTGAAGCCGGATTATCCTGAAGCCTATAATAGTCTTGGCACCGTGTATCTCTTAATGCGGGAATGGGATATGGCCATAAATCAATTTGAGAAGGCAGCGGGCGATGTCATGTACAGCACCCCATATATTCCCTATAATAACCTGGGGTTGGTGTGCTACCAGAAAAGGGAATTCGAAAAGGCTATTGGTTATTACCGGAGGGCGGTGGGATTATTCCCCAGCTATAGCGCTGCTTATGACAACATGGGCCTAGCCTATGAAGTGGTAAAGGAGTGGGATATGGCTGTAGACTCTTACAAGAAAGCTATTGAATACACACCTAATGAGCAGATATACCATTTACACCTAGGAGCCATCTCTTTAAAACTGAAGCGTAGAATGGAAGCGGAAAAAGAACTCCAAAGGACCATAGAAATCGACTCTAAGAGCGAACCTGCCAGGGAGGCCCAAAAGTTACTACAGCAGATCAAAGATACCCAATAACCGAAAGGGCACGTGATATCCCTCCATTCATTGTTATGGATGTCCTTGAAAAGGCCCATGAACTTGAAAGAGAGGGGCGTCACATTATCCACCTCGAGGTTGGAGAGCCTGATTTTCCAACACCGGAATGTATATGCCAGGCTGCAGTCAAGGCTATTCAAGATGGTCATACCCATTATACCCACAGCCTCGGTTTGATAGAACTCCGAGAGGCAATCTGCCGGCACTATCTTGAAAAATACGGTGTAAGCATTCTGCCGGATCAAATTATTATAACATCCGGCACTTCCCCGGCCCTGTTTATGATCTTATCTTCTCTATTAGAGTCCGGAGATGAAATCATCATCTCTGATCCTCATTATTCTTGTTATCCAAATTTTGTAAATTTTTTAAAGGCAAGACCTGTCTTTGTCAATGTCTATGAAGAAAACGGTTTTCAGTTCAGGACGGAAGAGATCAAAAAAAGCATAAGCCCACGAAGCAAGGCCATTATTATAAACTCACCTTCCAATCCAACAGGCAACCTGCTGTCAACTGATCGTATGGCCAGGATTGTTGACTTGGGTTTCCCTATCATATCGGATGAAATCTATCACGGGTTGGTATATGAAGATAAAGAGCATTCTATCCTGGAATTTACCGATAAGGCCTTTGTCTTAAACGGTTTTTCGAAGGCATACGCCATGACAGGCTGGCGGCTTGGTTACATCATCTCCCCGCCAGGTTTTGTCCGATCCCTTCAAAAGATACAGCAAAATTTTTTCATCTCTGCCGGAAGTATCTCCCAGTGGGCCGGACTGGCAGCCCTAACCAGGGCAGAGGCTGATGTGGAACGTATGAGATCCATCTACAACCAGAGACGGAAATACATAATTCAAAGACTCAGGGAACTCGGATTCACTATAACTGTCGAACCGGATGGGGCATTTTATGTATTGGTCAATGTAAAACATATTTCCAACAATTCTTATAACCTGGCCTTTGAGATACTGGAAAAAGCGGGGGTGGGTGTAACCCCTGGTGTCGATTTTGGCCAAAACGCTGAGGGTTATATAAGATTCTCCTATGCCAATTCTCTCGAAAACATCAAAGAGGGTCTCGACCGGATTGAAACATTTTTAAAGGCCCGTTAAAATGGAAGTTGAATTTCTCACAAGCGCCTTTCGTGAAACCGATTATCCTCCCCCTGATAAACCGGAGATCGCCTTTGCAGGCAGGTCCAATGTTGGGAAATCCTCCTTAATAAATGTTATTGTTAGGAGGAAAAAAGCTGCCAGAACAAGCTCTAAACCTGGAAGGACACAGGCCATAAATTTTTTTTCCGTTGATAATCGATTGTATTTAGTAGATTTGCCAGGTTACGGATATGCCCGTGTCCCCCTTAAAGTAAAAAAGTCGTGGGGGGACATGGTGGAGACTTATCTTAGGAAACGATCTAACATCAAGGCGGTTGTGGTTATTCTCGATATAAGAAGAGACCCGAACAGCGGGGACATGAATCTCCTCAACTGGCTCAAACAATATGGAATAAATTCTATCCTTGTTCTCACCAAGGTGGACAAGCTCTCCCGCAATCAATCCGTTTCCAGGGTGAAATTAATCGGCAGTCAATTGGCTGGGATTTCCACTGACAGGCCTACAACATTTTCTTCAAAAACAGGGGAAGGACGGGAAGAAATTTGGGAAAAAATAGACCGGCTTATTGAGATCTAAAATCCTCAAGACCATATGCCTTGATCTTTTTATGGAGATTGCTCCTCTCGATACCGATAGCCTCTGCTGTTTGGGAAATATTTCCGTTGAACTCGCGTAATTTTCTTGCGATAAAGGCCTTCTCAAAATTGTTTTTGGCCTCTTTATAAGAATCGGCCATCAAGGTCGATTTCAAGTCTTCCTTTATATCCGATTTCCGATTAAAGGGGGAGGGTATATCTTTGGCATGAATCTCTTTCGATGGGATCATAATCACCAGTCTTTCTATTAGATTCTTCAGTTCCCTAACATTTCCAGGCCAATGGTATTTTGAAAGTATCTCAATAGCCCCTTCGGAAAACTCCTTTGATTCGAGGTTTGTATTTAAGGAAATCTCTTTGAGAAATTCGGTTATCAGTTCGGGGATGTCTTCAATCCGTTCCCTGAGCGGTGGAACCCTCATGGGGATAACATTCAGTCTAAAATAGAGGTCCTCCCTAAAGGTTCCTTTCTCAATCTCGGTCTCCAAGTCCTTGTTTGTAGCTGCTATAACCCGTACATCCACATGTATGGTTCTCGATCCCCCCACACGCTCAAATTTTTGTTCCTGAAGTATCCTGAGAGTCTTGGATTGAGCCTTCAGACTCATGTCACCGATTTCATCCAGGAACAGGGTTCCTTCATGGGCGAGATCAAACTTTCCCTTCTTCATGGCACCGGCACCGGTAAATGCCCCTTTTTCATGTCCGAACAATTCGCTTTCAATCAATTCCTCAGGGATCGCAGCACAATTCACTTCCATCAAAGGCTTATGGTTTCGCTTGCTCAATCTGTGAATGGTGTTGGCCACCAGCTCTTTACCGGTTCCGTTTTCACCCGAAATAAGCACCCAGGCCTTTGTGGGGGCTACGATTTTTATCTGCTCTTTGAGCTGCCCTATCGCCTCGCTCTCCCCGGTTATCCTATATTTGTCTCTATCTTTTTCCTTGAGGAGATTGATTTCCTCTTCCAATCTGTAATAAGAAAGGGCATTATTAATTGACAGAAGCACCTTTTCCAGAGAGAGAGGTTTCTCAATAAAATCGTATGCACCCAATTTAGTGGCTTTAACTGCCGTTTCAATAGTGCCATGTCCGGACATCATAACCACCTGAAGGTGCGGGTGTGTCTCCTTGATTTTAATGAGGGTCTCAATGCCGTCCATATCGGGCATCCATATATCCAACAAGACCAGGTCAGGCATGATCTCATCAATTGTCTCCAGCGCGGCAACACCGCTGCTTGCGCTTATAACGTCAAAGCTTTCATCGGTCAGAATACCATCCAGGGATTGAATGATACTCTCCTCATCATCAACAATTAATATGGTTCGGGCCATTTTATAGCACCACTATTTCATTGTTTCATTAATTCTGCGTTTTAATTTGGCATTTCGAAATATCATCGTATTTCATACATTTTTTACCAGCCTTGAAATCCGAAATTCGAATATCGAAGCACGAAACAAATTCAAATGACAGAAATTTCAATGACAAAAACTGAAAAAAACAGTACCAGACCGTCTTTGTTTTGAATTTTGAACATTCGGATTTTGATATTGTTTCGGATTTCGGATTTCGATATTCGAGTTTTGGTACATTGTACAACGTTCCTGCGACATGATAAACTGCCAAAATAGAATACAAAACTTTCGGAACAGAGCACTACAGGGGCTCATTGGTAATCATCTCCAAGGCAATCCTGGCTGTCCTCTCAGAGGCGCCTTCACTTCCAAATTTTTTTTTCACCAGTCTTAGTTTTTTTATCATATTTTCCTTTCTCCGGTCGTCTTCAAGGATGGAAAGGGCTTCATGGATAAGACTATAGGGGGTAACCTCATCCTGAATCAACTCGGGGACAATCTCTTCTCCCGCCACAAGGTTAACCAGGCCAATATATGGTGTCTTAACAACTATTTTACCGACCAAAAAGCTGATAGGGGATACTCGATAGACAATAACCATAGGAACCTCCATGATGGCCGTTTCCAGGGTAGCTGTACCGGATGCAACGATGGCTAGATCACATGCGGTTAAGGTCTTATAGATATCTCCCTGAGAAATTTTGATTTCTACGGATGACTGTCTGATAGATGATTGAACCAGACCCGGGGGAACAGTTGATGCCAATGGTAAAATGCATTTTAAATCATGATATCGGAAGGACAACATTTCAGCAGCCTTGATCATTAAGGGTAAGAGATTTCTTATTTCCTCTCTCCTGCTACCTGGTAAAAGACCGAGGATGGGAAAAGCATTTTTGAATCCCATTTCCTCGATAACTTCTGTTTTGCTCAATTTGCGGGGAATGGAATCTAAAAGGGGGTGCCCGACGTACTCCACTTCCACCCCTCTTTTCTTGTAAAAATCCTCTTCGAAGGGCAAGATTACGGCCATTCGGTCCACCCGTCTCGCAATTTTTTTTATCCTTCCTTTTCTCCAGGCCCATACCTGTGGGCTAATATAGTATAAAACGGGTACCTTGGAGCGTTTCGCAATGCGGGCCAGGTGAATATTAAAATCCGGATAATCGATCAGGATTAGAAGATCAGGTTGGCTGTTCTTCAATATGGATTTTAGTTTTTGATAAGCTTTGATTATATAATGCAGTTTGGGAAAAACTTCGGTAAATCCAACAACTGCAATATCAGCAGATGGAATTAGGATTTTGACCCCCGCATCCTCCATTTTTTTACCGCCAATGCCATAGAAAATAATCTGGGGATCCAGCCTTTTCATGGCATGAACAAGGTTGGAGCCATGTAGATCTGCTGAGGCCTCACCTGCAACAATCAGTACAAGCTTGAAATTTTTGGAATCAGGATATGGTCTGGAAATTCCTACACCCTCTTTCAATCTGGTCAATTATAGCCAGGGCCACTTTCAAGGCATTCCGGCAGTCATTCCCGGTCACGACCGGCTTGACTCCATTGATAACGGCATTCACGAAAGAGGCAATTTGATCAGACAGAGGGTCGCTGCCAGGATATGTCATTTTGTTTGAAGTAATTTGGGGAAAAGAGTTAGAACCCTTGACATTACCGTCCAGCCGGGTCACGCTGATTTCCCTCTTTAAGCAATCCACGAGGAGATAGGCATCCGGTTGGAAGATGCGGATTTTTCTAAACATTTTTTCGGACACCCTGCTTGCTGTCAAATTGCCAACTGTCCCGTTCTCAAAGATTATTCTTACATTGGCGATATCAGTTTTCCCTGTGATGACGGACATTCCTACGGCATGTATCTCTTTAACCTCTGATGGAACAACATGGAGAATGATGTCCAGATCATGGATCATCAGGTCAAGGACCACATCTACGTCTGTTCCCCTTGTGGTGAACAGATGCATACGTTGAGCTTCAATAAAGATGGGCCGATTCAACATGGATTCCATTCTGACCACTGCCGGGTTGAAACGTTCAACGAGCCCTACCTGAAGAATCAAATTATTTTTACTGGCCATATTGATCAAGGTGTCGGCAGGTTCAAGATGATAAGTTATTGGCTTTTCTATGAGAAGATGAACACCTTTCGACAAGATATCTTTAGCCACATCAAAATGCTTCTCGGTGGGTACCGCAAGGCTGACTGCATCTACCATGGGCAGGATGTGGTGGTGTTCTCCATAAGACTTTATATCGTATCGCTGCGATATCTCCCTTGCCCGATCCGGGTCGGTGTCCACCACCCCCACCAGTTCGACATCAGGGATAGCCAAGTATTTTTGAACATGATATTCCCCAAGGTGGCCAACACCGATGACACCAATTCTTAGCTTATTTTGCTTCACGTCTTTGTTGTCCCCATATGCAATCGCTTCGCCATTTTATTGAGAAATAATGGAAATGCCCGCCCTGTCCGCATGCGCTATCATCTCCGATCTGTCGAACATCAGTGTTTTTCCGGCCTCAACAGCCAAGACCGAAGCCTTGACCTGGGACATCACTTTTACAGTTTCGAGACCTACGGAAGGCACGTCAAATCGGAGGTCCTGGTTGGGTTTGCTCACCTTCACCACAATAGCCTTTTCCCTGGCCAATCTTCCACCCCTAAAGACTGTCTCATCAGTGCCATCGATCGCCTCAAGGGCCAGAACAGTTTTTCCCCTTACTACCACGCACTGACCAATGTCCAGGCGGCCCAGCTCTTTCGCCACCTTCCAACCGAAGTGAATATCCTCTCTTTCAGACCTGTTTGGTCTTCTTTTGGTAAGGCACCCCGAGGGCGCCAACAATTCCGGCAAATAAGATGTGGAGCTGACGATCTCTATGCCCTCTTTAGCCAATTCTTGGGCCACCGCCTTCAAGATATCGTCATCATGAAAGATGGCCAGCTTAGACATGAACGTGAGGCCTTTCAGATCGGGTCTTATCTTCTCAAACATTCGTTTTTTGGTAATTGTCCCCGCCATAAGGGCCTTTTTGACCCCTTTTTTCTTGAGTGCATTGATCAATTGACCCAGCTGCCCAAGTTTTATCCAGACGACATCATCAACACTTTCAGATAATGATGGCTCTGTTTCGCCATGATGGGCTACAGCAATTACCCGAAGGCCCTCTTTTCTTGCATACTCTGCAACCATTATCGGAAACTGCCCGCCGCCTGCAATCAGGCCAATTATTTCGTTTTTTTCAGACATCTGTTTCCTGATTTTACTCTATCGCAGGACCCCTCTTTTTGAGTCATTGAAGAAGCCAAGGAGTATCTCGAGTTCGGGAAATGATCTTATTTCTCGTCTGACTTGATCTATCCCTTTGCTGAATTTTTTGTTTTCACGCCAAATAATCCTGTAGGCCTTTTTCAGACCATCTATTGTCTCCTGTGAAAATCCCGAGCGCCGCAGCCCCCTTTGGTTGACTCCATATAGCTTGGCTCTCGAACCGGCTGTTATCATAAAAGGCGGTACATCTCTATCGATTCCGGACTTTGCGCCGAGGAATGCATAGGTCCCTATCCGGGCAAATTGATGCACCGCAACCAGCCCACCTAAGATAGCGTAGTCTCCTATGGTTATGTGACCGCCCAGTGTGGCCAAATTCGAAATGATAATCTTATCCCCAAGATAGCAGTCATGGGCTATATGTGCATAGGCCATAAAATAGTTCCGGTTACCTATAACCGTTTCCCATTTTTGCTTGGTCGTTGCCCTGTTTATAGTGGTGTATTCCCTGATAGTATTGTTATCCCCGATGATGAGGCGGGTATCTTCGTTTTTATATCCGATGTCCTGAGGCGGTGAGCCAATTGATACGAATTGGTATACCCTATTGCGTTCACCAATCTTTGTATGCCCTTTAATCACTACATGGGGGCCGATTACCGTATCACGACCAATAGTGACATGGTCTCCAACGATACTGTACGGGCCGATCTTAACCCCTGGGGCTAGTTCAGCTTTAGGGCTCACCACTGCGGAGGGATGAATTTCCATGACCTATCTTTTAGAATATAGTGGCTACAAGTTGGGCCTCTGCGACCAGATTATCCTTTACAAACGCCTTTCCAGCCATCTTCCAAACCCTGGAGCCTTTTCTTAGGGCCTCCAACTCAAAAATAATTTGATCACCGGGTACCACAAGCTTTCGAAATTTTACCCTGTCCAAAGCCATGAAAAAAATTGAATCTCCACCTTTTTTTCCCATAACCTCCGGTATGGACAGGCGGGCCATAACGCCACCTACCTGGGCCATGGCCTCGATTATGAGAACACCGGGCATGATGGGGTTGCCCGGGAAATGTCCCTGAAAAAAGGGCTCGTTAATGGATACATTTTTTATGCCAACCACCCTTTTTCCAAGTTCCAGTTCCGTGATCCTATCTACCAGCAAAAAAGGATAACGGTGCGGCAAGATTTTTATAATGTCTTCGTGATATAAAGGTAATTTCATTATGTCTCACTGAAAGCTCATAGCTGAAAGCTGAAAGCTCATAGTTGAAAGCTGATAGCCTATTGACCAAAAACCTGTGAGCTATGAGCTATGAGCTTTCAGCTATGAGC
>SDBU01008014.1_pt1 | contig 12082 bp, 30 predicted proteins | sample 2277071 | NCBI WGS metagenome assembly SDBU01 (sample SAMN10397929, study PRJNA504765) | marine sediment metagenome | isolation source: marine sediment core GS08_GC12, 126 cmbsf | place: Arctic Ocean: Gakkel Ridge, Loki's castle | collected 2008
TGTGGACTTGGGGGATCGAGGGAGGGTGTCTCGCTTTCCACACTCGCGTTGTACCCTGTGCCGCGTAGGTGCATTCTTTACGCCGCCACACACCATAAAGTCCGTCTCCTGCCGTCTGTTCCGGGAACATCCCCGAGGCTGTCAGGCTGGGCCTCGCCAGTGCTTGACTGGTAGGGTCAGATTAGGACAGATTGTATTAACGGTCAAGCACTATTTGTGCTTAAAGGATGGAAAATATTTCTGGAGGGGGTTAGGATGGGCGGGAAAGGATGGTCAGATGACAGGCGAGACTAGATGGATGCCCCAGTTGGAGCTTCACAACGGGCAGCCCGACATGTCAAAAATGTCGAGCGCGGAAATAGAGACGATTTTGGACTCGGCCTGTTGGACTTCGGAATGGTTCAGTGTGTCGTCGGCGATGCCCAATCCCGCATTTCCGGGTGTTCCTCGAAAGCCTTTGTTAAGGCACCTAACAATTGTGTCGGGCCTTCTGAGGGGAATTCGATCTGTATTCGCCGGTTGCCCTTGGTTACACATTCGATCTCGAAGGAATGCCGCACGGTCGAAGTGTGACAACGGAAGGTCTTGACGGTATGTGCCTCTAATTCAAGATTTTCGTGTTCGTCTGACATGATTTCTCCCCCTGTAGTGTGATATCGAACGAAGCCCCCACAGCTAATTCCTGACGGCGCAGAAGCCGGACACGTCGATCCTGTCCCGTTTGACGCAGATGTCTGGTGTTATTGGCAAATAGTCATCCCGCCCACGGTCGAGCAAATAATCGTCGGGTGCTTATCATCTTGCCTGTACTGTCGAGGGATGCGTTGTCTGCGTTTCTGCTGCCTAGCCCGCGCCGCACCACTTCTAGCTTTTTGGCGCTGCGCACGCAGACGCCGCTGTTGGAGTTCGGCGGCATGTTCACGGGCTTTTTCTTGCTCCGCCGCCCGATTCCATTGGCGCTGTTGCTCGGCCCGACGTTTGATATCGGCTTGGAGTGCCATTTCTTTCCGGCGAAGCCGCGACTTCTCCCGCATGAGCTTCAGAGCGTTTCTTTCCTTGGCGGGGAGTTTGGCCTCATCACGATCACGCCGTTCTCTGGGTGAAAGGACAGGCTCCCCATAATATTCAGGCCCACGATATATATTGCATTGCTCGCCAACGCAGTCAGCCCCGAACACAGGCATTAGCCCGCCGAACACCATCATAACCACGAGCGCCGATTTCAATAGCAGCCGTCTCATCCCCGCCTCACTGTTTTAGATTGTAACATCGCCACACTTTCCCGAAATGGTAGTGTTATCAATTACTTAAAAATGTAGGTAATTATACGTATGTGCCAACCTATTATAACTAAAGGGATTTTACCGGCGGCGAAAATGACGATAGTCCGAAAGACGAATCACCCTGCCTCCACTGGGGTTGCGGTTATAGAGTCCAGGCCGCGCCCTCGCCGGGTTGCTCGTTTTCTTCGTTTGGGTACGGCACCTTCCACACCAAAAAGCCAGCCCGCGCTCCTGCCGGTCGCAACACAAAATGGCCCCACGAAAGCGTGGGGTACAAGAGTGCGTATTTCCCATTTTGAATATCGGCTCTGGGAAATACCTAGGAGATCAGCCATTTCTTGCTGGGTATACCGCCCCTCGCGCGCCGCTATGGTGCGTTCAAGAAACTCTTTTTTAAACTGGCTGAGCGCCTTTCCCATCTTCCCAACAGTCTGACATCTAAGCAGAATCCGTCCAGCGACAGTTTGTCCTTGCGGTTAAGCACGGTCTGTGCTTAAACTGTCTGCGATATGCTCAACAGCTTTAGGGAAGTGATAGGGCTATGGCCGTCGCTGCGGGCTTTGTCAGAGGAGCCGGAAGTGTGTGCCAACCTCATTGCAGTGAGGAAGTGGCATCAACGCGACAGCTTACCCTCGGAAGAATGGATGGGGGTCGCGAAGGCGGCTCAGAGGCGGGGGTTCGACGAAGTGACCGTTGAACTGCTTGCCCGGATCAAAGCAGCCTCAGCAATCGGCGGCCCCCGGCACCCCGAGCCGTCGCCGCCCGGTGAATTCCAGGAGGCGTCGTAATGGACAGCAAAGATATTCATTGGCTCAGACAATGGGCCATCGAGCGAGCCATCGACCATCAACCGTCTAACAACCTCGCCAATATACTCAAGGACGCGGCGGTTTATGAAGCGTTTGTGCGCGGGGGAGCGCCGGTCAAGGAAGATGCGCCCGGCGATTAGCGGATGAAATGAAAACCGCCGCGTGCCCTCCTGGGACTCGCGGCGGCTAGTACGGCTCATAACTAGATTGATATAGGTTGGTATAGGTTTCCTCCGTTTCTTAATTCCACCGAACCTACACCAGCCCGTAACGCAAAGTCTTGCGTTGTTGCACCGAGATTTGGTAGGCGCATGAGTGTAGGCTTCACCAAGAACGACATCGCCGGCGACATCGCCGAAGGTCTGCGCCAGGAACAGGGCGACGGCTACCAGAACGCCATCCAGTATCAGATCCGTGATTCCGCCGGGCACTCGCTGAACACCTCGGCCAATTGGTTCGCCTGCAAGAACCTTCCAGGCGTTTTCGAGTGGCTTACCCTGGTTCATCTGTTCGGCCCGCATTTCGCCAACCGCAGCCTATCCCGTCTCGGCTTCAAGCTGGTCCCACTCGGCACCGGCGAAGTCGATGCCTCCCAACTAGCCGAAATTCAGGCGGGCGCCGATGAGCTATCCGCTCTTGTCCAGAAAATCAGGGACGGCGCGAGCAAGCCGAAACTGGAGGCTGTCAAATGAAAGACGCGAACGGAACGGAAATTACGGTCGGGGCGAAGGTCGCCCATGCGTATGGCAATTATGATGGGGCTAGCGTGGTTGTCGGCTTCACCCGGTTTTGCGTCGAGGTCAAGCCAGCGTGGTCATCTGAAAAACAGCGCACCTCGATCCACTGTCCGGGGCTTTTGACTGTGGAGCAATCCCCATGACCAACCTCCTGGCATACCTCGCCGCCAACTGGCTGATGTTCGCCATCGCCCTGGCGTTTCTAATCCTCATGGCCGCAATCGGGATAGCGGTTAGTGGCTGGTATCTGTGGAGATGGTTCTTCGAGATACATGCCGAGCCGAAACTGGAGCCGCTACCGGATTATGCACCCGGCGATGTCATCAAGGTGCCGCCAGACTACTGGAACCGGGTTGCAGACGCCGACGATAAGCGGGCGAAGCGGAGGGCGAGGTGATGGAAAAGCCAGAATTCCTCATCGCTTACCAAACGTCGGCAGGGTCTATTATCGCTGATTTATTCACCTTTGGTGTTCTGTTCGGCGGCTTCTGGCTCAACTATAAGTATATGGGAAATGGCGTAATTTTGCAACTTGTTATGGGAGTTTGCTTCTTCGTATGTGCCGCCGCCAGAGGCAATAAAAAAGTCAAGCGGCTTAATATCGAAGACGCTATCAGATATTTGGAAGCGAAGTCATGACCACCGGCGCCCGAGTATCAGGCTACCCGGCACCCGGCGGGGGGAGGGCGGGGTGATGCTGGAGGTTTCCAGAAAACTCTTGCGCCGAGAAAATGGCTACGAAGTTTGGCAGGAAATCAGTTGCCCTGAATTTCAAGCTGCGGTGATAAGCGACGGTGACGACCCAGAGGGAGCGCAAGAACTCGCTGATAATATAGAAGACACCAGCGGTCGGATGGTTACGCTTGAGGTGGCATATACGCCATCTGGCGCTTATATTGGCGACCTAAAAACGGCGCATTTCCTAACTGTCGATAAAGGTATCTTACCAGAAGTATTGCCCGGCCACAATGTTTGTTCCATTGGTTTCAATAAACAGGAGAGTAAATGGTACGGCTGGTCACACCGCGCGATCTTTGGCTTTAGTGTTGGTGCCATTGCAAAGAAAGGCGATTGCGTATGTTCGAGCGGGTGGACCGATGAATATTTGGCGGAGCATCCAGAAGAAGATTTAAGCCTACCTGTTGGGTTTCAAGCGAAAACACTCGACGACGCTAGGCGCATGGCCATTGCTTTTGCTGAGAGCGTTGGATGAGACCAATACAGCCCACCCTTCAAGGCCGCGCGGCCCGGCCTCAAGCCCGTGTTCAACTGGACACCGGCAAGCCGTATGGCGCCGTCCTGGCGCCGATCCTCCCTGTAACTGGGCCGGTCCGTCTCGTTCGAGTGGCGGACTGGCCGCTTTTTAGGGTGTTGTAGATGCCCCGCCGCAAACAGCCCGAGCAAGCCCTGCAAGCGCAAGTTACGCAGTTCTTGATCCGCGCACTGCCCACCTCGGATTCATGGTTTACCGGAATCCCGGCCGGCGGTGGGGGTCGCTCACATGGCGCCAGAAAGAAGCAAACTGGTTATCGGCCAGGCACCCCAGACATGCTCATTATCCATGCCAGCCGACCGATCTGGCTGGAGTTGAAATGTGATGGGCGGGCTTTGTCCGAGAATCAATTGTGTTGCCGCGAGGACTTGTTGAGGGCCGGCTGCAAATGGGCGCTGGTGCGTTCCCTGAACGACGTGGAGCGCGCACTGAAACGCTTTGGCGTACCGCTTAGGGCTTCGGCGGGCGGGGCATGAAGAAATTTTCGCGTCGAGAGCTTTTCCGAGGTGCTGGGGCTGCCGCTGTTGGCGGTGCGGTCCTGGCTGTTGGGTTGACACCTATAAAGGCCGCATACCCAGCAAGGGAATTTAAGACGCTTCTCATACAGGCTGGCAGCCGTGTCAACTGTTTCGATAACTTCACCGGGGCCAGTTGGGGGGTTGTCCAACTAGTAAAGCCCGATGGGACTTTAAGAACCATCATTCAGGTGCGCGATAAAGACACGGGGAAAATGCGATGACTGTCTGGCTGCTGATTTTTGCAATGTGCGCCGACCTCTTTAAATGCGACATCCCCGTTTGGACGGATACCGCCCTTCAAATCGAAACGCACTTTACGATTGCCGACAGCACGGCGGTTCATTGCATCTATGTTGTCCACCACAATGGAAGCGTCAGGACAACCAAGCACACAAGGGGACGCTGTGATGGATGACAAAAAAAGACCCCCGTCGTTGGTTTCGGACATGGGGGACGCCTGGATAGCAGGCTTTATGCGCGGGTTAGGAAGCTATAACCCCGCTACGGGTTTTTTCGAATTCGAGGTGGAGGCACAGAAGGGTGCCGAAAAAGCTGCGGAAATTGCCAAGGCCCAGGGATGGGAATTATCGCCGGAGGAAATCGAGCAGATAAAACAGCAAATCATTCACGGCTTTTTTGAATGGATTGAAAAAGATAAAATCCCAGGCAAGAAATAACCCCGCCGGGGCCGGTTAAGGCAAGTCCGGCGGGGGGCAAATCAAGGTCAGAGTATAGGACAGAGCCGAAATAGATGCAAGCAGGAGAATGATGAAATGAAAGTAGCCATCAACGACATCAAGCCCAATCCATTCCGTCACATGGAACGCTATCCGATTCTGAGGCCAAAGGTAGAAGCCCTTAAGGAATCATATAAAACCACTACTTTTTGGGACAATCTGGTAGCTCGTCGCGTGAATGGTGAAATCGAATTGGCATATGGGCACCATCGGTTAACGGCACTGGAAGAAATGTTTGAACCTGATCACGAGGTCATCCTGATCGAGCGCGATTTAACCAATCAACAAATGATACAAATTATGGCCCGTGAGAACATGGATGATTTTGGACATAATATATCTGTCACGCATGAAACGGTACGCGCCGTTGTTCAAGCACTTGCAGATGGTGATGTCGTTCTTGAACTACCTGAATTAACTGAAAGTCAAAAGCCAAATTTACGGTATGCACCTGAATATAGGCGTATGAGCGCTACGGTATTATCTCCGGCGGCGCCGCCGGAGATGTCTGGAGTACCATACACGGCTGAAATGCTGGGTGAGTTTTTGGGTTGGATGGATAGAGTAAGGGGCGAACCAAAACATAAATTACTTAACGCATTGAATGCGCTCGAATATATTAACAGCAAGATACTATCGGAAGAAAACTTTTTGGGTTTAGGCGTCGAAGATGCGCGTATTGTTATACGAGAGACACAGAAAGCAGCCAATCGACATAAGAATCACAACCCGAGAAAGTGGGGGTCTGAGGTTGGCAGGAAGGTAGCTAGTGCAATACAGGATGGTACAATAACATACAAAGGGGCTGCTGCATTTGCCCGGAAAATTGATCCTGTGGAGCCTACCATACCCGATATAAACATATTGGCGAAAAAATTGGCCGGCAAATTTACTAATCTTTTTGATGTATCGACGGACAAGTTAACCGTACAGCTTGAAGAAGTGATTGACTTCAAAAAACATCTCGATCCGGCCGCAAGAGAAGACCTAACCAAAACCTTAATGTTGGTTTCCAGCCGGGCAGCACACTATTCGCGCCAGTTGGAGATGAAACAAATTACACAGGAGACTTGAATGCCTACTTTTAACTACGAACTTGCCAACTCTGCACATGAGATGTTTGACAGTGGCCTGCATGATATAACCGCATCAGATTTAGCGCGCTATCATTTTCAGCGCAAGTCTCTTGGTGGAGAGATAACAAAGGGAATAAAAAAACGAATGCCTGCCATAAAACGCATTCTAGAAAAGGAACACGGGTTATTGGTCTGCGGCGTAAACGATCATTTTTACGAGCTGTCCAATGATCCTGTGACTTTAACGGAAGCTCTCAAATGCACCCCTGGCCGTGGCCCCAGTCAGACAATGGCGGGCATTCACGTGGTCAATGGTGGCGGGCATGATTTTTTGTATGAGGCGTCCATTGAAACCGGTATCAGTAAAGGTGCTGGCAAACTCAATCACGATTTTGCTCGCATTACTGAAGCGGCTGAAGGCGGTCAGCTAACTAAACAGAACCGCACTGAACTGATCGAAAACGCTCGCCGCCAAACTCTTCCGCAGAATGCGACACACACGGTAGAACAGTTGATCACAAAAAAGATGGTTATAGGATGGAAGAAGAAAAAGAAATGACAGATCAATTACGCGGTATCGACCTTTCTGGAGAATTAGGCGATGCCATTATCAAAACTGTCCGCGCTGTCACAAAAGATTGGTATCTAAAACGCTCGCGCGAAGAAGCTGCAAAGCTCAAGCTGAAAAATGGCTAATGAGTGAATGCAGATGAGAACTCTTTTAGCTTGGCTACTCTACTGGATGGGCGACTTGGTGGGTAAACCGATGCACGCCTTCGGCTGGTATAATCTATACCGCATGTATAACGCCCTTATGTCTTGGTCTGACAGAATGCAATGTAATGGGGCAGGGCTATGGGAGCCTGTTAATCCTGTGAGAACGCATGATGTTCGTTAAGGCTGCTTTCCCGTGGAGTTGACGCCAAGGTGACGCCAACATGACAACCATCCGCATGACAAACTGGGACAAGTGGCAGTCATACCGCCGCGACCGTGGCGCCCCGCCATGGATCAAGGTTCATCGCAACCTGATGAGCAACGCCGAATGGGCGTCATTGTCCGATGCAGAGAAGGGGCAGTTAGTATCCATTTGGTTAGTCGCCGCCGACAAGGGGGGCGAAGTTCCTGCCGACCCCGCGATTTTACGCAAGGTGTGCCAGTTGGACGAGCCGCCAAATGTCAATAAATTCACAGAGTTAGGCTTTATGTCGTCAAGTGGTTGCCAAGATGACGCCAAAGCGACAACCAACCGGCGCCAAGTTGACGCACCAGAGACAGAGACAGAGACAGAAAGAAAGAGAGAGGCCGTCGCAAAGAGCGCCGACCCCACTCCTGATTTACCCTCTATCCCTGAAAGCCTGAAACGAAACCGTGGCACCCGGCTATCGCTCGAAAGCCTGCCGGACGACTGGCGAACATTCTGCCTGTCCGAGCGGCCAGATTTGGACCCGGAGCGGATTTGGGCGATTTTCCAGGACCATTGGCGAGGCAAGGCCGGAAAGGACGGCGTGAAACTGGATTGGCTGGCGACATGGCGAAACTGGGTTAGGCGAGAAGGCAAGGGCAATGGAATCAATCGGCAAGCGGGCGGGAGCGGTGGTAGAGCGACTAAGGACGAGCGGGCAAAAGCCGCTCTCATCAAAGGACTCGAAGCCAAGCTCCCTGAGCCTCCACCATGACGGCGACGGGCAAAAAGCGTTGGCGGTGATGTTGCAACAGTGCTTCCAGACCTTGCGTGTGTACGGCAAGGAGCCGGAGGCGCTGGAGAGCGTTGTCGCCATGTTCCGGCTTGTGCTGGCGGATTATTCCATTGAGGCGATTGTCGGCGCGTTCCGCATTTGGCTCGGGCGAAACAACGAAATGCCGACGCCGGCCGACATCGCCGGGATTATCGACAGAGATGGCAAGCCGCCATTGGAGCGAGCGGTGTACGTCGCCATCGGTAAGCGGGATGCGGCCACGCGAACATCGGAGGAGTGGGCCTATATGGAGGCTTATGAGGCCTATGCGATTGGGTGAGATGGCGGACAGATAGTGATGAAACTGGAGGAACTTATCTCCAATATATTGCTGGGCTTGGTGTTGATGGCGGTAGCGTTTTTTACCGTTGTTGGTTTTGTCACGGTGCTGCTGCGGGTATCCGAGAGGCTGGCGGGATGACGCCAAGGCAAGCATTCGAGCAGGCGGAAGCCATGGTAGCCGAGTTGAAGCAGGTGCGGCTCGATATTGACAGGGCGCCGGCGGATATTGCCGGGCGCGCGGGTCTGGAAGCCGGTCTCATAGCCAGGACAGAATGCGGCGTATCGCAGCCGAGAATGACGACGATCATCAGGTGGGCCGACGTGCTGGGGTACGATTTGCGGCTGGTGAAGCGGGGCGCCCCATGAAACAACCGCCCAAGCTGGTGTATGTGGAATGGAAGGATAGCTAATGGACGTTCAAATCTTCCTTTTATCGATGCTAACCCATGTTGCTTTTGCGACAGGCAGTATCATTGGTCTTGCCGTCTTTTTAGCCTGGTGTGGCTGGTTTGTTGGCCGAGTTGTTAAGGTCGGCGATGCAAACGGCTGGCGAACCTATCTGGTTATGGATTTATGGTTACGCGAACTTCGTGCGCCGGTCATCGTTGGCTTCGGACTTTTGGCGTTAAACGCTTTAGCGATGACATACCAACCGCGCGTTGTCATCAGCGAACAAAACGTCGAGCGCCAGGAATATCTTGAAAATCTGCCCACCAAAGTAACCATTAAACCGTTCGTGCTCAAGCATGAACGCCTAAAGAGCGCGCAGCCAAACACAGAAACCGATCTGGACAAGGCTGTCGGCGCGTTTCGTAAAACCACTAAACCATAAACACAGGAGATAATGATGTTTCGTTCATTTGCCATTAGTCTCGCCGCGCTGGTTATCTTGACCGCCTGTGGCGAGAAGGTTGAAGTTCCGCCCGCCAATGTCGGGGTTGTGCTCGACAAGTCGGGCTACAAGCCGGACTTCTTGCCGCCGTCTCGTTTCAGACTGCCCGTGTGTTGGCCATGGGAGGCGTGTCCGGAATTGGTTCTGATGCAAGCCGCCGACAAGCAACTCAAGGAAAGCATGGACCTGTTCATGCCCAAGAGTCAGTTGAAGGTCAAGGATATCGAGGTCCGGTTCACGGTGTCGGTGACGAAGGACAAGAAAGTTTTGCGGCGAATTTTGGATCGCGTGATCCCGAATAAATACAAATCCGGCCAGCGCGTAATTTTGCTTGAAAACGTTTATACGACTTACGTTCAAGAGCGGGTCCGCGCTATCGTTCGGCAGGTATTGGCGGAGCACAAGATCGAGGAAATCGCCGCAAACCGCGAAGCCATCGGGACAACCATTTTCCTCAATCTGAGAACACAGCTAACGAAAATAGGCGCGCCGGTCCAGGTGACGCAGTTCTCGCTGGCGCGGTTCAATCCGCCCGAGGTTATCCTTAAAGCATATTCCTTGGCCGAGGAACGCAAGATCGATTTGCAGAAGGCCGAGGCCGACAAGGACGTGAAAATCAAGGAAGCCGAGGCGAGGCTTGCCGTTGAACGCAAGGAGGCCGAGGTCAGACTGGCAAAGGCCAGGGCATTTTTGGAAGAGGCTAAAATTATGTCTGTTGCCGCGACTCCGCAATGGCTTGAGATGCGGCGGCTCGAAGTGATGGAGCGCATGGCGACCAACAAAAATGCGGTTTTCTTCCCGTTCGGCAGCCATCAAGCGGCGCTTAACATCAAGACGCTGCAAGCGGTCCAGGCAATTAACAAATAGCGCCCGCAAAGTGGCGGGAAATCTAGGTTAGATGGTAAATTAGGAATGGAACAGGCGGGGCGGCGGTGATGAAAGTGTTAAAGGTTTTTGCGGCCTGCTTGGTGCTAATTCTTTGGTTGCTAGCGGTGTTTGGGCTTATCTCGGCAGGGATTCATGGTGTGCAAGAAGTTTGGGGCCTACTTTAAATGACCGTCCCATTCCTCTTGTCCCTGTTCAATAGCCCAACAGGCAAGGCAAACGGCCTTGGGTATTTCGACTGGCTTGCCCGGCTTCTCAAAGCCGCTTTCGAAGGCGCGAATCCACCGCGCGGAATAGCCGAGAAGTTCGGCGGCTCCGGCTTGGGTAAGGTCGTTACGGAGCCGCCAGTTGCGGAAGGCTTGCGGTGTCATGTGCGTGCTTTGTCGAGGGCGGCGCGGGCTCGTCTAGCAAAGCCAGCGATTGCTTCCAAAGCCTCCACCAGTTCCGCATTGATGGCCGTTAGACGCCGGTTTTCAAGCTGTGAAACCAAGAGCCGATCAGCCACATGGTCAAACTCATCTTCCATATTCCGTTCCATGTCTGATGTCCTAGGCTTTGGTGGCATAAAATTCTTTCCGCGCGATGCAGTGAGAGATTCGCGCATGTGGGAACCCCTCGCCGTTGTTGACCGCCATGAGAATGATATTTTGCGCTCTCATGGTTACACCGCAATGGTCAAGGCGGAATATAGCATCGGCCACAAGGTCGTTGTCGCCCGTCGTCGCGGCATCAAAGAGTTCTTGAAGCAGTCGAGGCTTTTGCAAAACACGGGTCATCTCAATTCCTCCATCGTGGGTTATCGATGCACTGGCACATCCCGTGGCGCACCTTTGCAGATGCGCCCTAGGCTGAGTCAGTCAGGCGGCGTGATATTCAGGGAACATAAGCGCGCTCTTGATAGCCTCTTCGTCGCCGCGATTAAGTGCATCGATGAAATCGTCCATCTCCTGAGATGTTGTGCAGTGGGCCCGTCCCATCCAATAGCCATATTTAACATGCCCGGAAGCGGCCATCTCTTCCAGTCGGCGGTAGGCGCGGGAATAACAACTGCTGGCTCCGGGCCAATTTGGCAATGACATGATTAGATCCTCCATCGTGGGTTTTGATACGTCTGCCGCATCTGAAAGCCAGCCGGGTATGACTGGCTTAGGGCTGCGTCAGGCTGGTTTTACTATCGCGCAGGCAGGATCAATTTGCTTGCCCTTGGTTTGCCAATGAGAACACGAGACATACGCGCCATTGACGCCAACCTTGGCTGTAGCCTTGGGGTAGATCGCGCCGAACAGGCTGGAACCGGGCAGATAGACGGTATCGCCCGGCTTGATGCCGCGCCCGGCCCAATATGCAATGCCGTCTTCGCGCCCTTCGCGCTTGCGTTGCCTATCAACATCGGCGCGATATTCATGGTGCCATTTTTGACAGGCATCGCAAACCGCGTGCTCGCCGTGGCCGGGGATTTGCGTAACGATCTTCCCGCCGTGTTCCGGCGGACATCCGGCAAGCGCCGCCAAGCCGGCATGATAAAGCCTCAGGGTTTCTGGGCGCATGATCAGGAATCCAGCGGCTTGGTTTGCGAAACATGGAATACCGTGGCGGATTTAGGCCGGCGGTATGTTCCCGTCACTTCGCCGTCGTCGTCTTTTTTGTCGCAAGCAATCCATGTCAGGATATTGACGCCATGCTCGCTTCGGTCGCCGTTGGAAGCGACGGGCTTCGCTGTGTTCCGCTGCTTGTGTGGTACGGCGGGATCGGCCTTGCGCCGGGAGCTACCGCGAAACTCGACGGGCTTCAGCTCTCGCACGGACCGGCCCACGTGGTCCGGTCTGTCGTCGAGGGACTGGCGATGGAACT
>SDBU01008015.1_pt1 | contig 12082 bp, 19 predicted proteins | sample 2277071 | NCBI WGS metagenome assembly SDBU01 (sample SAMN10397929, study PRJNA504765) | marine sediment metagenome | isolation source: marine sediment core GS08_GC12, 126 cmbsf | place: Arctic Ocean: Gakkel Ridge, Loki's castle | collected 2008
GCTCGCTCATTTTAAAGACTTGTTCTGTATAGTCGATGAAAAGTCCACGACCTCGCTCGGTTCAAGTTGGACGAAATCCTGGTCCATGCGAGGACAATTTCTCGGTTATTGTTTCGCAGCGCAGAACTACGGTCTACCCATCAGCACCGCTCTCATCCGTGGCATCGCCTTTCAAGTAAAGGAAATACAACACGCCCAGGTGATTGAGCAATACCCACAGTGGCAAATCGACAGGTGGTGGAAGTGCGCCAATCGCAAAGTTAGGCGATTAGTAGACACTTGGATAGACGCTTGTGAAGAGTTACATATTCAATCTGGTAGTGCAGATACAGTAATGATCACTGAACACGACAGTTTTCCTGAGTTCGCAGCGCAGTGGGAGCACTCCTATGGCAACGCCTGCGACTCCTACGGAGACTGCATGTTCCGGGACTCCCTCTGCACTACCCAGCATCCCGAAGATTGGCTCAGCGAGTACGACATACGCCGTTGGGACCCACTCGCTAAAGACCCATGTGTTCCAATACTGCAACAGGGGAATATGTAACATGACTATCGAATGGTCTTTAACTACCGTAATGCAGATGATAGGCATAGCTGGAGGGACAATACTCTTGCTAACAGCTATTGTCAGCTTTGTCATTTGGTTCCTAGCTTACACACTTCAAAAGGAGAACCTCGATGAGTAACCACCTGAGCGTCCAGTTCGGGGACTCCGCTCGCCGCTACACCTACAAAAACGATGACCCGACCATCATTATAGGCGACATCGTAGACGTTGACGCCCGAGGCATTACTCGAACCGCCCGAGTCGTGGAGATCGGCGTAGCGCTCGACCCAAACGCTCGGTTCGAGTACAAGTCCATCATCGGTAAGGTCCTCGATGAGGAGGAGGAGGCCCCGAATGTCTGAAGAACCAACGCTAGAGCTAGAGCCTCTCCCCGGCTCAAGCACCCTCCTCATCGGCCCTGCAGGAACCGGCAAAACCACTTCCCTAGTAACGATGGTCAAGGCCGGTATCGAAACCTTCGTACTCATCACAGACCCTGGAGGTGAAGAGTCCTTGATAGATGCAATGGGCGAAGCCAAGCTCTCTATGGACTTGCTCCATTGGAACTACGTCGCACCAGCAACCCCCTCGTGGGACACCCTCCAGGCCGGTGCCAAACTCATAACCTCCCTGAGCTACAAAGGCCTCACTGAGGTTAAAAATGGTTTGAACAAGGAAGACTACCAACAGTTCTTCAATCTCCTCAGCATATGCGCCAACTTCAAATGCCAACGCACCGGCGAGGAGTACGGTCCGATCGACTCCTGGGGGCCGGAGCGTTGCTTCGTGCTAGACTCCCTCTCGGGCCTAAACACTATGTGCATGGACATGACAATCGGCGCAAAGCCTATCGCCCATCAAGGCGAGTGGGGTGTTGCTATGAATGCCGAGCAAAAATTCATTGCTAAGTGTTGCAGCGATCTCCGCTGTTTCTTCATCATGACGGCGCATATCCAGCGCCTAGTAGACGAAGTCCTCGGCGGCCAGCAGCTCATGGTCGACGCTTTAGGAACCAAACTCGCGCCGAAAATTCCTAAAGACTTCTCCGACGTAGTCCTCGCAGTCAAGGACGGTATTAAATTCTCGTGGTCGACAGCCGCCATCCGAGTCGATCTTAAAAACCGAGCACTACCACTCCAGGATGGCATCCAACCGAGCTTCGGCCAGATTGTCGAGGCTTACAAGCGCCGCGTAGCTGCGGCGCAAAATACTCAGAAAGGATAATGACTATGCCACACGTAAATGGACCGACCTCACTTAGCGCTGCAACCAAACCAGCATCGCAGATGGTACAGCTGGAAGGTGTGATCGAGAACCTTATGAGCGTCGCCGTAACTGTACATTCTCAGGCCTTGAACACTCGTATCCAACTTCTCGGCGAGGTCCCACCTTCACCCGACCTTGATGAATCTCCCAATACTGTGCCCGGTGGTCTACTCTACCAACTCAAAGAGTCGATTATCGACATCGACCAGAAACTTCACGACGCTCAAGGTTATCAAGAAGAGGTCTTAGCCTCTCTGTCGAAGTAGCAATAGCAATAGCAATAGCAATAGCACACACACACATACTGTACTGTAGCAATTGCACCAGCACTTTCACACAACCAAAGGAAACACTCTAATGGTAGACTCTACATTCGATGCGGAACTATTCCTGAACCAGTCGGTCGAGGGGGAGTCCGAGACTCGCTACACCCCCATTCCCGAAGGCGACTACATCGCCATGATTGACGAGAAGCTCGCCATGCGGGAGATCAACGACTCGCCGGTTCTCGACGTTACCTACGTCATTGACGATGAAGAACTGCGAGCGAAGCTCGACATGGAACGGCTTACAGTTCGCCAGTCGATCTTCCTCGACATCGACGAGACCGGCAACATCGCGCTCGGCACCAACAAGAATGTCAAGCTCGGTCGCCTGCGTGAGGCCCTCGGCCAGAACACCTCCGGTCAGACCTGGAACCCCGGTATGCTCGCCGGTGCCGGTCCGCTCAAAATCAAGGTCATTCAAAGGCCGGACACAAACGATCCGACCATCATCTACAATGACGTTCGTGGAACTACCTCTATGTAATACCTGGATAGCGACGGGCGTGTAACATGGGCTACGCGCTTGGCGCTTGGAGGGAGAGGCAATGGCCCCTGTCCCGGAGCCTCTCCCTCCACCTTTTAGTTTATTTTCTAAATCTATGGAAAGTCAAGGAGGAATATACGATGGCGATCAGACTTCGCACTGTAGGCAACATCCGCGTGGCACTTTGCGCCGCCGAGACGGATGCGAAGCCCGGAGATATGTATCTCGATGACGGCGATCACTATGCCCTAGCTGCGAAGTTCTCTCGGGACTGGGCGGGCCGTCCAGACATTGTCTACCCCGAAGAATGGGCAGCAATGGACACACAGAAATTGCGAGATGCCAAAGAGGAATTAACACGTTGGCTGGCCGACCAACATTGAACAGTAAGGGAACAAACATCATGAGCGAGATAACCCTATACCCCGAGCAACAAAAGGCTAAAGAACTAGCCCTCTTGTGGTTAGAGGCCTTCAAACGTGACCCCCGTTCGACTCCCCAAATCTTCCGAGTCTTCGGCTATGCCGGTACTGGAAAAACCACAGTCATCAAGTCCTTCACTAACGAGATACCTGGCGTTGTCCTCTACGCCGCATTCACAGGCAAAGCCGCGCTCGTCATGCAGCGCAACGGCCTTCCCGCGAGTACAATCCACTCGCTTATCTACATGCCTATCTTGCCGGACAAGAAACTCTTCTTTAAAATGAAGGAAGGCTTCGCCCTTGCTCAAGAGTCCGGGGACAAAGATATGCAGAAAGAATTCTCGGACCAGATGCGCGAAGCCCAGTCCATGCACTTCGAGCTGAACGACGAGTCTAAGCTGTACAATGCTGCCCTACTAGTCCTTGACGAGTGCTCTATGGTCAACGACGAGATGCTTCAGGACCTTTTGACCTTCGGTATTCCAATCTTAGTTCTTGGAGACCCAGGACAGTTACCACCCATCAGCGGTACTGGCGCCTTGATCGCCGACAAGCCTGACGTGTTGTTCACTGAGATACACCGGCAGGCTTTAGACAACCCGATCATTAACCTCTCGTTCAAGGCCCGTAAGGGCCTTAACATTCCACTCGACGACTACGGCGAGTCATCCCACATTAAGCTAAGAGACCTTACAAAAGAGAAAGCCCTTGCCTTCGACCAGATTATGGTTGGGAAGAACACCACCAGGAGGAATTGGAACCGCCGGATGCGGGGTATACTCGGCTATGACGGTATGTATCCCAATGTAGGCGAGAAGCTCATCTGCTTAAAAAACCAAAAATCCTTAGGCTTGTTCAATGGACTGCTCACTACCGTCGAGGAGATCATCGAGGAGTTCGACGACTACATCGAGATGTCCCTTACAACCGAGCTGAACAAAAAGGTAATTGCTCGAGTGCATCGAGCACACTTCCAAGAGTACCATCAACCCGGACTGGTAAAGTCTCTCCAATGGTGGGACTTCAAGAACACTGAAGAGTTCGACTTCGGCTACGCTATCACCGTGCATAAATCGCAGGGCTCGCAGTGGGACAACACCGGCTTCTACGACGACAAGTTCCTCAGCTGGAAGAAGTCTGATCGCTGCAAATGGCTCTACACTGGTATCACCCGAGCGGTTGATACTGTCACGCTCATGAGTTAGGAGAAGGACTATGTTAGTTATAAACAAAGCAACTATAACTGGAGATAACTCTGGATATGCAGCTCAAGTTACTTGGGACAGTCCAATAGGGGAAGTAACTTTAAATCTCCCTGACAGGGTAGCACTCGATATGGGTGCAGCTATATCCACGTTGCTTGAACAATATCTTCCTTTCGCTATGGTAAACTATCATGTTGAAAGTCCACCCTCCAGCGATGATGACGACGACATACCCTTCTAGTGGAGTTTTTAAATGAAAACAATACCAATCTCCGACATCATAGTCGGCGACCGACAGCGCAAAAGCTTCAACGAGAACTCCCTCGCCGAGCTGAAAAAAAGCATACGCTTCAACGGCTTGCTACACCCTATTATTCTTTACGAGAAAGCTAAGGTCTTTCATCTTGTCGCTGGCGGTCGGCGCATCCGTGCTGTAGCAGAACTACCCGAGGCAACAGCTATACACCATGACGGCGAACCAGTACCCTTCGGGCACATACCCTACATCCTCGCAAATGCCTTACCGAACCGCCGCCAAGATATAAACATCCGTGAGGCCGAACTGGCTGAGAACTTCGCGCGTGAGGATCTCACATGGCAGGAACGGCTCGATGCACTTGACGAGATACACAAGTTACGTCTTGCTCTCAATCCTAACCAGACGGACTCCGATACCGCAAGGGAAATTGCAGGTGGTGATCCTTCACTCCCCGCTGCCGAAGATACAAAGATAGCCAACACTCGCCGCGAGTTAGCCCGCGCAAAGCTTATCCATCCCTGGATGGACGATCCCGAAGTCCGTGCTGCGCCGAACGCTCAGCAAGCCTTCAACATAGTAGCTCGGAAGATCGAAGCGGAAATGCAAGCTGATCTAGCGAAGCTCGCACCAGAAAGGAAGTCACCACACACGCTCATTTTAGGTGATCTCACTGACGAGATGCGGAAACTTCCCGACGATACCTACACCTGCATAATAGCTGACCCTCCATATGGTATAGGAGCTGACAAGTTCGGCGACGTTGCAGACTTTACGCATCAATATGACGACGGCTTCGGTATAGCTGTTGCTGTAGCTGGAGCAATATCTACACTATCACAGTCAATTACAAAATCAGAGGCTCATCTTTGGATGTTCTGCGACATTGACTTGTTCATTGCAATACGGGATAGGATAGACTCTAACACTGAATGGAACTGCTGGCGCACCCCAATCATTTGGGATAAAGGAACAGGCTATGCACCACAACAATCTAGCGGCTTCCAACGTTGCTACGAACTCATCCTTTTCGCATCAAAGGGCGGCAAGCCGTTTGGAGCTGCTAAGAAAGATATATTACTTGCACCTCCAGTTCATGACCGTGTCCATGCAGCGCAAAAGCCTACCATACTCTACAATGAACTACTGCGCCGAAGCTGTCTTTTTGGCGACAAAGTCCTCGATCCCTGCTGCGGCTCGGGCACGATCTTCACCTCCGCCCACGAAACTCAAATGATTGCCACTGGTATTGAACTCTCAAAGGAGTACCATGCTCATGCAAGCGCCGCCCTGGCCAACACCCTGGAGTAACGCTCAGTTATTCGCAGTAGGCCTACTTATAGGTACGATACTAACACTCGGCGTAGTTGAAGTTGAACTCCCTGACTGCGACAATACCAACGAGCGTGCGGCTTATCGACTGATGAGTTCGTCGCTTGCTGAAACAAGCGAGGGGCTTGAGCGCATAGGCGCCATACTAGAACAATGGGAACGCTAAGAAAGGAATCCTAATGACTAAACTTGAACGCCCCGACTCCGTCCCAGGCACAACATACAAGCTCCGTTGGCTCGAAGGCTTGCAGGACGAAACCTACTACCTCACAATAACTAACATCGAGTACAAGGGGAAGCTACGCCCATTTGAAGTATTCTTCACATCGACTTCCCCTCGCCACTATCCCTGGATGACGGCGCTTGCCCGTATGATCTCGGCTGTATTCCGTAGAGGTGAGAATGTCAAGTTCGTGGCGACCGAGCTACAGGAAGTGTTCGATCCTCGCGGGCCTCAGCATGTCGCCGGCGCAAAGCACAAGAGCCTTCTTAGCTACATCGGCAAGGTCATCGAGCAGCACATGGTTGACATTGGTTATCTAGAGGAAATGCCTTGGCCGGTCGAAGACATCAAGCTGAAGGAGTTGCATACGACTACCCCTAAAGTCGAGGTCACCCAAACCACCTATGAGCGTGGTGTCGGCGAGGCTATCGTTGCAAAAGAGAAGTCCCCAGACTACCCTAAGGCTCGCCAGCATAAGGAAGACCTTGACGACTTTGATGTGAGGTTTTAACTATGGTTGATACACCGGACAAGAAAGACGTAACTCCTACTACAATAGCAGAACTCTGTAGGATGTTCTACAACGCCGGACTCTGTGACGCAGCAAAGGAGGCTGATAAAAGTCCAGGGATTGTTGGGCCATATATTGCCGCAGCAATTAGGGGGATGATACATGACTGATACAGCCCTAGACTCTCTATTCCTCTACACCTCCGGCCCACGCGACGCCTCCATCGCCATCGTAGGGGAGTCATGGGGGAGTACCGAACACCAGCGAAAAAAACCCTTTGTCGGCGAGTCCGGCAAGGAGCTAAACAAGATACTTGCTGAGTGCAACCTCAACCGAAACGACATCTTCTGTACGAACGTCGTACCGGAGCTACCGCCGAGCATCCGCAATTCCAAAGGTATCTACGAACGCTCGATGAAATGGTTCTTTCATTCGACTGCTGATGTTAAGTCCTTCAGCTATGAAGAGGTAAGAGGCCTTTATCCTAAAGCCAATGTACTTCTTGGACTTGGACAGCTGCACGAACAGCTCCTCATGGTCAACCCTGACATCATTATTGGCTTCGGCAACTACGCTCTATGGGCACTCACGCCTGGAGACTTCAAAGTAGGTAACTCGGACGGACGCAAGGTGCCTACAGGCATCGGCGCATGGAGGGGCTCACAATTATATACCTTCAACGCTACCCCATTTCTCCCAACGTACCATCCAGCAGCGGCGATGCGCAACTGGCCTTGGAGAACGCTAATAAAGCACGACATATCGCGCCGGCTGCCTAAGGTGTTCAATGGAGGGTGGCAAGAACCTGAGTGGGACTTTATCATTCGGCCCGAGTACGCTACAGCAATAAGGTATTTAGATGAGTTAACAGCAAGGCTTATTTCAGGAGAAGTTATTGATGTCACGAATGACATTGAGACTCGTGCTGGCCACATCGCCTGTGTTGGCCTCGGCTACAACATCGACCACCTGAACCATACAGGTAATATTATCTGTATTCCATTCATGTGTAGCGAGCGCCTTGAAGGATATTGGCCTGAAGAACAAGAGGCTATCATCGTGCGAATGCTATCATATATTTTCACCCATCCTAACGCTAGAAACATTGGCCAGAATTTCCTCTTCGACGCCCAGTACTACGCCAAATGGTGGGGCATCACTATCTCCTGCGCACTCGACACTATGCTCATGCATCACGTGTGCTGGCCGGGAACTCCCATGGGCCTCAGCTACCTTTCATCTCTCTACAACAACTATCACTGCTACTGGAAAGACGAAGGTGCAATCGGCGAGGACAAGGAATGGGGCAAGGACATTCCCGAGGAGCAGCTTTGGACATATAACTGCAAGGACATTGTTAACACCTCCGAGGTCAAGAATGCTCTTGTAGGACTTATCATCCAGCTAAAGCTAGAACAGCAGGCCAAAACCCAGATGGACCAATTCCCTATGCTCCTCGCCATGCAGCTCCGTGGCGTCAACATCAATACGACGCTTCGAGCGAAGCTATCACTAGAGCTTGGTGAAGCCTACAATTCCCGCAGCGACTACCTACACCGTGTTATTCCAGACGACGTGATGCCTCCGAAGAAGGGGGCAAAGGATTGGGTTGGATCGCCTCAACAACAAAGTGAATTGTTCTACGACATACTTGGAGTACCGCAAAAGGGCCGCTCGCGCTCGATGGACGACGAGCATCTCGAACGTGTCGCGCTGATGCAACCCATACTCGCCAAGCCGGTCGAAGCCATTCAGGAAATGCGGAGCATCCGGGTGTTCAACTCGAATTTCTGCAAGGCACCGCTCGATAAGGACAAGCGATTGCGCTGTAGCTACAATCCAACCGCGAAGACCTTCCGCTACAAGTCATCGGAGAATGCCTTTGGGACCGGGACTAATCTACAGAACATTCCAGCTGGAACGGAGGAAGACTAATGAAGGACAATATTGAGCTGTTTCCTAAATGGCGTGAGAACCATTCAGTAGACGAGTTTCTTGCTGAAATGTCTGAATACTTTCCACTTAAAAATTTAGAAATTGAGGGCGCTGTGCTTATTTGGCAAATAAAGAAGAGCGGTCTCATGTACGTAGACTATAATTTATGGGGTTTCAATACCTTTGAATGTGTTGGTGTACTGACACGAGCTATAACTGTAGTGTTTGAGAATGCTGGAGGTGATAGCTGATGGTAGCCCAAACAATAGAGCTTCCTAACATCCGAAAGATGTTCATACCCGACCCTGGGTTCGAGATAGCTGAAGCCGACCTTGCAGGTGCCGAGGCTCAAGTCGTTGCTTGGGAGGCCGAAGACGAAGACCTCAAGCAGGCCTTCCGTTCCGGAGTGAATGTCCATGTAAAAAACGCTCGGGACGTCTTTGCTGATAGAGTCCGAGGCTGGAGTGATGAAGCTATAAAAGCTACAGGACATGCTGGAGGACTATACTATATCTGTAAGCGTTGTGTCCATGCTACACACAACGGCGGCGCTCCTAGAGGCCTTGCACAACAAATAGGAATACCTGTTAAAGACGCCGAAAACTTCCAGAAGGTTTGGTTCGGCCTCCATCCAAGCATACCTATATACAAGGATCGGGTCAACAATCAACTCATGGGTTTTTGGGATTGGCCAGACGGAGAGAAGCGTACACGTACAGTGTATAATAAGTTCGGCTATAGGATTGTTTTTTTCGACAGGGTAAAAGCTCTACTTCCAAAGGCTCTTGCATGGATACCTCAATCAACCGTAGGTGTTACAACCATCAAGGCTGGGACGAAACTTCATAAAATTCCCTGGCTTCAGATACTCCTACAAGTTCATGACTCACTCGTATTCCAATATCCCATTCGTTACTCTACCAACGAACGACTCGCTGAGGTTAAACAAGCATTAACTACTACAGTACCATACGACGACCCCCTCACAATACCTTGGGGATTGAAGACCTCACGTATCTCATGGGGGGACTGCCAAGATAGGGCTTGGTAACACCATACGGTGTGTGATATGCACACCATATGCTCTTCCGTCTCGAACCAAAATAAAAGGAACCTACACCATGATGTCCTACACCTACCTCGCATCTCCGTACAGCCACGACGATCCTAGAATAAAACAACAGCGCTACGGTCTAGCATTACGAGCCTCAGTAGCTCTCATGCGCCGGAACATTTTTGTATTCTCTTCTATAGTTCATTGCCATAATATGGCTACAAACTACGGTCTTCCTGGAAACTATATATTTTGGAAAACCTACAATAGGACAATGTTAACAGCCTGTGAGAATGTTCTCGTTCTTTGTATTGATGGTGTAGGCACTTCCAAAGGTGTCGCTGCTGAATTGCTTGTAGCTTCAGAATTCAATAAATTTCACCAGTACATAGAGGTTGGACGTGGCAAGGTAGCTGTAAAGTTCATCGGTCTAGAGAAGGCCCAATCTAAATGGGATGCACCGTAGGAGCACCTTATGCCTAAACGCAATCACGACTCTTGGCTCCAGGGATATTCCCACTACACGCGCCACTCCGAGTCGCCAGACCTGTTCCACTTTTGGACAGGCGTCAGCACTATAGCCGGTGCCCTGCGCCGGCAGGTATGGATCGACCAGAGGTACTTCCAATGGACACCAAACTTCTACATAATCATGGTCGGGCCTGCCGGGATAGTTTCTAAAAGCACTAGCGCTCGCATCGGCATGAAACTCCTAGAAGAAGTCCCAGGCGTTGTGTTCGGTCCAAGGTCAATGACGTGGCAAGGACTCACAACTGCGCTGTCCGATGCACAGAAGATGGTGCCCTTTGGAATGGAAGGTGACTATTTGAATATGAGTTGCATCACCTGTATCGTCAATGAACTCGGCACGTTCCTCCGTCCACAAGACAAGGAGATGGTTGATGTGCTAGTAGACCTATGGGACGGTCAAATCGAAACTTGGACCCGAAAGTTAAAGAAGGAAGACACAACTATCGAGAACCCCTGGATCAATGTTATCGCCTGTACTACACCGTCTTGGCTTCAGGACAACTTCCCAGAGTCAATGATCGGGGGCGGCCTCACCTCCCGTATTGTGTTCGTATACGGAGACAAAAAAAGGCACTTGATCGCATACCCTGCAGACGTGCTCGACCCTAAGGAGTTCGCTGATGATGGCAAAAGGCTAATAGAAGACTTGTGCTTAATCGGTGAGTTGAAAGGCGAGGTAGAACTAGACCCTAAAGCCAAGGCGTGGGGTACAACGTGGTATGAGAACCATTGGAAGACACGCCCACAACACATGGCTAGCGAGCGATACGGGGGCTATATCGCCCGTAAACAGACCCATATACACAAATTAGCGATGGTCATCGCTGCGTCACAACGAGCGGAGCTAGTCATCACCGAGCGCGATCTAATCCTAGCTGATAATATGACAACCGGCTTGGAAGTCTCAATGAACTTAGTCTTCCAAAGCATAGGCATAGGCGACGTCAGCCGTCATGTTAAAGAAATACTCTCATATGTTAAAGCATACAACGGTATAGATAACAGACTATTATTGAGACACATGCTCCCGATCATGTCGCCGCAAGAGTTCGACATTGCTATCAAGGCGGCGATTAAAGTAGGGTATGTGAAGTTCGACAGTGGAAGCGGTAAATATCAACTAGTGAAGGAGAAGTAGAGATGACTAACTTTTGTAAGGATTGCGCGCATGTACAAGTTGACACGACCTCTATCAGTCCTGAACATAATATCAAACACTATCTCTGTACAGCTTATAGGGAACCTGTAGCAGGCAACCCTATCGACTGTTCAACTGTAAGAGCTGTTAATGGCCAGTGTAATGTTGAAGGCTTGTACTGGAAAGAGAAGGAGAACTCTAATGCCAAGTAAAGACAATATAATCCAAGGCCCTGAAGCTACAGCTTCACCCCGCACTGTCCTTGAAAACGCACTCAAGCGCGCTGACGAAATCGAAGCAATCGTCATACTCATAGAGTTCAAGGACGCAACCGCTAGTATGAGTTGGTCTACTATGCTCAAGCGCGACCTCTGGTGGAACGTCTCGAATGCTTGTGCTAGGCTTTACAAAATACTTGGGGAGGGTTAGACTATCATAGTACAATATAGATGCTGCCGCTGTAAACATGAATGGACTAAAAAAATAGAGGGTGGTTTATTGCCGTTGAAATATCCTCACTCGGATAAATGTCCACAATGTGGGAGTTTTTATTTTGTATGGGTCAACTACAAAAAGCAGAGTTGGCTAGCGCCCACTAGGCACAGCTTCCGTATCCTCTTCCACCTCGGGGAACAAGGCCCGAATACCACCAGCTAATGGCCTCAACCCCTTGGTAGCAGGGATACCAGCTTCCTGCAATCGCCTGGACCTATTCCTCGCCTTGACACTAGCTCTTAGGTGTCTCTGCCTTATCGCCATAGTTCCAAACGGAACATCTTTATTGTATTGTCTGATCTTCGCGAGTACATCACCACGAGCACCCTTATCGCCAATGATCCCTGCATGGTC
>SDBU01008016.1_pt1 | contig 12081 bp, 8 predicted proteins | sample 2277071 | NCBI WGS metagenome assembly SDBU01 (sample SAMN10397929, study PRJNA504765) | marine sediment metagenome | isolation source: marine sediment core GS08_GC12, 126 cmbsf | place: Arctic Ocean: Gakkel Ridge, Loki's castle | collected 2008
CCACTCCCACAACCCGAACATCAACGAAGCGAGATGTCTCGTGGATGTACTTGACGGTCACTGGTCGAATGGCAGTCCCGCAGAGACAGCCTATTCACTGTCGGTGTGAATAGCGTGCATGACGTATACCTCTAGTGTCGCGCACGCCGGTCAATACTCCCATGTTGCGTGCGCCAGGGGAGCTTGGTTCAACTCTTCGCGGAAGAGCCTCCACTGCGGCACGAACCTATCCATCTGTGCTACGAAACGATCATTGTGAAGGGGCTCCAACAGATGCACCATCTCGTGCACGATGATGTACTCCAGGCAATGCGGCGGTTTCTTGATCAGCTCCAGGTTCAGCCAAATTCGCTGGGCCTCAATCGTGCAAGTTCCCCACCTGGTTTTCATCCGCCTAACGCCCCAATCGGCCACCTGCACGCCGATGATGGCTTCCCACTTTGCGATGAGTGGGGGAATCATCGCCTTTAGTTGCTTTCGGTACCACCCCAGCAGCACCCGTTCCCGTTTAGCGGTGTCGCTTCCCCTCCGTACAAAGAGGTCGAGCTTGGTTTTGTTGCGAAGAACGACTCTCGGGGCGGCATCGTGATAGACCACATTCAGCAGGTAGCGATTCCCCTGATAGTAGTGGCTCTCGCCGGAGACGTACTCCCGCGCCGACTGCCGTTCCTGAGCCTCGAACTTGGCTTGCTGGCGCTTGATCCATGCCAGGCGTGAAATCACTGCCAGGCGCACGGCCTCGTCGTCTACGCGCAGGGGCGCGGCCACCCTCACCCGCCCGGTGGGTGGATAGACGGCCAGATGCAGGTTCTTGATATCCTTGCGAACCACATCGACGACTAGACCATTGACCGTGATCTGGTGCATGCTAGTACTCACCCTGATTCTTCGCCAGCTCGAAAACGGTCTCGGCTGTGGCTTCATCGGGTACGTGTTTCCTGATGGCGTACCTGACTTCCAGTTCTTTCATCTTGTGGCCGCGCCACCCATCTTTCTTGGTCGTACGGATCTCGTAGTCAACCGCTACTGCCAGTTGTTCGTTGCTACCCAGGTTATCGTACAGTGCTCGTTTGGCGTGGGTATCGAGAGACTTGGGGTAAGTTGTGCCACTGCTGGGGTTTTGTACCTTCTTGGTCAATTCGACGATCTTGGCCAGATACTTCTCGTACGCCAACGCCTGGGCCTTGCGTTCGCGGATCAGTGTGTCCAGCAGTGCCGACATCTTCTCGTAATACTTGGGGTTGATGGGCTGTTCATCGATGATGACTCTGCGCAGGTTGTTTTCGATGGTCTCGGCCACCGCCTCCGGGCTTTTGCGAATACCAGACGGCAACGCATCGATAGCCTCAGGGCCACGTTCGACGACGAGCTGAATCAGCGTCATGTCGTCGAAAGCCGAGATCTTTTCGGTCTCTTCCGCGCGGATGTAGGTATCGATCAGGTGGCGCATGGCCGGCTCGTACATCTTCAGGTCGATGTAGTCGCCGCTGGCGAGCTTGACTTCCCCCCGCACCTTCTCGCAGTCTCCCACCTCTCGCTTGATCTGCTCGATTTGCTCCTGGCTATAGCCAGCCTCGGGCATCTCATTGGCCACATTGGCGTAGGCGCGGATCAGGGACACCGTGAGCTTGTAAAGCGCCACCCGTTTTGCTTCGTTTGCCTTGAGGGCATCCTTGTCCGCCGTGTCTTCGGCGCAGAAATACCGTAGATAAGCAGCAGTGTCCTTGGGTGGGTCGACCGGCTCGCAAAGGGCCTTCATGGTTTCACGAGCCTCTTCCAGCCGCTCGCGTGCCTTTTCCAGTCGGTCGCTCAGCAGCCCGGCTACATCTTCCTCGTCGTAGCCGTCGAAGGCTTCCGAGGTGTAGTCGTGGATGGATCTCTCAAGGCTCTTGAAGAGGTCGCGGTAGTCGATAATGTAGCCATACTCCTTGTCATCACCATCCAGACGGTTAACACGGCAGATGGCCTGGAATAGACCGTGATCGCGCATGGGCTTGTCGATGTAGAGATAGGTGGCAGGCGGCGCGTCGAAGCCGGTCAACAGCTTGTCCACCACAATCAGGAGCTTCATCTGTCCGGGCTCTTCGACGAACTTCTTCTTGACCTCCTTCTCGAACTCCTCCACCCGGTGCTCGGCCTTGTCTTCCGGCTCATTGAAATAGGCGGCCAGCATCTTGCGGTAGATGTCGTACTGGCGCAGATTCTCGGTCAGCCCTTCGCCGGTCTCCTCGAGTTTGATTTCCCCTGGCGAGGGCTTGTAGGAGGTGACGATGGCACACTTGTGTAAACCGTGCGAGGTAAACAGTTCGTAGAACTTGCAGGCCTGGTAGATGCTGCCAGAGATCAGCATCGCATTGCCCCGGCCGCTCTGCAGGCGATCCCTGATCTCCATGTCCAGCAGGATGTCGGCCACGATCTGTTCCAGACGCGATTGCGAGCTGAGCACGCGCTGCATGGTGCCCCACCGCTGCTTCAACTGGGCCAGGGCGACATCGTTCAGGCCCTTAGTCTTGGCCTCGAACCACTGGTCTATCTTCTTCTGCGAGGTGATGCTCTGATCGACGTCCCGGGCCTCGTAGCGCAGGTCCAGCACTACCTTGTCCTTCACGGCCTGGTCATACTTGTAGGTATGGACGTAGCTGCCAAAGACCTCGATGCTCTTTTGCTTGTCGGCCTTGAGCAGAGGAGTGCCGGTGAAACCGATGAATATGGCGTTGGGCAGGATCTCCTTCATGGCCTGGTGCAGTTTGCCGGACTGGGTGCGGTGGCACTCGTCCACGTAGACGTAGATGTCGCCCTTGGCCTCAAAGCCAGGCGGCAGGCTGCGCTTCACCTCGTCGATGTAGCCGTCCACGTCACCTTCTTCCTTACCGGCGAACTTGTGGACCAGCGAGCAGATCAGCCAGGGTGTGGCGGCGTTGAGCGTATTGATGAGGTCTTGACCGCTCTTGGTGCGATAGACCTCCTCGTTGACGCCCAGGAAGACCTTCTCGATCTGCTCGTCCAGCTCGACGCGGTCGGTGATGAGCAGCACGCGGGCGTCCGTCACGTGCTCCCGAATCCACTTGGCCAGCCAGACCATGATCAGGCTCTTGCCGCTGCCCTGAGTGTGCCAGATGATGCCGCCCTCGCGCTGGCGCACGCGCTCCTGCGCGGCCCGCACGCCGAAATACTGGCTGTGGCGGCAGATCTTCTTCACCCCGGCGTCGAAGACGACGAAGTCGTGGATGATCTCCAACAGGCGTCCCTTGCTGCAGATCTGGGTGAGGTGCCGGTCCAATGGCGACGGTAATGACGCACGTAGAGACGCAAAATCTTGCGTCTCTACAACAACAACCGGTTCTTTCCACGTCAGGTAGTACTTCTCCGGGGTCTCGATGACGCCGTAGCGCACTCCCTCTGTGTCGTTGCCCGCCATCACCAACTGCACGGTGGCGAAAAACGAACGGATGAACATCCTATTCTGGTTGTCCAGATTCTGGCGGATGCCCTCGCTAACAGAGACGATGGAACGCTTGAGCTCCAGTACGCCCAGGGCGATGCCGTTGACGTAGAGCACAATGTCGGGCCGCTTGGTGTGCTTGCCGATGACGGTGACCTCTTCGGCGATGGCGAAGTGGTTGTTGAGTGGGTTCTTCCAGTCAATGAGCCAAACCGTATCTGTGTTTTTACCCGCCTCAGGCTTGACCTTCGCGCCGTAGCGCAGCAGGCCATAGACCGCCTTGTTGACATCGTAGAGGCTCTTGGATTGATCTCCGGCCGCTTTGTTGAGCTTGTACAGGGCTCGCTTGATAAGGGTATCGCTGTAGCCCTGCCGCTTAAGGTAGGCACGCAGGTACTTCTCTTCGATATTGCTGTTGCCCTCGCGGTCCTGCCAGTCGCCCAGATAGTCGTATTGCAGGGTTTCCTGGAACAGTTTGACGACGCGGGTCTGGGTGATGCGTTCGCGTTGGCCGATGTTTGTCATTAGGCATCCCTTTGGGGTTGGATCGTCGTTGTAGAGACGCAAGATTTTGCGTCTCTACGTGCGTCTCTACAAACCTTGCGTTTCTACGACGACGTATAATATCTATCCTCTTCCCATCTCTGTGGGTTTTCGTGGATGTATTCTCGGATGCGTTCGTATTCGCCCACGTTGCGGATGACGTGATCGTGATAACGCGCCTGCCATTTGAACACAATGTCGTGTTGGCGGGCATATTTGGTGACGCCGATTTTGTACCCGCGCACGATGGACGCAAGGTTCTTGGATTGGGGGCCGAACCGGTTTGGCCCGTCGCCACCGCCGCCATCGGGTTTGTCAATGATGATGATTCCGTGGACGTGGTTGGGCATAACAACGAACCCATCCAACACCACGAATGGGAAATGGTCAGGAATGCCAACCCAACAACCGGCAGCCGCCTGCCCCAACGGGGTCAGGATCATTTCGCCGTTCACAACCTCGCCAAAATCGTGGGTGCGGTCGGCGATGCAGACAGTGATAAAATACGCGGCATTGGTGCCATAATCCCACACCGCCCAGCGCGCGCTGGGAATGCGATATTTACCTTTGAATATCTCCATGGCGTCCATTCTGTTGTGTGACTGTAACCGTAACCACCATCGTGCAATCGTATAATCGTGCGATCGCGTGATCGTGTGATCCTGTAGAGACGCAAAATCTTGCGTCTCTACGCCTGCATCATGCCCTGTTTGAGGGCGCGGGTCTTTTCGGCGCGATCCTGCCAGTTGCCCAGATAGGCATAGCCCAGGCTCTCGAACAGCCTAATCACACGGTTCTGGGTTGCGCGTTCTCTCTGTCCCACGGCGATCATGTTATGCCCTCATCAGTTTGAAGCTGATCTGGTAGCGGTAGAAGTCGATGTCCGGCACCATTGCTAGCGCCCTCCGGAATCCCTGGTCGTCCTCCATGGCAATGATGATACCTTTTACGCTCTGGTCGTCCTCAGCCAGTACCTCTTGGACATAGCCCATGTAGCGAAGTATTTGCCCCACGACCCTGTCGCTGGCCCGCCCTTTCTTTAACTCTAGCACTAGCAATGTCTTCTTGTCTTTGCTGATGGCGAGAATGTCGATGGGACCTGTGTCAGTGGGGAACTGCTGACCGACACATTCGCCATCGTCTTCGTAGATGTCGAAGTCTCTGGCCAGATCGGTCTGAGCCCAGTTCTGGATCAGGAAATCTTCAAGGTGTTTCTCCATGGCAAAGGCCGAAGGGTCTTCAATTGTCTCGTCCGTGGAGAAGAGTGTGTCTCTAGAAACGCCACCGATCAGACTTTCGATTTCCTCATGGTGGACACTGATCCTACTGGCCGTTCCGGGTGCAACCAACGCCCTCCTGAGCGCATCACTCACGTCTGCGCGGTCAACGGTCTGGCTGAACCACTGCACAGAACGACGGTGTGGCAATACACCTCCCGGTTGGTAGGAATAATCTCCGTTGACTTCGCCAATGTGATAGCGACCTTCACCATCTGGGCAGACCACGATATCATCCCGCTTGATGCCCTTCGAGACTCTCCACACAGCACCACAGGCCAACCCAGCAGCGATCTTCGTTTTACCCGGCCGTCCTACAAGAAAGACGGGGATGAACTCCCGGTTGAAGGTGCGCCACTCTTCCGGTAGCTTGCCAGTTAAGTCCTGATGGATACCATAATCTACGCCGACAAAGTTCCCGGCGATGCACTCCTGCGCATGCATACTGCTCTTTCCCAACATGATTCGATAGTATTCTTTCATAGTCTCCTCAGAGCAATCTAATTCTTCCCGTCAGTAATTCCTGCATCATGCCCTGCTTCAAGGCACGGGTCTTGTCGCGCCGTTGCTCCATGGCGGCGATCTCGGCGTCCATGTCGGAAAGGACGGTGGCGATGGCTTGTTGTTCGGGGAGAGAAGGGACAGGAACTTCAACAGTCGCCAATCCGTTAGCGTATATATGCACAACGGAACTCCCCTGTCCCAGAGTTGCTTTCTGTCTACATATTGGTGGTGAGTTCAGCTGATAGCCCAAGAAAACGCTATCGTCTTCACTAGGCGACAAGATCATCAAATCACCACCTGCATAAGCTCTCTCCGTGCCAATATAGGCAAAGCACTTCCCGATTTCCTCTGCTGTCTCTCCAGAACCTGCAAATAGGATATCTCCCGACTGTATGCGTGTAGACTGTGCAGCAATCTGTTCAGGAATGTATGATCTCAACTTCCTGACGACGCAATCGTATTTTGTATAGATTTCACCATAGAGTACACAGGGCTCACCTTGTGTTGCAAGAAACCTCTTTGGAATGTTTCGCCCCTTCTTGAACGGGCCAATCTCCCCAAGCTTCTTCACCTTCCACTCCCCCCTGAACCCCGGCAGGCGTTTCTTGCCCGTGAGGAGCTGCTGCATGGCGGCCTTCTTGATGTCGCGCTTCTTGGCGATGAGCTTGTCCAGCGCGCTGATAAGGGCGTCGACGTCCCTCAGGACGGCGGCGATGGCGCGTTGCTCGGGGAGAGGGGGAATGATAACCGGACACGCAAAATAGGCCACCGTGTTGATACCCGTAATCGCTGTCTGAATACTGTTATTGAGCATGTGCTCTCGTGCTGGTCGTGACTGCAGATAGTAGCATAGGAAGGAGGACAGTATCTCACATTGATCAACTGAGTACCTCCGAGTATGCCAAGCAAATGCCGTCCCACCACCTCGCTCGGTTACATACACGGTTTTGGCTATACCTTCGCGGACCAAAGAGGACTCTCCATACAAGAGGTCTTTGTGTTGGAGAGTGTGCTTGGCACGCTCTTGTTGCGATAGAGGAACGTGAGCGAAAGTCTGTCCATCCACCTCGTTTCTCCCGTAAAGGTCGGAAACGCCTATGATATTGCAGCCTTGGCCATAGAGTTCCTTTTTCTTATATATCCCAGAATTGTGAGAGTGAACCAGAGATAGAAGTTCTCTCACGTCCCAATCCTCCGGTACAACGCCCACCTCGGTCCGCTTGTACCCCGGTTTCATTTCCATCCGAACCCCATCTTTTCAAGGTGAGTGTGTACATTGTGGCTGAGGCCATCCACCTCCGCTGCGATCTGCGGCAGCGGTTCGGCGTAGCGTTTCGCCAGCTCCATGATGCGCCCGGTCAGCGTCTGGGAGATGCGGTCGAGCTCGGTCTGCACCTCGGCAGCCAGGGCAGCCAGCCACTTGTCGTCCACCACCAGGGTCTTGACCTCGTCTGCGCTCGGCCTCTCGTACTGGGCGACCACTTTGGCGTCCAGCGCCTTCTGCGCCTCCTTGATTTGTCTGCTGGCTTGCGACTCCTTGTCCATCAAGGCCAGGTAACGGTTCAGGACTGCCATCTCGTCGACGTCCTCGGGGTCATCCCTGATAGCCTTCAGCCGTGCCTTCAGGACACTCTTGCTGATCTTGCCCTTGTCGTTCTTCACCTTTTCCAGCAAGCCATCCTCGCCACCCTCTTCCCCGTCCAACTCTTCCATCTGCCGGCTGATGGCTTCCTTCTCCGCTTGCAGGCTTTCCATGGCTTGCTGTTCGGCGACGAAGAAGCGCTTAATGACCAGTTGCGCCGGGACCAGGTCGCCGTTGGCCCGCCAGCCCTCCACTGCGATCATGTAGACATCGTCCTGCATTGTGTTGGTCCAGTAGTTCATCAGTTGCTGGTAGATATCGTACTTGTCGATCAACGATGGTAGAGACGCAGAATTCTGCGTCTCAGAATTCTGCGTCTCTACGGCGAAGGCCTGCAGCAGGTCCTCGGACAACGCTTCGATCAACGGAGTTGCTCGGCTGCCCTCGGCAATGCCCCTAAGTCGCCCCATGTTGTCCGCCTTCCACTGGTCAAAGACGGTATTAACCCGCTGCGTGTAGCACGAGAACTCGGGATGAGCGAAGATGGTGGCCTTGATCTCACCGGCCGCCACCTTGAGCTGGCTGTAGCCAGGCCGGGGGGCGTCCTCAAATAGCGCGCCCCTGAGCGTGGGGAACACGTCCCAATACCTCGCCAGGTCGTCGATGTCCCGGTTGGGGATGCCACCCAGCAGATGGGCCTCGATGTCTTGCAAGTCCTCGGGTTCGGTGCTGTCGATGTAGCGGGGGATGTTGAGATTGTAGTCCTGCGCCTCGATCTCAGCATGGCTCACCATGCGCGCATACCTGGGCCGTCGTAGAGACGCAAGATCTTGCGTCTCTACAACCTGCGTCTCTACGGTTGCGGCGGTGAACACATCCACGATCTTGCGAATATCCTGGTGGCGCAGGCGATTCTTGTTACCGTCCTTCACAAAGCCCTTGCTGGCGTCGATCATGAAGATGCCGGTGCGGCCAGGCGCGTTCTCCTTGTCGAGGACGATGATACAGGCAGGGATGCCGGTGCCATAGAAGAGGTTCGGGGGCAGGCCGATGATGCCCTTGATGTAGCCTCTGCGAATGATGTTCTTGCGGATTTTACCTTCGACGTTGCCCCGGAAAAGCACGCCGTGGGGCAGGATCACTGCGCCCTTGCCGGTGCTCTTGAGCGAGCGCAGGATGTGCAGCAGGAAAGCATAGTCGCCGTTTTTCCTGGGCGGAATGCCATACTCGAAGCGGCCATACAAGTCGTTCTCCGGGTCAAAGCCGTTGCTCCAGGCCTTGGTGGAAAAGGGCGGGTTGGCTACCACGAAGTCAAAGGTCTTGAGGCTGCCATCCGCATTCCGAAAGTGGGGGTTGGCCAGAGTGTTGTCCTGCCAGATCTCCGCCGTGGCGTTGTCGTGCAGGATCATATTCATCCTGGCCAGCGCGGTCGTAGCGTTGTCCATTTCCTGACCGTAGATGGTCACACCTCTGGGTGCCTCATCGGCAGCCTTGAGCAGCAGCGAGCCGGACCCGCACGTGGGGTCGTAGATGGTCTGATCCTGCCTCTCGGCCTCATTGATGCCGATAACCTTGGCCATGATGCGGGAGACTTCCGCCGGAGTGTAGAACTGTCCCTTGCTCTTGCCCGATTCGGTGGCGAAGTGGCGCATGAGGTATTCGTAGGCGTCACCCAGAATGTCATCGCCTTCCGCCCGGTTGTTGCTGAAATTGAGACCCGGGTTCTGGAAGATACCGACCAGGTTGGAAAGGCGGTCTACCATCTCCTTGCCGCGGCCGAGCTTGTCGGGGTTGTTGAAGTCAGCGACATCGATCACGCCCTTGAGGTCGTTGGCCTCGGCAAGTTTGGCGATGATCTTGTTGATCTTGTCGCCGATTTCCTTGTCCCCCTTGAGGGCCACCATGTCGGCGAAGCCACCGCCTGAAGGGACTTCGATCAGCGCGCCGGGCTGGCCCGCATACTTGTCGGAGACGTACTTGACGAAGAGCAGGACGAGTACGTAATCCTTGTACTGCGAGGCGTCCATCCCGCCCCGCAGTTCGTCACAGCTCTGCCAAAGGGAGCTGTAGAGCTCGGTTTTCTTGATTGCCATTCTTTGTTCGACCTCAGGTTTTCTTTCGCATCTGCCTCACAATGCGGTTATGGGGTTGGTTTCTCGTGGATGAGAGCGTCTGCTGCAAGACAGGTTCCAGAGCGCGCGTAACCGTCGCTCCACACTCGGCTGCCGGGGTTCGGCGGAAGAGCTGGCTGGGTCTGGCCGGCAGGCCCGTACGAGCTTCCGACACAACGGTGTTCGCATCAGCGTTCCCGGAAGTAGCAATCAGGGATCAGACCCGTTTCTCTATCGAAGCAGCGAGGCGTGTCATCATTGTAGGCCAGCGATATCGCCTCTGCAAATCGTCTGATGAACTCTGGTTGCTGCTTGGGTTCCATCTTCACCAGATCAGCGGTTTCACAGAACTTGAGATTGGGCGAATGGCACCTCCTGTCATCCCGTCCATACATCACATCAAACCAGTACTCATGAGAACGTGGACCACCGTACCCGGCGGCATAGCCTCCTAGATGGGACTTGACCGTGTTGACCATTGCAATACACAGACACGTCGTTCCAGCGTAGCCGATCTCATGATAGAGCTGTGCCACCAATCCGCACAGCTTCCAGCACTCGGCGAGAATCGGTCCAATTCGAAAAATAGGGATCTCATCACCTGTCTTCAGTTTCAGCGGATACACAAACTTGTTAGCGGACACGAAGATCACTTCGGCCGAGCCAGTAGTGACCAATCTTGATCGGACTTCATGTGTCCCATAAGCCATGTCTTCCCAGGCAAGAGCATTCCCGGCAGAACGGGTTGAGTTAGGAACCTCAAAGATGCGAGGTGGCCAGTACTTTGGCGGGAGATCTACACCGGGTTGGCTGCTGTACCAATTCTCTGGCTGAAGCATGGTCTTCGTTGTCTTGAGGACATGGGTGGCAGAGCAGGCGGCCTTGCGGAGCGGTATCGCTGTAAAGATAACATAACGCGAGTTGAGGGCCACTACGTTTGCTGTGAATTCGTTCTTCCCGAAGTCTTCATCACTCTCATCGGCCAACGATAGTTCCGCAAGTCGGGCGGCGATATCTGTCGTGGCCTCCGAGGCTATGCTGTTCAGCTCAAAAGCGCTGTCAATGTACTGCCTGAGCTTCATCTTGGCAGCGTCTTCGTTTTCTAGCACGAGAATCTCGCTCAACTTCATGTGGGGGAACGGGTCTCTAGGCCTTTTACTGAAGTACTCTTCGAATATCTTTCCATCGTCAAGTGTAGGATCGGCTAGAATAGCGATTCGTGCCTGCGCGTTGGATTGCTCCAAATGGCGCAGATCTTGAGCCACTTGGCTCACGGTCGCAAACACTTCAAACACGGCATAGCGTCCGCTGCCAAAGTAGAAGGCCAGGTCAGCCCGACCGCCTGGCATTTCTCCGGGTTCAGGTTTCGCATAAGCTTCCGGGTAAATACCTTGCAAGAGTATAGCAAGACGCTCCTCTGCAAGTGGGTGCAGCTTCTTGCTACGCTTCAGCCTGGCAAACTCTGCACGTAGCTCGTCCATAGTCTGAAAGGTATGATCGCTCACCGTACGTCCTCTCGAATTCCCATTGTCCGCCTCCCGGGGACTGCAAACTCCGCTGCCGCGCCGGATGTGCAAAGACACTTCACAGGAGCAATCAGAATTCAATCACCCATCTTGGAATAAACTCCTTCGGCAGAATGCTCACACCCTGGATTTGGTGTAGGAAGAAACTCTTGATCGTTTGACCCCTGGTGCGGTCGAATCCATAGAAATACTCGGCCCCATACCCTTTCTTGGCCCATTTGTATCGGAAGGAATAGGGTTCAATATCTCGATCACGACCGCCGTATCGCATCCTAATCATCTTCCGGGCTTTGCCTGCCTCGATGATAGTCTCCCTTGTGCCTGAGCGAAAGTCATAAAGGTGTAGAATCCCTGTGGCTATAGGTGTCCCCATAGCTTGGAGAATGACGGGGTCGAAGAGTGCGTTGATGAAATCCTTAAACAAAGTGATGGCGTTGGCGGCAATTATCATGGAAGTCGACGGACATATAATTGTCTTGAGCCAGTCCCTCTCCATCCGTTCGAATTTCGGCTCGAACAACATTTCGTCTCGCCCAGCTACAGGTATTTGCTTGAAGATTGTCTTCTGAAGGAATGTCGAAAGAATGTTGAGTTTGCTAATCGGAATCGCTTTGCTTTGAACAACCTTCACAACATCAAATAGGTCGCGTGGTCTGGTGCGTTGTATCCAACTCCTTAGCTTCTCTGCCAGGACCTCTTCCAGAGAATACGTTTGAACAACCACTTCCAATTCGTCTGAATCAGAGTAGTTGTGAATGATCGGATGCCGCTGCAATGGGAGGATGATCTTCTCGTACTCAGAGACATCAAACTTGATCCTCATCGTAACGCTAGAATCGCCAGCAAAACCCTTGAAATAGACACGCCCATCCAATGCTTGAGACTCTTCATCTGGTGTTGGCTTCGTCTTGACCACGGTGCGGTCGATATCGAAGGCTATTCCTGACGAGTTTGCCACCTCGGCACACATGGCATTGAGGCATCTGCGGAACTCTTGATCCGTGTCTAGTCGGAACGCAGTGAAATCCAGATCATCAGAAAAGCGGGTGTCAGCGAAGTGGACCTTTCGAAGACAGTTGCCTCCCATGAGCCCTAA
>SDBU01008017.1_pt1 | contig 12081 bp, 6 predicted proteins | sample 2277071 | NCBI WGS metagenome assembly SDBU01 (sample SAMN10397929, study PRJNA504765) | marine sediment metagenome | isolation source: marine sediment core GS08_GC12, 126 cmbsf | place: Arctic Ocean: Gakkel Ridge, Loki's castle | collected 2008
GAGAAGAGCTATCAAGTAATTAAAACGAATTACGAATTACGAATTACCTCGCCAATGTCACATTAGAAATCAGATCCAGTCACAGCCTAACTATCTTCATTGGCTGTTCAAGTTGGTGATTGGTGATTGGTGATTAGTGCCAGTCACCAGTCTACCAGTCACTATTAATCTGTTTTTGCCAAGAATCGTAGGCTACGCGGAAATGTGACATTGGCGAATTACGAATAAAATCAATTGGGAGGGGGCGCGGTGCCATACGCCGTGTGAGGCCTTCCGCGTAAATCTCCTTCCAATTGTTCCCTGTCTGCCGTTGGCACAGGCAGGCGTTTTCCGTTTTCCATTTTCCGTTTTTAACTAGGGAGGTAGCTATGGGAATGCATTGGTTTCTCGGACTTATTTTCATGATATGTATTACTTTAGTGGCAGTTACGAAACAGAGTAACGCGCAGCAACCCGACGCACGTCTGCCGCAAGGCGTGAGAACAGTCTGGGACGTAAGCAAGGCTTATCGCGAGACCACCCCCACGCGTGAGCGAATCTGCATAAACGGTCTGTGGCACTGGCAGCCGGTTGAGAATAGGACAGACAAAGTACCGATGGTCGGATGGGGTTATTTCAAGGTTCCAGGACCGTGGCCAGGGACGGTCGGTGGTTATATGTGGAGGGAATCTCAAGCACACTATTCCCATCCAAACTGGAAGGACGAAGAGCTAAGCAAGGTTGACATGGCTTGGTACCAGAGAGAGTTCACTATCCCCAAGGAATGGGATGGCCGGCGCATTTCCGTTTACATGGAGTATCTGAATTCGTATGCAGCCGTATACGTTGACGGCATGAATTTGGGCGAAGTCAACTTTCCAGGTGGGGAGGTAGAAATTACATCTGCATGTCGTCCGGGTAGTAAGCATGTTCTGTCATTGTATGTGGTAGCAATGCCGCTCAACGCGGAAATCGTATCTTATGCCGATGCCGGCGGTGCCAGTCGCGCCAAGAGCCAGGTGGCGCGCCGGGGGCTGTGCGGCGATGTATTTCTAGTCAGTACACCGGCTGACGAATGCATCACGGATGTCAGGGTAGATACCTCTGTGCGTCAATGGGAAATTACATTTGAAGCTGCGGTTCAGGGACTGAAACCGGACCAAACATATAATCTGACTGCGCATATCATCGACAATGGGCACAAGGTCAAGGACTTCAAGAGCAAGCCCTTCAAAGCGGCAGACCTGAAGAAAAACCGCTTCGAATTTACCAATCAATGGAAGCCTGCCAAGCTTTGGGACGTACATACTCCTCAGAATATGTATGACCTGGAGCTATCACTCCTTGATTCGGATGGCAACATTAGGGGGAGGGTTTGGGAGGGGGTCCCTCCCCCTAAAACCCCCTCCCAATTCGACGTGCTTGACACATATCAGACGGTACGTTTTGGCTTTCGTGAGTTCTGGATTGACGGACGGGATTTCCAGTTGAATGGCACGCGTTTCTATTGTTTTGCGGTGCCACTTGACAATGCCCAAATTGGGGCGACAGCAGCCTGTTACGATGGAGCTCGTGAGAGCATGTTACGCCTCAAAATGTTGGGTGTCAACACAGTTTACACGCATAACTACGATTGCCTGCCAGGTTCCCATCTGGGCTTCGCTGAGATACTCAGAGCAGCGGACGATGTCGGCATGCTTGTTTCGCTCTCCCAGCCGCATGTCAAGGATTACGATTGGAAAACCCCAGATGCGGATGTGACCAACGGCTACGCACGCCACGCTGAGTTCTACGTGCGGCAGGCACAGAACCATCCATCAGTCGTGATGTACTCCATGAATCACAACTACACCGGGTATTCGCAGGACATGAATCCTGACCGAATTGATGGAATTTACAATCCCTTCCCTGACCCGACTGGCAAGTCAAATCTGCGCACCGATAGAAATGCAAAAAAAGCGCGTCGGGCTGAAGCTATTGTTCGTCATCTTGACCCAACTCGTATTATCTACCATCACTCGTCAGGCAATCTCGGCCAGATTCATACCAGCAATTTCTATTTGAATTTCGTGCCGATTCAGGAGCGTTCTGATTGGTTTGAACACTGGGCTGCCAAAGGTGTCAAACCCGTGTTTCTGTGCGAATACGGTATTCCTCTCCGCATGACATGGACGCTTCACCGAGGATGGCACGAGGGGAAAAGATACTGGACTAACGGCAAGTTGCCGTACCAGTTTTGTAGTGCGGAATGGGGTTCGCAGTTCTTGGGCGACCGTTCGTATAATCTAACTGAGCCGGAGAAGAAAAACTTACGCTGGGAAGCAAAGCAATGGCGGGCAGAGAGAACGTGGTATCGATGGGATTATCCTTTCCAAGTAAGCAACACTCCTGCTCTGGACTTCCCCAACATAGACGACATCCAAGCCATGTACATTACAGACAATTGGCCGGCTTTCCGCACCTGGGGTGTCTCGGCGTTCAATATCTGGTCATACGGCAGCCTTTGGAAACTGCGAGAGGGTGTGGACAAGAGCAGGAAGCTCTTCAAGGTGGATTGGGACAATTTGCAGAAGCCGGGGTTCAGTCTGGATTTCATTGAGAGACGGTACGAACGTATTGACACTGCTTACGAGCTATCAGACTGGATACCCACGGAAAGTGCCAGGGCTTTCATTCGGAATAACCAGCCGCTTCTGGCTTACATTGGCGGCAAGCCGGCGCGCTTCACCAGCAAAGCCCACAACTTCCACCCTGGTGAAACAGTTGAGAAACAGGTTATCATAATCAATAACTCTCGCGAAACCGTGACATGCGATTGCGCCTGGTCGTTAGGCTTGCCTCAACCTGTAAGCGGCAGCAAGAAAGTCAGTTTGGAGACAGGTGAGCAGATACGCATTCCGTTGCGGTTCACGCTACCGGATACACTGGCTCCGGGTGATTACAAGTTGACTATGACAGTCAAGTTCAGCACAGGCGAGAAGCAGGAAGATTCCTTTGTCATTCATGTCTTGCCGCATGCAGACGTTCCTCAACTAAAATCAGAGCTTGCTCTATTCGACCCCAAAGGAGAAACCGCGAAACTGTTGAATGTCATGGGCATCACATTCGATGTAGTGGATGCAAATTCAGACTTAGCTCCGTACGACGTTCTCATAGTGGGCAAAGAAGCTCTGACTGCTGACGGACCAGCACCTGATATCGGACGCGTACACGATGGTTTGAAAGTACTCATGTTTGAGCAGAAGACGGATGTTCTGGAGAAACGGTTTGGATTCCGTGTGCAGGAATACGGTCTGCGGCGGGTGTTCAAGCGAATACCCGACCACCCAATTCTGGCCGGACTTGACGCAGAACATCTACGCAACTGGTCTGGAGAGGCTACTATCCTTCCCCCACGAGTGGACGCCGGTTCAGACCCCAATAGTTATCCTTCTGTAAGATGGTGTGGAATCAAAGTATCGCGGGCGTGGCGTTGCGGCTGCTACGGCAATGTGGCTTCTGTGTTGATTGAGAAACCGGGCACCGGTGATTTTCTGCCGATTGTGGACGGCGGATTCAATCTTCAGTACAGCCCGTTAATGGAATACAGCGAAGGTAAGGGGATGATACTGTTCTGCCAGATGGATGTGACTGGACGTACAGAAGATGAGCCAGCGGCAACACGGTTGGTGACCAACATGCTCAAGCACGTATCCACCGTGAGCAAAACGAGTGAGCGAATGGAGGCGAGGGTGGAGGCGGATGGTAGTTCATACTCGCCGCCACGACGTCGCACAGCGTTGTACGTGGGTGAACCGGCAGGGCGTGATTACTTCGAGCAAGCGGGCATGTCCCCCGGCGAATACAGCGGTGGTGAGTTGACACCTGAGCAAGTTCTGGTTGTCGGACCTGGCGGCGGTACACAACTGGCAATTTATAAAGAAGCCATTGCCAGATGGCTCAAAGCAGGTGGGCATATTTTGGCAATTGGGCTGGACGAAGGGGAAGCCAAAGCGTTTCTGCCGTTCAGTGTCACGATGAAAAAAGCAGAGCATATTTCCGCTTATTTTGAGCCTGCGCACATGAAATCTCTGCTGGCAGGTATTGGACCGGCTGACATGCAGATACGCGACCCACAGCAGTTACCGCTTGTCACAGGAGGTGCTGCTGTGGTTGACAACGGCACACTTGCCGTCGCTAAAGATGCTAACGTAGTGTTTTGTCAATTGGTTCCTTGGCAGTTTGATTACCAGAAGCTGTACCATGTCAAGATGACGTTCCGGCGGACGAGTTTTTTGGTCGCCCGTCTGCTGGCGAATATGGGCGTCAGCGGTGTGACGCCGCTGATTTCCCGCTTCTCAACTCCAACCTCGATTCGCGGGATTGCTTCGCGAATTGGCGCAGGCGAAGATACGGAGAATGTGCTAAAAAATGGTGATTTCAGCATAGACACCGACAGTGACGGGCTGGCTGACCAATGGCAATTTCAAGCCAGTTCCGTCCGGGCAAGCTCTGCGCGTGAGAGGGTTGAAGGAGGCACAGACCAATGGAGTCAGCGTATTACTTGTTCGGAATTTGGTGAGAAGGAGGACGGAAGTATCATGCTTGCCCAACAAGACATTCCTGTGCAAAAGGAACAATGGTACCGCATTTCATTCAGAGCCAAATCGGAAGGTTTAAGAGGCGCTCGCGTAAATATGACTATCATGAACACCAACAACTGGAGGCCCTTCTTCGAATACCAACGCTTTGCTCCAGATGAACAGTGGAAGCAATTTACATTCTTAGTGGAGTCGAATGAAACAGCGAACACCCGAACGCGCTTCCAAATTTGGTATAGCAGCATCGGCACAGTATGGTTTTCAGATGTGCGCATGGAAGTTTGTGACCCACCGTGGCAAGGGAGATGGTCGGCTGGTCTGTATCTGGACAAACCGGTAGAGATGGATGACCCCTATCGGTTCTTCCGCTGGTAGACGGTTAAACGAATTACGAATTACGAATTACGAATTGTTGTGGTTTTCAGGTTTTCTATTTTCATGATAATTTTATACAGGAGGTGTACGACCCAGTAATATCCGGTATAGTTTTTGCTGAAGAGGAATTTTCCCAAAAAAACTTACCACAAAGGCACAGAAACAAAGATTAAAAAAAAATGTAGTGTTTCACATGAAACTGAACAGACGCCGTTGCGAGGAACGAAGCAATCTATCCGCGAATCTCCGCGAATTTTCGCTAATCTTTTTGGTTCTTCCGACTTGAGTGGGGAAAGAACAATTTTAGACGCATTTCCACACTTAATCCTGAAGAACCATCTTTTTTTATTCGTGAAGATTCGCGAAGATTAGCGGATAGTTGTTGTTGAAAAAGTCTAAATAGCGGTTATGCAATTTTCTAACCGGACATTACTGGCACGACCATGAAAGCAGGATTTGCTAGAGTCAACATCAACCCGCCGATTGGAACTCGGATGACGGGATTTGGAACCCGTGACCGCGACCACGGCTGTGAGGCCATCCACGACGATATCTACGTCCAAGCCCTCTACCTGACACACGAGGGGCAAGATGTCCTCATAATGGGATTCGACCTACTCTTCTTCAGCCGCGATGAAGCAGACCGCTATAAAGGCGCGATTGGTCGCAAGATTGACCTCGCTCCCAGTCAAATTCTCCTCAATACTTCTCATACCCACACGGGACCCAAAGTTGGCACATGGCTCTATGAGCCGCCATCAGACCCGTTCTATTTACAAGGGTTGGAATACGCGATTATTGACGCCGCTTGTCAAGCCAGAGATGCAGCCGTCGAAGTCACAATCTGGGCGGGCGTAACCCGGTCTGCCCTACCGATGAGTCGGCGCGTCAAGCTCGAAAATGGAAAAGTAGACCGAGCCTTACGTCCGAATCCCGATGGTCCCGTGTGCGATGCTCTACCTATTTGCCTTTTGAAAGATTCCGACGGAACTCCTGTCTGCCTTCTCTTTTCGGTCTCATGCCATCCCTCAACTATCAGCGGCTTCGAGATATCCGCCGAATACCCCGGTGTTGCCATAGAGCGTCTTGATACCTACCTCGGCAAACCATGTAGCCTCTTTCTCCAGGGCACGGGTGGTGATGCCAAACCGAGCGTAATCAACGGCGGAGAACGTTGGCGCGCTGGGACCTGGGACGATGTGACCGAAGCCGGAACTATAGTTGCGGATGAAGTTATCCGGGCCCTTGACACTGGCCTTGTAACAATCGAACCTGACCTTCGCGCTCACGCGGTCGAAATGGAATTGCCGATGGAACCTAACATTGGTCGTAGCGGCTACGAAGCGCTGTTATCAAATTCGAATACAGATAGAACCACTAAACTCTGGGCGGAGGAAAAGCTCACTTACCTAAATCGCGGTTATGAGTTGCCCACGGCAGTCTCAGTTACGATTCATGGACTCCAGATAGGCAAAGGGCTTCGCATTATCGGCATCGAAGGTGAAGCGGTGGGTGAACTTGGCTGCCTCGTTCTTGATTTTTATAATGACGGAATCACCTTCCCACTTGGCTATACCAACGGTGCTCAACTCTACCTGCCCACCGATGCGATGCTAGATGAAGGCGGTTATGAAGTCGCCAGCTATTACGAATACAGGCAACCCGCCCGCTTGGCCAAGGGAATAGAAGCCGCCTTGACGGACGCCCTGTGTCAACTTCGCGACCTGGGAATAGAATAGAAACCAAAATTGGAGAGCGTTGCAAATAGAACTCACCTCCAAACTGAATTTTCATCTTGACTTTACTCGCCTTGTCATATTATAATTATATAAATTTACCAAATGTTAGAAACAAATTTCAACTGAATTATGTTGTGCTTCTGCTCTGGGACTATAAAATATACAGACAAACACATAGCCCTTTGCTGGAGGAGTGGTCTAAATGATGTTTGAAAAAGAATATAAAGAAAAAGAATATAAAGATATTTTTGGTCGTTGTAATTGGAAAGTTTGGTCTAACCCAGAAAATGCTCTTTTAATCCAAAAAATTCGTGAAGGTGCTGATATTCATGAGTTAACAGGTCAATTTGGTTTTGAACCAAAGAATGAAGACGTAATTGAAATTATTCGACATTGCAGAAATTTGAAAGATTTGAAAGGAATATTTCGTAGATTAGGGCCTGACGAAACAGTGTTTCTTGAACGATACAATCATCGGTTGATCGCTTCGGACTTTTCAAACATTTTTAATGTTTCATTAAGTACGGTTTTATCTCACGCTAAAAAAATGGGTATCCACTTCTGTAAGAAGCTTAGATATGAGCGAGCTAAAAACAAGCGTAGAATAATTAAGTTTTTGAGCCCTCAAGATGCAGTTAAAGAGCTTATTAACTATGTGAAGAAGAAAGAAGAAGGTTCAAATATAAGAAGTATAAGTCAGGGGTATATAGGATTCCGCAGGCTTACAGAAAAACAACAAAAAGCTGTTTTGGAATATTTAGTTAAGGACCATTTCAAAATAACTGAAAAGAAATTACTATCAACAAAAAATAAGGATAATTTAATCAACACAAAAAAACTTGATGAGATTGATTATACAATTTGCATGTATTATAGAAAAAAACAACCAAGATACCCTATTGCATATCAAATATTTAATGCTGTTTATCCAGGAAAAACGAAGTTTTGGGAATATAGAACATATTGGAATGATGCATTAATTGCTGAAGCATTAAAGGAAACATTAAATAAAGAGAAAATTAAAATTGATCAAAATTTGCCAGGTATAATAAGTCAGGCGTTATTTGAAAGAAATGGACTTATAGGTCTATGGAACAATGCCCAAAAGAAAAGAGAAAATAAAAAATTACCAACCTCATTTGTCATTCTTGATATCACTTTCCCAGAGAAATATAAAGTAGAGCAATTTAACAAGGCCCCTGTTAGTTCTTGGACATCAGACGATTTTAAAAAAGAGTTTAAAGAAAAAGTAAAATCTTTTTTAGAAACAAGAGGTTACTTAGATATAGACATTCGGCCCCATTTTAAAGAGCAGATACAGAGAAAAATATACACTTATATCATCAATGATAAATATCCAGCCAGAGCGAAGAAAATTCTTTATCAATACGCTGATGAAGTAATTAATGAGAATATGCCTGAAACTGTTAAAAAGCTTCATCGCCTTAGTAAATCCACATTACTGTCAAATCTATGCACCGCTGGGAGAAAAATTGATTCTTGTGAAGCGTGTGGTTTAAACGATTCGTTAGATGTTCATCATATTGTTCCTTTTGCGATTTTAGAAGAAAGACCTCAAATAATGCCGCAGATAGGACTGAAAACCCCAGACGACATAGATAATCTTATTGTCCTATGCAAAAATCATCATGGGATAGCAACTAAACAAAAATTTCACGAAAGTATATTATCAAAAAAGGTAAAAAGCATTCATCTAAGAGAGATGATACTTCAAATGTTTATAAAATACCATATGGAATAGATCCATCTCCTGTGGGATAAATCAAACTTCCAAACAGAGCACACCAGGAATTTTCAAGCCCAAGGGAATCGACTTTTATCTGTTCACCGATAGGAGCATAGCCATTGCCTGTACCGGTACTTAGAATCATTGAATATTAAAATTCTAATTTACCAAAGTCAAGTTAGGTATCTCCATTCTATAAGCTATTAGACTGAATCACATAGAAGATTTGTCATGCAAACTATTCAAGAAATTCAATCAGTAGTCTCACAACTATCAACGGAGCAACTTGCTCGCTTCAGAGATTGGTTTGACGAATTTGATGCTAAAGCATGGGATAAGCAATTTGAGAAAGATGTCAAATCAGGAAAGCTGGATAGGCTTGCCAATCAAGTGATTGCGGATTTCCGTGCAGGAAAGTGCAAAGAGTTATGAAACACTTCGCAAACCCTTCATTTTGGGAGTGTTATCGAAAACTCCCATCTGATATTCAGGAGTTGGCAGATAAGAATTTTAAGCTGCTGAAGACAAATCCCAGACATCCGTCCTTGCATTTGAAGAAGGTGAGGAACTATTGGTCTGCAAGAGTTGGAATAAAGTATCGGACTTTGGCAGTAGAAGTTGAGAGGTACTTGGTCTGGTTTTGGATTGGAACACACGCTGAATACGATAAATTAATCCAGTCATAGCCTAACAAAAGGAAGGTGAAAAGCCTGGTTTAAAAAAACTATAAAAACAGATAGAAAAAAGAACCAGGATTTCACGATGAAGGTCACTGATATCGAAGTCCACGAAATCACACTTGAATACGAGGACTGGATTGCCTATCAGCTTAATCACTATTACGGTCCCGCACGACGCACCGTGTACGTTGTGCATACCGACAATGGCCTGGAAGGTCTAGGAGAGGGAGGTACGACGGAACCGCAAGAGACAATCGACCAGTACATCGGCACCAATCCCTTTGACTGGATAGGGGATGAAACCTCCCTGGCTTTGGGAACAGCGATGTATGACCTGATGGGCAAGGCGGCCGGTGTGCCGGTCTACAAGCTGTTCGGACAAAGATTCCGCTCTTGGGTGCCGGTGGGTAGCTGGACAGTATCCACTCATCCTCAGCGCATGGTTGAAGCGGTCGAACAGTACGCGGCCCGAGGGTATACGTGGATGAAATTCCACCTCTCGCCTTTTGAAAACGTCATCGACCAGACCGAAGCAATGCAGGAAGTGGCACCGGAGGGATTCAAAATTCACTACGATTTCACCATGCACGGCACTGATGACCACATGTTCGCGCTGCTCGAAAAACTGGCAAGGTATCCGATTGCCGGTTGCTTCGAGGACGCGCTCCCAGCCGAGGATATACCCGGTTACATCGAATTGCGCCAGCGGTCGCGGCTTCCCATCGTGCTCCACCACACGCCTCTAGGAGCGACCTATGAAGTGTTGATGGGCGCAGCCGACGCCTATATGCTGGGTCACGCCAAAATAGGGGATGCCATCCGGCGCGCTGGGCTTTTTGCAGCAGGCAATATTCCGTTCATGCTACAGAACGTCGGCGGTAATATCACCCGTGCCATGACCACCCACATGATGGCCGCGTTCCCCACAGCCAATTTTCACTTCTTCAGCGATACCGAGACCTGGAAGAGCGACGTGGTGAAGGAACAGTTGGAGCCGGTCAACGGGTTCGTGCGCGTGCCGGAAAACCCGGGCTTGGGAGTTACACTTGACCGTGACGAACTGGAGCGTCTGGAGAACCTGAAGCTACCTGAACAGAACAGGTGGATAATCAAGTCGCAGTTCCAGAACGGGACGAAGATGTACAATATCGCCGACCCCAAAGATTCCATCTTTATGGTGCGACCAGACCGTAAACGTTTAATTACCATGAGCTACGACGCGCCTATATTGACCGAGTACTGGGACGATGACGGGACGCCGGAATACAAGGAAATGTTGGCACGGCTCGAACAGGAAGGCATGGTCTTGGAAAAATGAACCATTCGTATCAATTTAGTGAATAAATATGGTTTGTAGCGCCGGTTGAGTAGACTCGGAATGAAGTGGAGAGTCGTATCGAAACCAAGCGGAGGGCGTATCGCAAGCATTGACATGCCCCACTCACTTGGTTTCGATACAGTTCTTCACTCCGTTCAGAACTTACTCAACCGGCGTTTGCTTCTCTATAACTTGATACGAATGATGGTCTTGGAAAAATGAGCCATTATCAAAATGAAACATAACCATGTTCCGCAAGAAACTCAAATTCTGAGACCAGATTGGTGTTTAATCTTCCCAGTTCAAGCTTGACTAAATTCATAATTTCCAACAAATTCCTTTCCCCATCACACCAGTATAGCGCGCATCCCAATTCGCCCCACCAGCGAGGGCTGGATTTTTTCAATCTCAATTCATCGGGTAAATCGTCATAAGTCACCGTGCCGATGAATTTGCGCTTGGGGACGATTTGCGATGCTTTACGTTCAGTCTTCGTCAACTCCTCCTTGATTTCTATCAGTTTCAGATTGCGTACTTTCGCATATTCACCAATCGCAAATTCAAACCTAAGCGTTTCATCCGTTGCGGTTTGGTTGAGTTGTTTGGACAGTTCATCAAGCGTGCTGCCGATTTGACTTATCTCATCTTTGGATAATAATCGCTTCACAGAATGCACTGCTTCGATCTGACGTTCAAACAGATAATTGATTCGCTTTTTTCCTTCAGTTAATAATTTAGAGAGTGATTCGTCCGACGTTATGTCTGTTGTCAAAAGGTAGGTAATATGGACTTGAACTTCATTTGCGATTCGCTGTTTGCCTTTGGTAGCCACTTCATGCGCCAACCATTGCGCTTCTTTGTATCCGGCGTTGGCGATAAAATAGAGATAGGTTGCGGCGAAAAGTCCCGAACTTTTGATTGTGTTTTCATCAAGGATTTCTGGCGTATCGGCGGAAGTGTGCCAGTATTTGCCGATTTCATAAAACGAATGCGCCGGCGAACCAACCATTGGGTCGGTCATCAGATTATCTATCATTGAGAAATTTTTAAGTGTTCTATATGCGAAGTTATGATTTTTAGAGGATGTCGCTTCGAGAATTTTCTCCGCCAGCACATCGGTGTAAGACATATTGGAATGTGGATTGGGCACGAATTGTAGCGGAGCACCGATAGCATGAGGCGCGCCGGCGACGGTATCCAGATTGATGCAAGCGACAGTATTTTTCATTCGCTCCATATTCGCTGTCACATAGCCCAAGGTGCCATAACACTCGGCGCACATCAGGATTCGGATGCTGCGTTTGGGGCGCGGTATTTTGCCGGAATTGATGAGACTATTCAAGCATCTGCCGATTTCTAACATGGCGCCGCACCCAGAAGCGTTGTCATTGGCGCCTTGTTCGCCGTTGTGGCCGAGTACCAGAACCTCTTCGTGTTTATGGGTTGTACCTTCGATGATACCTGTCGCTCCGGGCAGAATGCCGTCGTAAAACCGGCTATCAACTTTTGCACGAATAACAACCTTGCCATTATTTTTGATGATATCCTGCAACATCCTGCCTTTGGCCGGCGGAATGCTGAACCCGACGAGATGCGTATCTCTTTTCGTCAGCATCCACCCACCGGGTGAATCGCTCCACCCATTAATCCACATCGTCACATC
>SDBU01008018.1_pt1 | contig 12080 bp, 28 predicted proteins | sample 2277071 | NCBI WGS metagenome assembly SDBU01 (sample SAMN10397929, study PRJNA504765) | marine sediment metagenome | isolation source: marine sediment core GS08_GC12, 126 cmbsf | place: Arctic Ocean: Gakkel Ridge, Loki's castle | collected 2008
GGGATGACGACACTATTTTAACAGATCAACGCATGGTAGATGCGCCACATTTTCAGGTTAAATAATTTGTATATTGCAATTATTAGTTATATTTGCCTATTATTAACCTGTAAAAGTCATGAAAAAACTATCATTAATCATTGCACTAATCCTGACTTGTCAGATTTTGACTTGTCAAATACAGACACATCCAATTATTCAGTATGATTTTAATCCTGTTAAGGTAAAACGAATCCCGGAATCAGTTAAGGTTATTTTAATTTTTTCATCCTCTGTTATTTTAGAAGCAATCGGGGACGCTCAATACGACAACGGAAACAAAGAAATAGGCAAACTCTATCAGGCAGTAAGCACAGGAATATTACTTGCAAGTCCTTTTATATTGGATATTGATAAAAAGAAATGGGGCTGGTATTTTGCATCATATATAAGTATGAGGGTGGCACTGTTTGACCCGGCATATAATTTAACAAGAGGATTACCGATGGGATATATTGGAAACACCAGTTATTGGGATAAGGGAGTGAGAGCCTTTTCTCCAACCGAGGGGATGAAAATATTTGGACATTCAGTAGGATTTATATTTGCGATATCGATACCACTTAATCATTTTTAATCATGAAAAAAAGAATAACATACTCACTTTTCGACACGCCAAAAGAATAATTGAATTATGGAAAGACCAAAAATTTGATGACTTGTATAAAAGAAAAGATTTTAGTCGGGATCAAAATTCTTGTCGAAAAAGACAGGGCGATCCAGTATTGACACAAGGTGCTGGATCAGATTATCCTTATGAATAATAATTAGCTTTAACTAAAAATCATGAAAACGGAAAGAGAAATAAAAAATAAAGAAAGAGCAAAGTATTGTATAGGTTGTGCATGGTTACATATTGGGGAAGATGTTGACCATAATCATTGTGATTACACCAGCGTTGATGAACTTCATAATAGGGTTAATGGGTTATTTGATTATACAAGTCACGATGGAGGGAAAACATATAAGTTAATTTTTCCTTATTCACAATGTAAGTGGTTTTGGGATGAAAAAAAGAATTCAAGTCCAAGCAAAGAAGGAACTTTTTATAAAGCACCAAAAAGTAATGCATGTCCAAAAATTCCTAAAATTAAAACAGAGAAGGAGTTATGATCATGAAAGCAATAATTATAATCTTAATCGGACTTATCTCTGTTTCCTGCCTGACAGTGAAACGGATTGAGAAACATTGTGATGACTTTGCGAAGGTTTGCATAACCGAAACAGAAACCAGCACCGAAACTAACACCGAAACCACTACTGAAATTGAATACAGGGACACTACAATTATTGTATATATTTCCGAGGACAAAGTAAAAGACAAAATCCCTGTCAGGATTGAAGATGAAAATAGTAAACCGGTCCCGGTCAAAAAAGAGTATGTCAATTCTGAATTATCAGTGCTGAAGGTCCCTTTTGCTAAGAGTACCGCTCAGGTCGTTAACTCACGCTTAGTACACGAACTCACTCAGACTGATACATTGCTAAGGGTTAAGTTCGAGAATGCCTTAAAATACAGCAAAACACTTGAAAAGCAAAACAGGGTATTGAAAGAGAAATACGTGGTGACGGTAACGGAAAACTCCAATTTCGCTAAACTCACAATTAAAGTGTTTTGGGCGCTGGTTATTATCTCAGTTTTCGGAATAGGATTTTTGATTTTCAAATACAAGTCAAGGATTTTTGGTTTATCCAAATAATGGTTTATCTTTGTTTACAGGTTAATTACATTTTTCATTTAGGGTGATTTTGTTTTAGATCCTCTCTGGCTCTCCGTCAGAGGGGATCTTTTACTTTATATTCAACAATTTTATTTTCACCTCTAAATTCCAACTTCTCTAATATTACATTATCTTAATCTGCTTATTTAATAGAACTTACGTTTTATACCTAAAATACCTGTCATTTTACTTTTTTTGTAAACTCAATTTTGAAACACCCTGTTTATAGGGGTTGTAGAGCCTCATTTTTCGTTTTTCCTGTACTTTTTATTTCATTTTAAGGTTTTCGGTTTTCAAAAAAAAACTTTGCAATCGATTCAAAAAATTTAGACAAATCGTTTTTGATTTATTTTTTATGTGATTTGCTTTTCTAATTTCGAAATAAATGTTTTCTGAATTTCAAAAAAAAACTTTGTACTTTTTTGTTCAGAAAAAACTTTCTGACTTTTGAAATTTTCTTTTTACTATTTGGCTAAAAAAAAACTTAATCGATTTCCGAAAAAAAGTTTTGTTGTATGTGCTAAAAAAAAGTCGCATCGATTTACAAAAATAAATCAAATCGTTTCAGTCAAAAAAAACATTTTTCCAAAAAGAATTTTTCAGTAAAAAGGTTTGCTATTTACTGAAAACTGGTTTTCTGAATAGCCTATAAACAGGGACATACAGAGCATCATGTTTCCGAAAAAGCAGAGAAGTTCAGGTTTTTAACCAATTTTCTCAACACTTTTGCTTTTTTTAAATAAATCAAAGTATGTATGTACAACATACTATATATTTTGTTTTACAGTATATTATACTGTATAATTGTACCAGTTATTAACCTGTAAAATCAAAATCATGTATGAAATCGATCCCGTTCCAAACAGCGACCAGACCTATTGTGACAACTGCGAAACTATCGTTGATGAAAAAATGATAACAGAAACCATTGCCGGGGAGCCGGGTTGTGTTAATTGCATAAATCGCTGCCTGTGGTGCGGCAATTACTACCTAAGAGAAGATATGTACGATAATCCTTACCTGGGCTTTTGCTGTGACGCTTGTTTACACTGTGAGGACTATATGAAGGCTTCGAAAGACGAGGTGTTAAAAACAGCCCTGAGGTGCTTATTTGACAGCACAACATCAAAGGCAGTTGAGAGATTAATAATTTCAACAGCTATACATTTAGAATATTTTGAACTTTCAAACGAATTAGCAAACGACAAATCATGAAACACACTAAAAGAGAATGGTTAATAAATGTAACTGATAGAGCAATAAGTGAAAATCCTAATTATTTTACCATTAATATAAAGAATGAGAAGGGGGAAAAGAAGTTAATTGCTTTGGTTTATATACAACTACATGGCAGTCCTAAACAAATGGATGAAGATAAGGCTAATGCAAAACTTATTGCTGCTGCTCCTGAATTATTAGAGGCATTAATTAAGGCAAAAAAGTTAATAAAAGATTGGCACAATATGGGCACTGAAGATATGGGTGATGGTTTATGGACTATTTATGAGGAAAAATCTCCTGAAATGCAACCTATTAATAATGCAATCAAAAAAGCAACACAATAAAAACAATATTTACAAATACAGTATAATATACTATATTTGTACAATTAACCTGTAAAAATCAAAATCATGGAAAAATCTGAAATCGTACAAATTAACGCTGATAAGATCAGTAAAGTATCTGGCTTTTCGCCGGAAGAAGTTGCTATTGTTAAGGCAAATATTGCCAAAGGCGTGAATGATAGCGAGCTTGCGTATTTTCTTAACGTCTGTAAAACCGTTGGACTGAATCCATTTATTAAAGAGATTTGGGCTTATAAAGATAACAGAGGAAACTTACTTGTCTTCGCAGGGCGTGACGGATTCCTGACTAAAGCACAACAGTCACCAACTTATAATGGATTGCGTTCCTCAGAGGTCAGGGAAAAAGATGAATACCAGGCAGACATCCCAAACGGTAAAATTAAACATACTTTCAACTTTAAAGACAGGGGTGCTATCGTTGGAGCTTATGCAATAGTATTTCGTAAAGACGGCGAGCCAACAGTTGAAACGGTAGAATTTAGCCGGTACGATAGAGGTTTTGGAGCTTGGAAAACCCATCCAGAGGATATGATTAAAAAGGTAGCTGAAGCCCATGCCTTGAAAAAAGCCTTTGGAATTTCGGGAATACAATCTGAATATGATTATAATGTAAAATCAAACATTGCAATCCCTATCGAAACACAAAAGTCCGATATTGAAAAGGCACAAAGAAAAATCATTGAGGCGTTGGACACTTATCAGGGTGAAGATAAACAGAATATTCAGGAAATGTGTAAAAGCATATCTGCAGCCGGTGAGTTTGATATGATATTTGCGGAAAACATTGCTAAGAAATTAAACCTGAAATTATGAAATACGACATAGAACAGGGGACTGAGGAGTGGTTTGAACTTCGAAAAGGCAAATTCACAGCTTCGACATTCAACGATCTATTCATGGGCAAATCTACAAAGGGATATGAAAAGGCAATCTATCAGGTAGTTTTTGAGCGTTTAACAGGTGAAAGTCCTGAGGGCTTCATAAATGACTGGATGGAAAGGGGCAAAGAATTAGAATCTGAGGCACGGGAAACATACGAAATGGTGACTTTTCGGAAAGTTTCAAACGGTGGATTTGCTGAGTTAAATGAATGGGTTGGATGTTCACCTGATGGGTGGGTAGAAGATGGGTTAATTGAGGTTAAATGTCCTGCTTTTAATACTATGATAAATTACCTCCTTGAAAAGAAACTGCCTAAAATCTACGAAAAACAAGTGCAAGGGCAATTATATGTAACCGGTGCGAAGTGGTGTGATTTCATGTGTTATCATCCGAGGTTAAAACCTTTGATAATTCGAATTGAGAGGGATGAAGAAATGATAAAAGAGATAGCAGAAAAGCTAACTGAGAGTATTGAAAAAGCAAAGCAATTAATAAAACTACTGAAATGAAAAATACAAGTGCATTTAGAATAGGTATATTGTTCCGATATATTGCCGGGATGTTAAGAAATCCACTACCTGAAAGTAAGGATTTTAATAACAAATTGAAAAACTATAAAAGAGAGCTTCATTTTGCTATTGGTGAAAACCCGATTTATTTTCCTAAAAGGAAAAAGCTAAAGGGCTGGCAAAAGGAATTAAGACGTAAAAAATGACCTCAAAAACCCTAAATAGAATCTACGAAAAGGCGAAATCTGAATACCTGGCAGAGATTCAGAACGATAATGGTTATTATTATTGTTTTGGGTGTGGAATAAATTGTGTTAATATATCTATCCATCACATAATCAAACGGAGCAAATTGAGATATTTTTATGCTGATAAAAGAAATTTTGTTGCATTTTGTTTTGATTGTCATATCCAGGCAGAGAGTACAACTGATAGACAAAAACAATTAATTTGTTATGATGAAATAGAAAATACCCGGGAATTATTATTAACAGAATATGCGGGATTAGAGTTATACGAACAGACTTTGGATTTTAAATACAAATAAGATGAAAATCAAAATTATTAAAGCAGACAAAGACAAGTGGTATGCAAACAGGATAGGGAAAACTTATATCGTTATGAAAACTTGGGATTTCCCTAGGAGTTTAAATAAATGTTTTGTAATACGAAATTACAGAACTATTTTGCGAACGATAGATTTTAACGATGTTGAAATTGTAGAAGAATAATGGAAATCTATCTAATCAAAACTGACACCGGCCAATTCATTCCTGCTTATAATTCAGGATATGAAAAGGCTAAACGATTCAAACCTGGTGAAACGCTTTTAGCAGACATTAAGCGACCTCGAAACATAGGCTTTCACCGCAAGTTTTTTGCATTACTTAATTTAGGATTTGAGAACCAGGAACAGTATGATAACTTCGAAGATTACAGAGCGGTATTTATTATGAAAACGGGCAAATATAAAGTGATTGAAACTGATAGGGGCGTGGTTTATTTACCTAAAAGTATTAGTTTCGCTGCAATGGATAACCTGGAATTTGAGGAACTTTACAGTCGAATGATAGATGTGTTAATAAAGGAACTTGGACTTGACCAGGAGGCTATTGAAAAAGAACTTTCAACATTTATGTAATAATTATGAAAACAATAAAATCAAAAGAACTGTTAAAACCGTTTATCGATCAGTGCGAAAAAGATAAAGATTGTTATATGATTGTCCACTTCAGCAAGCAAGAAGATAAATTTTATGGATTAACAGATATGGATGCCGGAGATGCTTTGGTAATTATACATGAATTAATTAACCAGTATAAATTAAACCCGAAAGCAATTTGATTATATCAATGATAATGAGTAACTTTAATTAACTAAAAACTAAAAATTATGAGAACACTAAAATTTCGAGGCAAAAAAACCGATAATAATGAATGGGTTTATGGGTATTATTATTATAAATGGAGAATAGTACAACACGTTATTCATTGTTCAGAATCAGAAGGGGTTTTAGTAGATAAGGAATTTGAAGTAATTGGTAAAACAGTTGGGGAATTCACCGAATCTCAGGACAAGAACGGCAAAGATATTTATGAAGGGGATATATTGAATACAAAAACAACATTCCGAAATAATATGGCAGATAGAAGATTTCAAAAAAATACTATTATCGAGGTTGGATTTAAAGACGGTTGTTTTATTGATAAAAATACAGATGTAAATTTATTTGATAAAATACATTCGCCTGTATCACATAAAATTGACTTTGAAATAATTGGGAACATTCACGAAAATCCAGAACTTATTAAATAAGTAAATTATGTGTACTTTACCACCAAATTACGATATTGATAAGATTGAAAATGAAATACAATCTGGGATTTTATCAATGTCTAAAGAAGTCAAAGAAGGTGCTAAACAAATAAGAATGATAAACAAACAGCATCATGTCAATAATGTTTCTTATGCCGGAGATGGATGGTTTATAAAAGACGGTTCTTATTTTTATACAGTATCCCAAAAGGTCAAAAGATACAAGTATAAAATTGAATATAGAAGTTGGATAGACGGGAAAAGCAATGATCATGTTCGGTGTTTTAATTAAGTAAAATGAGAGCAACCATTAACCTATAATAAATAAAACAATGAAAAAAGGAAAATTTTATAAATCAAGTTATCCCGGAGATACAGCTATTATTTTGTGTACTGATTCTTCTTCAGATGATCATGATTTTTCAGGTGTTTGTGTAGTTGAGGGTAATAATGCTAAAGTAGGTGATTATTCGTATCGTTGGACAGCCTCATTTTTTTATAATGAAATAAAATTATCAATTAACTAAACAACAATGAAAGAAGCAGACGAAGAAAACAAAGTACAGAAAACTGTCATGGTTGATGCTGTCCTGGACAGAATCATCAAGGACGAATGCAAAAAGACTAACAGGTCTTATAGCTACGTGCTATGTTTAGCCATCCGGAAAGGGTATAAAATAGCCTAAGTGGACTTTAAGACTCATAAGGCTATGCAAACCCTTAACGGGAAGGTGATAGTGTTTATATGGGAGCTAAACGAGCAATTTAGCAACGATGTTGATATGCAAGAAATAAACGATCACCTGAGAAGATTAAGTATAATAGTACATTCAAAATCACTTAAACTATTTGACGATGAAAACAACAGAAATTATGAAATTTGACACACCTGAATTACAGGTTATTGAAAAGTCAAAAGCTGAAAAGATTAGGGCTACATTTGAACCCATGGCTAAAATGTTATTGGAATTTGAAAAAGCATTCAAAGAAGTTACATCAGAGGCTGAAAAAGAAATAACAAAAGATGTAACAATTAAGGCTAAAAGGCTTCGTATTGATATCGGAAAAGTAAGAATTGATACCGAGAAAGTGCGAAAAGAAGAAAAAGAAGAATATCTACGAGCCGGGAAAGCCATTGACGGAGTTAGCAATATTTTGAAATGGGCTGTAATTGACAAGGAAAATAAGCTCAAAGAAATTGAAAATCATTTTGAGCTACAAGAAACAAGGCGCCATGAAAAATTACAGGCAGAGAGAGTTGGGAAATTATTAAAATATGTAGAAGATGCTGAAGATAGAAATTTATCCGGCATGGAAGACGATGTATGGCAGGCATATTTTACGACAAAAAAGAAAGAATATGATGATCGGATAGCAGCGGAAAAGCAGGCTGAAATTGACCGGATAGTAAAAGAAAAAGCCGAGGCAGCCGAAAGGGTGAGAATAAGAAAGGAAAATGAACTGCTAAAAAAAGAGGCGGAAGAGAAAGAAAAGCAAATGCAGAAAGATGCAGCCAAAGCAGAGGCAGAAAGAAAGGCATTAGAAGAAAAGGCACGAAAAGAGAGAGAAGCCAGTGAAGCAAAATTAAGAATTGAAAGAGAGGCAAAGGCTAAACTTGAAGCTGAATTGAAAGCCAAAGCAGAGGCAGAAAGAAAGGCAGAAATAGAAAAACAGGAAAAACTTGAAGCTGAATTTAAAGCTAAAAAGGAGGCTGAACGCAAGGCTAAAGCTGCTCCGGATAAGGCAAAATTAATTGAATTTGCGAAAGTTATTGACGGGCTTGTTTATCCTGAATTGAGAAGCGAAGATGCACAACAAATTTTATCAAATACGAAAGAGCTTTTAAATAAAGTCAGTAACTTTATCCGAGAGAAAACCTCAAAGATTTAATCATGGAAACAAAGAAGATTGAAGTCAGTTACTTCGTTCTTAATGGAATAATGGGTACTCATAATATTATTTTCATAACCCCAAAGCCGGACATGACAGTTAGTGACGTGTTCGATGCTGTGCGCCGGAAGCATAAAAACGACAAAAACATTACCAAAATAGAGTTACTGGATGTTGAAAAACTAAAGTCGGAATTGTGAAAAAAACTGATTTATTTAATGCAGAAAATACTGGAGCAGAATTTTCAAGTTGTAGAAAATACAGGTATATACTTTGGCGTATTTGGGATAAAGATAAACCAAGAATAATGTTTATAGGACTGAATCCTTCAACAGCAAACGAATCAAATAATGATCCTACAATTAGACGAGTACAAAAATTCGCATTTGATTGGGGCTTTGGTGGAGTGTATATGTTGAATTTATTTGCTTACATAACTCCCTATCCTAAAGAATTGAAAAAGGATATTAATTCCAGTAGGAATGATTTTTCTTTGATTCATATAGCTGACAAATGTGAGAAAATTATATTTGCTTGGGGATCATTCAAGGAAGCGAATGAGAGGGCTAACGAAGTTATGAAATTATTTGATGGATATGCTTTAATGATAATCAGGACGGATCTCCCAAACATCCGCTTTACGTTAAAAAAGATATTATACCAATAAAACTAAAATCAGAATCATGAAAGCACTATTTGAATATTTAGAGAGCGTTGTAAATATCGAGTTTTTGCTTATCTTGTTTATCATTATTCTATTGGGCTGGATTGCTATTGCCTGGCAGGATTACAGGGAACAAAAAGATATTGCAAAAAGGCTTGAAAAAGAAAATGAATGGTTTGGGAAAAAGTACGGACATAAAAAGTGAGTAATGGATCGCAAAGAAACCTATGTTGATAACTTGTTGATAAGCCTAATTGAGCAGTGGAATGATGAACACATGAAATCAAAATTAAGTCTGGATCTGGTTTGTATGATAAGAACCCATTTAGATCATGCTTATACGGTTGGGATGGAGCGAACGTTCCGGAAGATCAATAGAGAGTTCAAGAAATACGAAGCCAATAGTAAGGTATCTCATGTACTGATGAAGCAGATACTTAACCCGAGAACCTATGAATTATAATTTAAAATGATTAAAGATATGGAAAAACTGCAAGAATTAATGAATGATATTACCGAATGGTCAGATAACCAATTTGGATATGGTCAAAGAAATCCTGCAATTTTACATCATTTGCTAAAAGAAGTTACTGAATTAATTAAAGAATTTGATCATCAAAAAGAATCAAGTATTGATTATGCAAAAACAGATGAAGAAAAACAAAGAGATAGAATTTTATTAAAATTTGAATTTGCAGATTGTTTTATGCTTTTATTTGATTCAGCACACCATATCGGAATATCCGCTAATGAGATAATTAATATATCAAGGGCAAAACTGGAAATCAATAAAAAGCGTAAATGGGGCAAGCCTGATAAAAACGGAGTAGTTGAACATATAAAAGATTAATATGATAAAAAAAGGCAGTACATACAAACTTGATGATCGTTATCTGAAGTGTACTAAAGTCCGTAAATCAGGCGTTAATACATCCAGGTATGCGACCGGTCCGGGGTTATCAAAGAGCCAATTTATAAGGGTGGTTTAATTGCAGATTACGGAACCCGGATTGTCTATTTAAGAACTGATGAGCTTGTAAATGTCGTAGATAATGAGTAACTTTAATTATTGTTGAATTAATAAAATAATACTATGAATGTAATAAGCACAACAGTTGAATACAAAGGAATGCCAGTAAAGATAGAAAACGGTAAAATTTTCCTAAGGGCATTTGGTACGACAATTTATAATCATTCAATGCATTGGTCATGGATGGAAGTAAAAACAAGCGATTTAAAATCAGAATTACGAAGTCTATTAAAAGAAAATAAGTTATTATAAAATTAAAAACTAAAACGATGAAAGCATTAACAGACAAAATTATTGACTCACTAACAGAACGTAAAGATGGGCAATTTAATGTTTCTACAAGAGCAGAATTTGAACGAGCAATTGAAGAAATAATTAAAATAGAGCATGAAGCTAAATTTGAAGAAATTGCTCGTGTTATGATGAAACATCTTGGCAAAAAATACCATCCACATCATTCTGTAATCATAACTAGTTCAAATGCTGAATTATTAGAAGGCAAATATTCTACTGGCTAGGTAATGGATTATGTGCCAGATTAAATTCTTTAATAAATTAGCAAACCTCATAAAATTATGAAAAAATTGATATTAAAATTAATTGTTCAAATTATTTATAAATTTAAAGAACACACGTCATCAGAAGTTAAATACTCTAAAAGAAACCACAAAGTAGCGGCGGCGGCATTAGCAATAGGAGTGTTAATCAATGAATTATGAGAGCAACCATTAACCTATACGAAGGCGATTGTTTACCAGCTATGCGAAAAATGGCAGATAATCAGTACTCACTTTGCATTGTCGATCCGCCGTATGGAATAGGTGACACAACTACTTCTGCAGGAAATAAAAAAAGAAAGACAAAGCATAAACGAGTTACTTGGAATAAAGAGATCCCGAGCTCAGAGTATTTTAGTGAATTAATTAGGATATCAAAAAATCAGATTATTTGGGGTGCTAATTATTTTTATCCATACATTACGGTACCGGGCCGTATAATTCATTATAAAAAACCATTCCAAGATTTGGAAAAAGGAAGAATTAGGTTTTGCCCTTGTGATTTAGCTTCACAATCATTTGATAAACGAATTGAATATTTTGAGTATAATTGGTATGGTAATACTCAAGGAGGCAAACCTAATTTTAATAATACAGGAATTGATGCTAGAATCCACCCAACTCAAAAACCAGTCGCTCTATACAAGTGGCTTCTAAAGAACTACGCCAAACCAGGTGACACTATCCTGGATACCCATGGAGGCTCTATGAGTATTGCCATAGCGTGCTGGGATGCCGGACACGACCTTGATTTATATGAAATCGATAAAGACTACTTTGAAGCCGGCAAAAAGAGATTAGAGAACCATAAAGCACAACTTCAACTTTATCAACATTGAATTGTTGAAAACTATTTGCTTAATATTTGTTGGTATTTGCAACTAATATATTACATTTGTAGATATGGAAATGCAACCGAAAACTATAAAAGAACGTATTGAAGAGAGTGGCTTGAAAATGCTTTGGATTGCTAATAAAATAGGTATTCCACAAAGTACACTCAGTCATTATATTAACGGAACCAGAACCATGCCGGATGAAATTAATAACAAAATCGTTGAATTGATTAAAAAATAATTTTTTTGTCATTTTAGCAATTGAAATATTGCATTATGAGTAAAGAGTTACCATATTTCAGATTCACAGTTTCCGAGTGGTTAAACGGAGATATTTCAATGGAACAAATGGAAGATCAGGGGTTGTTTATAAACGTATGTGCTTTTTATTGGTTTAAGGATTGTAGCTTAGCTTTAGCAAAGCTTAAGCAAAAATTTAAAGGTGCTGAAGCTTCACTTAACCGGTTGCTAGATTCAGGTATTTTAAAAGTAGATGAAAATGATAATATTATTATAGATTTCTTAGATGAACAATTTATTAAACTCTCTGA
>SDBU01008019.1_pt1 | contig 12080 bp, 9 predicted proteins | sample 2277071 | NCBI WGS metagenome assembly SDBU01 (sample SAMN10397929, study PRJNA504765) | marine sediment metagenome | isolation source: marine sediment core GS08_GC12, 126 cmbsf | place: Arctic Ocean: Gakkel Ridge, Loki's castle | collected 2008
CGGTTGCCACTGCTGCGTCCGAGGCCAGATCGTCTACCTTCGGCGTAAGGCTGAAGGCCGATACGGCTAGGAGAGCCGAGATCACGAACGTGGCGATGGCGACAAACGGCAACGGTGCGGGGACGTGGCGCTTGGAGAGCAAGCCAAGTGAGGCCGCGCCTTGATCGGACACCCTCCGCCATCTCCTGGGCCTGGCTCTGTCCAGCAGGCCCAGGCCAACACTGGCGGCGTACTCCGTAACTGGGAAGTCATCGGGATAGGCGACCGGCGGCGCTAGAGACAGGACTTCCCTCTGCAACATCTGGCGAAGCTCTTGCGTCAGTATCCCGTCGCCGGGCACGTGGCCGGACAACACCAACGGCAGGAGTTGGCCCATCTGCCTCGCGGCCAGGGTCTGGTCGTACCCTTCCACTTGCCCGACGGCCCTGGCCAGAGCTTCTGCCTGCTCTTGTGGACTGTGCCCTCTCGCCGACGTCAACACCTGGTGCACCAGGTGGGGTACCCAGTCCCGCACCAGAACGACGGCGGCGTGGTCCGGTCCAAGGTGAACCACCATCGCGTCGCGCACCCCACCGGCGAGTCCCAGTGCAGCAGCCTGCGAGTAGGTGGCCGCGGGGCTTGCTCCTGCCTCCTTGATCTTCTGCACGTGGGCGTCGACTACTCGCTTCTCTACAGCTATGGCCGTCGCACGCTCTCCTGCCTCGTCTCTTGCGAGCCGCCACTTGATATCCACCTCGTCCCGCTCGAAAGGGATGGACCCCACCACCTCCGAGACCACGACGTCCTCAACATAGCGTCGGCGCAATTCCGGTAGCGTCAGATTTCGCGCCAGAGGAGTGTAGAGCGGGAGATCTGTCACGAGACGCGCACGGCGAGCACGAAGCTCACTCAGAAGGGCGCCAGTCAGGGAGACGCTTCCGTCGTCTCCTCCTGTTGCCGCGTCGTCCTGAAAGGGGTCGCCGTCGGCAGGATCGGCGATTCCCCAGGCCACGACCTCCCTTCCCTGGAACACCACAACGCGGATGATGTCGTTCTCGACGCTGAGGGCAATGGTGCGGCGACGCCGCAAGAGGTCGATGTCCTCACGCAGGCGCCGAAGCGCGCGGGTCAGCCTGGCGAGCACTGAGAGAGGTCTCTCGATCGCCTCGCCCTCGGCTGGTTGGGGTGAAGGAGCCTCCGGGACGCCCCCGGGACCCGTGCGACGCCTCAGCCCGATGTCGAGTCCCAGTCTATGCAGCAGGGCTGCGAACCCGCCTCTTGCGGGCGCAGGCGAGGGGGCGATCTCGAGATCCGGCGCCTCATCCGCCAACGGCGCCTTGCGAGTCACGGGGAGCCCTGCGGTGGGTGGCGCCGCAGGCTCGACCGCCTGGGCAGCGGGTGGATGTTCCTCTTCGGTTGCCTCGACAGCGGGGGGGGGGTCCTCTTCCGGTTCCCGCACCGAACTGACCAGCGTGGGCTGGGACGGCGAGGGCCGGGGCGCAGCCGCCGCTGAATGTCGGAAGACGAAGATCTTTCGGCTGGCGCCCAGACGGATGCGGTCCCCATCCTTTAACAGGTAATCTGTCGTTGTTACTCTTCGCTGGTTTACGAAGGTGCCGTTGGTGCTTGCCAGATCGCGGAGGACGAAGCCCTCCTCAGTCTCGATTATCTCGGCATGCCTGCGAGACACCTCGCGTTCAGCAATGATCACATCGTTGATGGGCTGGCGACCCAACGTCGTGGCGCCCTCAAGGGGAATCGTCTCGTCTTCCTTCGACCCGCCCAAGACCACCAGCGCCGGTTGAGCTGTCGAGTCCATCACAGCCCCTCCTTCTCGCTAGAGTCTCCTGGGGCGTACCCGGCGCGACCTTCCGTCCAAGCTGGATGTACGTAGAATCGCGTCACTCGGCTTTCTCTTCCTCGGCATCAGGCTCGGGCGCCAGCAAGTAGAAACTAAGGTCCACCTTTGCCGCCGGGGCGCCACCGAAGCCGGACAGGATGATGTTTGGGATGCCAACGATGGGCACGCTCTTGTATAGTCCGGAGAGGAAATCGTAGATCTGGCGGTGGGTGTCTCCCTGCAACTCGAGTCTCAGAGACTGGGTCTGAAACTCGAGATCGCCGTCGGTTTCAGTACCCGGTTCCAAGACACTCACTCGGCTCAGCCGAACGCCGGCCTCCTTCGCCTTGGCCGTTACGATGGCGAGCAGCAGGTCCGTCTCCTCCTGGCCCTCAAAGCGGTACAGGTCCGCCCACTTCTGGTATCCCTCATAGCTAAACAGCCTCTTCCACTCCTCCAACCGCTCCTCGCGCTCGTTCAACTCCTCTTTCAGGGCCTCTTCATCGGGGATGGGCACGCCGATCGCCTGTTCGAGTTCGTCGTTCTTGTCATTGGCAGTGGACAGATCCTCGGAGGCAACCCAGTACCGTGTCCCCAGGATGCCGTAGTAGAGCGCAATTCCCACAGCTATCAGGATGGCTGCGATGGCCCATCTCTCCAGTCTGGGGACCCGCTCGCGCAAACGCTTTAGAGTCATGGGCATTGTGCGCCTCGCGCGCGCCTGTTCGGGGCTATCGCAGGGAGTCGGCGGCGCTGAGGATTGGCTTCATGATAGAGAGCATCATGATCAGCACGACACCGCCGACCGCGATCTGCGAGGCCGGCTCCACAACCGCCAGAATCGCTGCAATCCGGTCTTCGAACTGCTTCTCATACGCGTCCGCCACCTCAGTCATAGTACGGGGTAGAGTGTTGCTCTCCTCACCGATAGCCACCAACTCTACCAGCATCCGTGGAACAATGGAATGCTGCCTCAGCGCCTCTGCCATTCGGTGCCCGGTCACAAGGCTCTCCGTGGCGGATGTCCAGGCCCGCCGCAGGACTTCGTTCTTGGTCGAGCTCAGTCCCAGGCGGAGGGATGTCGGCAGGTCCACTCCCGCGCCAAGAAGCGTGGCCATAATGCGCGAGAACCGCCCCAGCTCCGAGGCAAGCGTAAGCGGCCCAAGGAGTGGCGCCCGGGCCTTGACCAGATCAATCCCGTACTTGGTGGGCCGGAAGCGTTGCAGTAGCTTGTATACGACGAAGACTGCTACGCCTCCCACGAGTAACTGGAGGAAGTTGTCTACCATCCCGTTGACAGCGCCTATCAGCAAGCTCGTTATTTGGGGAACATCGACGTTCATTTTCTCGAAGGTGTTGATCAGAGGGGGAAACGCCACGAAGGCCATGAAGCCCAGCATTAGAACAGACACCCCGACGAGGAACATGGGCATCATCAACGCCTTCATGGCTCTCTGCTTGGCTTCGTGCGCCTGGGCCATTATCCTCGCCAGTTGCTCCAAGGCAGGACCCAAGCGGCCTGTGTACTCGCCCACTTCCACCAGGCTCATGAACACCTCGTCGAAGACGGTCGGGTGCTCGCGCAAGGCCCCGGTGAAGCTGTCACCTTCGCTCACCCTACCGTGGATGCTCGCCAGGACGTTCCGCATCGTGCGATTGCCGGTCTCTGCCTGGAGCATCTCAAGAGCGTGCAACAGGTTGGCGCCGCCAGCCAGCATGGTGGACATTTGGCGGGCAAAGGAGACCAATTCCCCCACCTTGACCTGGAAAAGGGAGGGGACGAGCTTTTCGATGCCCGGCATCTCGAAGGACCGCTTGACGGTCAAAGGCTTGTAGCCCCGTTCTGTGATCTGGGTACGGGCCTCGTCCTCGTCCCTCGCTTCCAGACGGCCCTTGAGGACACCTTCGTCCAGGGTGTAGGCCACATAGTTGAACCGCATGGCTTCCCTCCTGAGTTGGACGCACGAACACCACCATTCACCCCGACTAGTCAGCGGCACGGGTGACGGCGAAGCTCAGGGTTATCAATGAGGACTGGCTTGATTGACTGCTATTCTAGAGTGACGCGCATGACTTCGTAGGGGGTACTGACGCCATCCCTAACCTTGATCATGCCATCCTTCCTGAGGGGAATCGTACCGTCCTTCAGAGCCTGTTGCCAGAGTTCGTAGCGAGGCGCGTCGGCCAGGAAGAGCTGCCGCATCTCGTCTGTCATAGTCAGGATCTCATACAAGCCGGTGCGGCCGCGGTATCCTGTTTGCGCACAACTATTGCAGCCAGCCCCAATGATGAACCTCTCTCGCTGCTCTCCCATCTCACTGGCATACGCCTGCTGCTCCGCAACGGGACGAGGCACCATGGCGGAACACCCGGTGCAGACTCTGCGGACCATCCGCTGGGCTACTACGCACGCCAAGGACGAGGCGATGAGGAATGCCGCCACGCCCAGGTCCCGCAGGCGAATCAGCGCGGAGACCGAGTCGTTGGCGTGAAGAGAGGTGAGCACCAGGTGGCCTGTGAGTGCAGCCTGCGTCGCTATCTCGGCCGTCTCCTGGTCTCGGACCTCTCCCACGAGAATGACATCCGGGTCCAATCGCAGAATGCTTCGCAGTTGGGAGGCGAAGGTGACCCCGGCGTCCGTGTTGACCTGCATCTGGTTCGCTTCCGGGATTTCGTTCTCCACCGGGTCTTCGACGGTGATGACGTTCAGCTCCGATCGATTCATAGTCAGCATGGAGGCTGCCAAGGTCGTGCTCTTCCCTGAACCCGTGGGACCACAGATGATGATCATCCCGTGGGGTAGTCGCAGCATTTGCCGGTACGCATCGAGTCCCTGTTGCATGCCCAATTGGTCCAGGCCCATCAGAGTGAGCCTCTTGTTGTCGAGCAGCCTCAGAACCGCCATCTCGCCGTGGACGGTGCTGGCAACCGCTGCGCGAACATCCACCCTGCCGTCTGTGCCCTCGAAACTCATTTGACCGTCCTGGGGTCGGCGCCGCTCCGCGATGTTCATGCCGGACATGATTTTGATCCGAGAGATAAGAGGAGGGTGAACGTCTACAGGCAGGCTCATGGTCTCATGAAGAATCCCGTCTATGCGGAAGCGGATGCGAAGGCGGGACTCTGTCGGCTCAACGTGGATGTCCGAGGCGCCGTCATGCTGGGCCTGGCCGAGCAGCATGTCAACGAACCGCGCTGGCTGAGCACTTCTCAGTTGCCCGGCGGTGATCCTGCCGGAGGGGGCAGACGGCGCCGCGGCGCCGTCTCGCTCAGGCTGCGAGACCATCCGGTAGGCGACGACGATGTGCTCCTGAAGCTCCTGATCGCTGGCCACCACCGGCTCTATGGTGCATCCTGTCCGGGCGGTCAGGTCCTGGACGGCCTGAAGGTCCGTCGGGTCGGCCATAACCACCGTGAGGGTGTTATCGGTCTTCCGTAGAGCGAGCACGGTGTACCTGTGGGCGATCTCCTCTGGGAGCAGGCCCACGATCTCCGGGTCCAGAGTCTCGGTCCGAAGGTCCACCATTGTCAGGCCCAGGTGAAGGGCAGTGAAAGCTGCCAGGTCCCTGGACAGGACAAGGCCATCGCGCACGAGGATCCGGACCAGCGGATTCCCCTCCCGCCGCGCGGCCTCTTGCGCCTTGGCGACCTCCTCTGCCGATAGCATCCCAGCCTCTACCAGCATCTCTGCGAACGAGAGCGGGCGCGGACGCTGCGGTCTCTGGGCATCGTCGAGGAACCGATCTCGTTCGTTCAACGCCGTGGCGACAGTGGGGGACCCAACGGAGCCGCCGCTCTGTTGGGTGGACTCGACAGTCCCCTCGGCGCCGAGGATCCCGGGCGTCATCTCAGATGCCATGGTGTTCCTCCGGGTCGACTACGGTCTCAGGCAACCACTCGTTCGGCCTTGGACTCGCGCTGACCCCTGCCAATCGAGTTGCTTGGAACCAGGATAGAACGACCGGTGAGCTGCACGATAAGCATGCGCGGTTGGGCCCGCCCGGGTTCCTGTGATGTGCTCACCTGGGAGACGCCTTCAATGGTGGGAAGTATCCTCCCCAGGCTAAGCGGCTGGCGCAACGCGAGCGAGATCTCCACGACTTCGTTGGGGCTGCACGTCATTTTGCGCAGGCGTATGTCAGGTCTGCGGCACAGGTCGCGCACAAACTGGACGATCTGGCCGATGCCGTGGTCCGCCTTCACGGTCAGCAACACAATGCCCTCGTACAATTCGTCCGGAACCGGCTCGGCAGATTCGTCCGTCGGCCGTGCTGGAGCGAAACTGTCAGCTTCCGAGTCGCCCAAGCCAAGGGTCTTTGATGATCTCCAATACAAGCCGGAATCCGCAGGCTGCCACTCCAGTTCCCGGAACGCGGCGCCTTCCAGATCAAGGTCGGTCTCCCCTCCCACGTCACGGGGGTCTGGCGCTCTCCAATACAAGCCCGAATCCGCAGGCTGCCATTCCAGTTCGTCGAACGAAGCGACTTCAAGCTCAAGAGCGGTCTGCGCGCCGCGATCGAGATGGCTACGCTCATTCACGTCTTCCGTCTTGGCACCCGGAGCTTCAAGCCCCTGCACTAGCTCGCCGCCAACACCCTCCATCCTCACAGTATCTCCGGGACTGCCCCCCACGTCAACGGGCATATCCTCCGCACCCTTGAGAGCGTCCACGTAGGCGCGGCGGATCTCATCTCGTATCACCTCCGGCAGTCTGGTCTCCAGCCTTCTGGCGACGGTGGCTTCCAGTCCGACCGTGGCATCCTCGAGCAACGATATGATCCGGTGCGCGTCCGGCCCCAAGGCTTGGCGGAGAACGGCGCGATGCTGGGCGGCCATCCACCGAACCGTGGGAGCGATAAGTTCACCAACCCCCTGGACTCGTCGCTCAGAGGCGGCATCCAACTCGCTGCCACCTTTGTGGAATCCGGCCCTTTTTCTCACCATCATAGCTGTTCCCCGTTCAACTGTCCAGACGGTGCTGTGCTTTCCACAGGGGGATCCCGTGTTTCCGTTCCAGCGCGTTGGACGTTGCCTCCAACCGCGCTTCGATAGAACAAGAACGAACAGCCGGCGGGCGCTCCGCGTGCGACGAGCTCATCGGACCACAACTGGGCTTGCTCTTACGTCCTTGACGCAATGGTCTCTCCCCTACTCCGACCCTTCGGGCAGGACCCCGATGAATCGCGATAGCATCATCGGCGCATCGCAGGTCTCCACGGCAGGAAGCGAGAGAACAAGACCCCAACCCGTAGGGAGAAGGGAGCATGTCTGCGCGCGACATCCAGGTCCGCAGTGTGCCGGTAGGAGCCCCGACCTGTCGGGGCCCCGATTGGGCGAACACACGGGTTCGCCCCTACCGCGAAATACCACCTGAATGTCCATGGCTGGACTGCCCGCAAGCTGGACCCTCACTCTAGTTTGTAGCAGGTATCGTGCGGCACGTCATTCGTGCAGGCTGGCATGTTCTGGGGCACACATCAACCCGGCGGCTACTGGGAGATGGGTGTGAGCCGAAGTATGCTCGATGTCGGCCCGTAGAAGCTCTGTCCGACTCCCTCCACGCCCGCCAAGCCCAGCTTCACGTGGGACAAGACCCCCCCCAACCGCGGGCGGAATTTGCGTTGACACCCAGTCTGACCGTTACTATAATCGAGCCTGTGTAGGCTTCGGCTCAGTCGTAGGTGGATGAAGGGATACTCCGAATCCCCGGCAAGCGAGGAGAACCGGCCATAAGGAAGGGGACAACGCTCACTGGGCGGCGGCCGGAAAGGAGGGGTGGAAATGGTTCCGACCCAGGAAGCGGTGCTGGTGGTAGAAGGCGGACCCAACGACGAAGAGACGATACACCTGCTAGGCCGCATCACCACGATGGGACGCCAGTCCGTTAACGATGTGGTCGTCGCCGAGGCAGGCGTGTCGCGGCAACATGCCGAGCTCGTCCAGACCAACGGCGGTTATCTTCTGCGGGACCTGTCGAGCACCAACGGAAGCTTCGTAAATAGGAAGAGGATCCAGGAGGGGGACTACCTGCTCAGTGACGGCGACAGGATAGGCTTGGGCGCCAGCAAGGTGGTCTTTGTATTCCGCAGTCCGGCGGCCAATACCCTCCAGGTTACGCTGGTGGCGGACGCGGTGCAGCCGCCGGAAGTGGCACAGACATGGATCGGACAAGCCCTCGCAACTCCGGCGGAGGACGCTGCCTCTGTTCCTCCGGTCCCTGCGCAAGCGCCAGGCGTGGACGCCGGCGGCCCAGGAGAACCTGTCCAATTCGAGGCCGACAAGGGACTGTATGAAGGCACCGTGCGGCTGAACGTCCAGGCAAAGGGCAATATGGGGCCAGTGGTCGCTTTTACGCAGCGTCTTCGTGAGATGCCCGAGTTCCGGCTTCTGCGGCTAGCCAACAACAACTCAGGTGGCGTGGACATCTGGCTGGCTCTTCGTGAGCCACTGGACCTTCGACGCATGCTCGATGAGATGGAATGCGTGGCCCATGTCAGCCCGACTCGGGAGCGCGACCTCAGTCCCGGGAGTGCCGATTCCCCGCTCACCGTATTGCTCAAGGTCCAGCATCCGCGCTCCGGCCCCTGCTCGGACATGTCTTCGGAGTGACCAAGCTGCGGGCAACCGCCGAGCCCACCACCAAAGACGGGCACAGCACCTAGTACTCTTCGGCCTCTCGTCGTGTTCGTCATCGTTTCGAGCCCCTTGTCTGCCCACCACGCTCGCGCGGGTCGAGCGAAGCGTTTGTGCTGTCCGATGATCCTTTCCCGACAAGTCGAGGATCCTCGATAGCCCCGATGTATTGGGGCGTATCGGGACGCTCGTCGAGACTCTCGGTAGCCGCGATATTTTGGGGCGTGTCGGAGAGCTTGTCGAAGGACGGACCTACCCGCCACACCCGTGCGGGTCGAGGGCCGAGCGGCGGGCGCCAAAGCGTCCATCTCCTTGGCTCGCCTTCCGAGTAGGGCGGTTGGCCGACGAGCCGAGGTTCCTGTACATGGCGGCGGAGCGGTGGCGCGGCCCCATGCAAATCTGTGACGACGAGGCCGTCACAGCATCGCGGAATGTGGTGTTACAGGCGCGGAACGCCACCGGTGCGATTCACACCCACTTCGCGTGCGCCGCCAATTCGATGCTGACAAACAGAAACATGGCAGCCCGCACCGATGTGCCGCTGCCGCACTGCTGCTATCTTTCAGTAGGAAAGCGTCAGGCTCACAGAGACGACTGCTTCACCCTCATGCTGTGGTGCAGCCAATGCTGGGAAGACGCCTGACGGTCACCCTGAGACCTCTTGACTGGTTAGCCTCGGAGGAAGCGGACCCAGTCGCCGAGGATATCTACTATGATAGATGATCAGGGTTGTGTTTCCGTGCCGAGGTAGCCGCTGAACGGTCAGAACATGCTATCCAGAGAGCTGGCAGCCTGCCTACAGCGCAGATCGACCGCCGCACGGCGGCGCTTCCTCGCGGTCGCCGTCGACGCGAAGGCCGCGTTGCTGGTCGAGACCGTCATTGCCGTGACGGTGTTTGTCACCGTCATCACCATATCAATGGTAGGCATCTCAACGGCGCACAAGGTGAGCGCCCGAACTGAGCGTCAGGCCATCGCGGAGAACATCGCGCGGAACCAGATGGAGTACGTCTTCAGCCTGGACTATGTGCCCCCACCGACTCCGTACCCCGCCACCACGACGCCTGCCGGCTACAACGCGACCATCCAGTCGGCGTATCTGGCGGATTTCGTGGATGACCCCGACATCGAGAGGATCACCGTGGAGGTCACTCGAAACGGCGAGGAGGTCTTGTCACTGGAGACGTTGAGAACCAACGAATAGGGGACGCGGCTGGTGAAGACCAGGGATCTCAGACGGCTTCTGAAAAGCCCCCATGGATTCACGCTTCTTGAAGCGGTGATATCCGTAGGCATACTTGCCGTGGTAGCGGGGCTGCTGTCGGCCAGCACCTTCCAGGTGCTTTCTACGCAGCGGACATGGCGCCCTAACGCGATCGCGGTAAAGGAGTTGCGCCACGCCGGAAGCGTGTTTGCCAAAGACGCGTTCAACGCGTCAACGACCACGCTGATGGATCTCGGAACGCCTGTCGCCAGCACGACCCTGAGCTGGACAGATGTAACCAATTCGACACATACGGCCACGTACTACCTGGACGACTCCGGGAGTGCTCTGATAAGGCAATTTGACGGGGCAGAGCTCGAAGTCGCGCGGAACGTCGTCTCCGCGGAGTTCTCAAGTTCGGGCAAGACGGTGACCTTCCATCTGGAGGTCCAAGCCGCCCAGGGCAACACAAAGAGCAGTACCCTGCGAACCTATCTGAGGTCGGCGGATTGATGCACAGGCTGTTGGCCCGTGAACAAGGGCAAGCGCTTACCCTGGCGCTGGCATTCATGGTGCTGGCCGTGCCATTGATTACCTCGTCTCTGTCCCTGGCCAGCACTCTGTCTGTGGATTCCGGGTCGAAGACCCGCGCCCTGAAAGCCCAATACTCCGTGCTGGGAGCCCAGCAGTACGCGCGGCACGTTTCGCTCACCCAGAGCACCCCACCGACAACCACCACCATGGTCCTCAACGACACGACAGTCACCACCACAATAGTAAGGCTCCTGTTTCCGCCCAGGGATTTCCCTTTTGCCTCAGTGAAAAAGCGCAGACTGTTCACATCCAAAGAAGCGGACCCGACACTAGTGTCGCCCAACGCCACAACGACGTACGTCATAACAGTGGAGAACCGCCACAAGAAGCAGCTCAAGCTGACGAAAATCATTGACGAGCTTCCGGGTGGCTTCAGCTACGTTGCAGGCTCGTCAAGTCTGGCCGACAGCGGCGGCAACGTCATCAGCACAGACGACCCCGGCGCCTCGCTTTTCGGCTCGCGCTACTGGAGCGTGCCCGGCACTGTACTCCAGCCTGGGGAAACGGCAACCATGACCTTCGACGCTACCGCTGCCTCGGATGAAGGAGTCTACTGCAACGAGGCGTATGTCCGGTCAGGATTCCTGGGGCTGAGGAAGACAACGTCAGGGAAGACGGCGAAGGTCACGATCGGCTCCCCCGGCAACACCCGCTGTGAAGGGCGAGTGGTAACGGTAGAGAAGACCGTAGAACCTGACCTGGTCACGGGTGAGGTCGAGACCGACTACACCTACACCATCACCATTGCCAACGAGGGCACAAGGACGGCCGATATCAGGGAGATCACGGACTCCTTTTGCAGCAGCGCCATCGGCGATTGCGAGTTCACGTATAAGCCATTCTCCGTATCGAGCACCCCATCCGCCATGAACCCGGGTGAACCCACGTCTCCAGGTCAAAACATCATCGAGTGGGACTTCGGCTCTTTCCTGTCACAAGGCGAGAGGCTCCCTCCGGATACCACGTGGACCCTGGAGTTCGAGGCGACAGCCACACTGCCCCGAGGCCAGTTCCCGAACGAGGTCGAACTCACTTTCACGCTCTGGGGATACCTTCCCCCGATGACGACGTGGCCCACTGCTGCGGTCAGCGTAGTCGAGTACTACCAGATCACCGGGACCGATGGTTCTAGCACCTATACCTGCAACGTCTGGTTGGGCACCGACGTTGAGGGGAACGAAATACACTTCCTCGAAGACTGCTCTCTATGACGCCGAGGAGTCTGCGCCAACGCCGACGCCAACTGGACGGGACATCACCCACAACACAAGCCCGCCCACGACCGATAGCTGGCAGAACACCGACCCCTCATCGGAGGTATCGCCGAGCGCCACGGGCTCTCGGACGAGCGTTGACGTGTCCAGCCATGTTGACGAGGAGCCCGAAGAGGTGAGTCTGTCGATGGACTCGACCTCTTCTAACGACCGGGACTACGGCGTGCAGGCCGAGGCCAGTAGCCAGGTATTCCGGGTGGGGAACACCGGGTCTTTAGATTGTCTGGTAGTCGCCTAGATTCTTCGCCCACCGACAAGTCGGGGGACCCAGAATGACACCAAGCCAGTGTTGTCGCTCTGTCCGATGATGCTGTCCCGATTCATCGGGACCCTCCCCGACGCGTCGGGCTGACTGGGGTATGTATTGTATCTGGATACTGCTTTGTCCGTTCGCCCTGAGCCCTTCGGCTGCGCTCTGGACAGGCTTGTCGAAGGGCTGCCCGCCGCGCATCCCGGCCATGGTTCGACAGGCTCTCCGATACGCCCCGATCCCTCGGGGCTATCGAGAGTCTCGATGAGCGAAGCATCATCGGACACCACGAACGGGAGATACTCC
>SDBU01008020.1_pt1 | contig 12080 bp, 19 predicted proteins | sample 2277071 | NCBI WGS metagenome assembly SDBU01 (sample SAMN10397929, study PRJNA504765) | marine sediment metagenome | isolation source: marine sediment core GS08_GC12, 126 cmbsf | place: Arctic Ocean: Gakkel Ridge, Loki's castle | collected 2008
ATAAGCATCATTATCCGCATGGTCTACATCATAGTAAAGATAGAGAATGGTATCAGCACCAGATGCTACAGCAGGGACTTTCACCCAGAGCCAAGCCTTTTCGTTACCATCATCCCACTTCTCAATCTCAACATAGCACTCGGTAACGCCATCACTTGTGGTTACTGCTATCTTCTTCCTATTGCCATCCTCAGTAAGCTCGTCAAAGACAGCAGAGACATCTACATCACCTATACCAGAAGCAGTACTGAGGTAAACTAAGATAGGGAAGCCAGACAATGCCCCATCTATATCGTCCTTGTCAATGGTGAGCTTAATTCGTTTTGCCCAGTTGCCTAGCCAAGAGGCTGTATTTACCTCAGTTACTTTGCTATAAACCCTGATTACTCTTTTGGGTAACAAATCGTCATATATGCCCGTGTTTAATGTAGGGCTGTATTTGCCATCGGCATTATTAACCCTGATTTGTAAAGTTCCGGGGCCTGCTTTACCAAGCTCCTCGTCTTTGCCTCTGCTGTATCTTATTTCCTTAACATCGGCAGTTATGTTCTCATTGGCATCGCCAAAATCACCGTCATTATCCCAATCAACCTCTATTACATATGTGGCTGCTGCCATCTTATCTCCGTTATATGGTTATATCGTGATGAACTATTACTATCGTGCAACAACCCGCAGCCGTTCCCCCATCAGCTGAGAATGCCACCGTTAAGTCCTTCTCGCTTACATCTAACTCAAAGTTATTAGTGGTGGTGCTACCAGAAGTCTCTGCTCCAGTTACCACAACAGTCATTGTAGTTATACCATCACTGACTGTTATTGTTACTTCTTTAGTCCCACCAGGGGCATTCTCTAAGCTTACTACTAGCTTAATAATATGTAGATCCTGCGTTAAATCGCCAGCACGAAGCTGGAATTGAACATCTGCTGCTTCGCCCCCAGCTACATCATGGTGTAGTGTAATCATCCGTTCAGCATTGTGCCAAATCCAAGAATTTTTAGTGCCATCAGGGCTTTCTAAATGTGTGCTCATCCTATAGATACCTGTACTGCGGAGTAGTTATTATCCGCACCCTTCATAATGATATAGAGCTTATCAGGTACATCTACAGCAGCCTCAGTATAATAGAGCCGTCCCCTATTGGTCGCAGTAGCAACTAAAGCCGCAGTTCCGAATACATCCCTAAAGACTTCAACGGGCTGATACCCCGTACCTTGCCCGAGCATAACCTTATTTGTTCCTATATCGGGCATTAGACCCAAAGATAATCGCCCCGCTTCCGTCTCATCCACTATAAGCTCCCCCGAAACTCAATCGTTGGTCTTTTTTAATTACTCCATAGATTTTATCAGCTAGTTTATTCATAGACTCTTCCCGCTCCATAAAAATAGGTTCAGTGAAGTTAATGGTTATACCGCCCATTCTATCAAGGGGGACTACGGCTTCTGGCCCCGCTTCGCCAATCAAACCTACAGTTGGCTTGGTTACAATGCCCCCATGTCGAAAGGGTTCGGGCATATAACCAACCGGTACTGGTGTGTAGGGGATACCTATTAATTCCCCAAGTCTCTTCCGCTGTTCTTTTTCGAAGGGAGTCAGGGCCCTTCCCCATCCGGTTTGAACATAAGCCAAATACGCAGTAGCTACCGTTTCCTTTAGACTTCCCGTTAATTCTTCAGTTGCCCCCTTCAGTTTCAGCGTTTCTTCCCTTAATCTCACCGCTGATTCAGCGGTATTGTCCAATCCCTCAGTGGCCAAGCGTTGAGCATTCCACGCCTCAAAACCATAAGCACTTGTTATTTCTGTCAGTTGCTCTGTTGATTCCGTTAATCCACCAGTTGCTTCGGTCAATTCGTTAGTTGCTTCAGTTACTGCATTTGTTGATTGGTATTGTTCCTTTTGGTTTTTTACTAATAGCGTTATACCAGTAGCCAGCAAAGCTATAGCTGCAACTGCTGCGATAGCCGCTGGAATTAAAACACCAGTAGCTGCCATAGCCGCTAAAAGAGCAGTTACTTTTGCCCAAAGTGCTGTTACAGTTGCCCATATCGCTGGAATAAATGTTTTCAACATAAAACCACTCAGCGCAGCATACCCAGCCGTAAGCGAGGGCAATATAATTAGAAGCGGACCAAGGACTGCAAGTAATCCACCTATGGCTAGTGTGGTATAGGTAATTACTCTTGCCAATGCAGGATTTTCTTTTGACCAATCACCGAATCTTTTAACAGCACTGGTGACCATATCTATCAGGGGCTTAAGGGCATCAGCAAGAAATTCACCAACTGTTATCATAATTCCAGAGAAGCTGCCCTTTAATTTAGTTATAGCATCCTGAAAGGCAGCTGCTTTATTTGCTGCCTCTTGGTCAAATACGATACCAAGGTCGTGGGCTTCTTGGCGCATTGCAGCTAAGCCTTTAGCCCCGTCCACTAGCATAGGTAGCAGTTGTGTGCCCGCTCTACCGAAAAGGTCAGTGGCTATAGCAGCCCTAGCGCTTTCATTACTTACATCAGCCAATGCTTCCATTACACGGAGAAATTGCTTTTCAGGGCTTAATTTGGCTAAGTCTTCATAACTTAACCCAAGCTGGTCAAAAGTCCTGACATAGGTTTCCAAGCCATAACCAGCATCTAAAATAGCCCCGGACAATGTGCGGGAAGCCTTTTCAAGCCCCGCCAATGAAGCGCCTGATAGCTGGGCTGCATGCCTTAATTCGGATAATGCTTCGGTTGAAAAGCCTGTCCTCAATGCCATCTTCTGAACTTCATCGCCCATCTTGGCAAACTGCTTTACGCTCAAAGCCGCAGTAGCAAGGATTGCTGCACCCACGGCAGTCATTGCCATACCAATAGCTCTGTGATGTTTTCGAATTGCACCAGAGAAGCCACCAACCTGCTTTTCAGCGGAGGCAAGACCAGTCTTTAATGCTTTGGTATCAGCGCCTATTTTTACTAAAAGTTCTGCCGTTGGGTCAGCCATTTATTCTCCTGCCAATACTTTAGCCAATGCCTCACTAACCTCAGCCATATTGGATAAGTTAATAAATTCGCCGATTTTAATTAGTGTCATATCAGGATACTGGTCTTTAAGAAGGATATGAACTAATTTTCTTAATGTAGTGGCTTGCCTCTTTTCCAATTTCGGCCCCAGTTCAGTAATCCCACAATCAAACGCCTCTTCTATATCAGCCAATACATTTAAGTTAAGCGGTGATAACTGATAGTCCTTCTTCCCCAGCTTGATTGTTTTCTTTTCCGGTGTGCTCAAAATTGCCATTATCTACCCCCTTTAATCATAATCTACCTATTACCTAAACAAACACCCTAAAATCCATTCTAATGCGTCTCACTATTATTCCTGGGGCATCTGTATCCCCTTTTCTTTAGCTAATTCCTCTAGTGGTTTTTGTCCCTTGATTTGCCTCCGTGGTTCCGTTCTACCCAAGAAGTCCTTTGGTTTAAAGGTCTTACGGTTCTTCCTTGGGATTGTATTGTAAATAGCAGCCAGGATAGAAGCCACATTATAGTCCTCTCGATATTGTTCCTGTGCTTCTTGAAATTGGAGTTCCTCCATTAACCCGTTAAACTGCTTTGGTGTCAGTTTCCCAATCTCTTTTCTTGACCAGTGAAGTTTTCGGGCTAGATAAACAATTGCTTCAATCATTCCATTACTAAAGGTGCTTCCATTATTTCGTCCAGTTTATAATTCTTGGGCAATTTAATCCTGACTTTGTTTTTGCTAACTGCTAATAGCTCACCGTGGAATAGGGTATAGAAAACCGCCTCCATAACATCCGTTTCAGGTATTTCAAGTATCCAGAATTTGCGGGCTTTAGCCTTCCATTTCTGGACGACATATTGCCTGTGTGATGAGGCGGAGACTTCTCTTATATCTATATCCATCTGCCAATCGAGGAAGCCTCCAACCTGCTTATCCTGAATACTTAGAACACCCAACTCACCATTCATTTTATCCTGTCGGTGAAGTTAAAGCTCCCGTGCCCTGGAAATCATAGGATATACTTACCACTCCGTCCACATCAACAGTCGGATGGGCCCCAGTGATAATAGCTATGCCTGTCCATTTCTGAGTAGCAGCGGCACTTTCCCTGAGTTGTATAGTGGCTGTATGGTTAACAAGTATATGGGGTGCCCCCTCCTTATAACCTTCGAAAGAACCCGACCAGCCATCTAATCCAGGGATATATGTGCGGTGCCCTGAATCACTGAAGTCAGTTGTTTCTAAGGCATCACCAACATAATCCAAACTCCAAGACTTCATACCCGTAGCCGCATATACTGTATTCCCTGTCGCAGTAGAATAAACTGCCCCTGCCTTGCCTGATAAGTGTGTCATATTATACCTCCGTTATCCTGTTGCTACTGTTAGGCCACCTGTGCCCTGAAAGTCATAAGAGATTCCTACAACGCCATCCACATCAACTGTTGGGTGGCTACCAGTTAGAATGGCCTGCCCCGTATATTTTGCGCCAGTCTCTGTAGTAAGCTCTTTTAGAATTAAGGCGATTTCAGAGCCAATGCCCGTAGGTACCCCACTCTTAAACCCCTCGAAGGAACCACTCCAGCCATCAATGCCAGGGATATATGCCCTATGTCCACTATCCCCAAAATCGGTTGTTTCCAAGGCTTCACTGACATAGTCAACCGACCAAGACTTGATACCAGTTACAGCCGTGGCAGCTACTTGAACTTCCCCTGCTTTTCCACTAATGTGAGCCATTTTTACCTCCTATTGTCTTGCATAGACTATCAAATCAAATTCGGAAGATAGGTATGTAATTCCCCCGAATGTCATTATCCCATAACCTAAATTGCGGTCTAGCTCGCAATCATCAGCCGTGCCATTAAGCGTACAATCACCATAGATTGCCGCTTTAATTGAGTTAGTTCCCGTTGGCTCCATATAGTTCATCAGTTTATTTAGTGCCGATGGTGTATCTTGTTTGCTTATAAGGACTATAATACGGAACCTTGATAGATACATCCCCGCAAATGTCTGGTCATAATTCATCTCTCCAGGCATAATGATTGCACAAGGAAAGGAATTATAAGTATCCCTCAATTCATTTGGGGCATAGACACGCTTTAAGTTGATGATTGTTTCTAACCTGGTTTTTATTCCGTTGCCTATTAATTCAATACCCATTATTGCTCACTTGACAAAATGATTTACCCGTGTTATGCTTTCTGAAAAGGGGGTATAAATGATGGGAGCCATGTATATTTTAGGCGTATTGGGCGGATTATTCCTCTTGGTTTTTTTCGTTCTCCCACTTTTAGCCAAGAAGGATTTCGGGGTTTCTTATAGGGAATATCTTGCGATTATTTTCAGGTGGTAATTTCCCATTATTGCCACCTAGCTTCAATTGCATTGGCTATATCGCCTAGCCAGTCTTTCATCTTGTCCGTTAGCTTGCGGAGCCCAAAGGCAAACATACCTTCACCCATAACTCTAGTTCCGCCTTCCATATGCCTTGCCGCAAATCTATCAGAGCCAAATTCTACAAGAGGAGCATACTCGACATTGGTTCCCACTTGCCCAAAACCAGCACCAACTTGAGAAGTTATACTGGAGCGTAGCCTATTCCATACCACAGGTGTGGCTTTCTTAACTTCCCTATCAAGTAATAGGGTTGCCTTTTTAATACCATCATTTAGGGGCTCTGTAACATTCTTTTCTTGGAGTTTCTTCTTTAATTTATCTAGTCCTACCATCTGAAGCGTTACGCCTATTGCCATTAGATTCTCCACTTCTTATATTGGTTTATTGTTACAGCGACATCGGGGTCTACCCCTTTAGATGTGATAATGGTCCCTAGCGCACCACCCCCGACCACATCCTGATAAGCTGAATCCTTGCGCTTATAAGCTCTCATTGCTGTTATTAAACAAGCCTGAACGATAGGTTGTGGGTATTCATAGATGAAAATATCAGCAGCACTGGCGTGAGTCGCTGCTACTGGACCATTCACGCCCCGCTCAAAAGTAAGGGTATTCGTGCTAATATCTTCAATATAACATTGCTCATTATCAATTCTGACAGTTTGTCCTATAGCGAAATTAGCCCCAGAGCTAACTGTCGCAGTAGCGACTGTTGGGGTTATTCCAGCAGCCAAATCATCGCCGCTGTCAGGATAGGGCGTGGCTGATTCACCATCTCCATAGCCGAATACGCCATCTATTTCAATGGCTCTATCTAAGCCCCTGGCTAAAGCGCAAGTAGAAGTGGACATAACTCTAATCTGTGTTTTGGGAAAGTTATTCAGGGGGTATAAACGGTAATCGGCATTCTCGGTGTAAGCATTTTCAAAGACGCTATCTTCATTTTCATCTGTTTTAAGGGTAACCACAGATAAAATATCATCCTTGGGATTGAAAGGGCTTCTTGCCCCATCGTAATATAAAGCCTCTTCCCTGCAATAAAAGTGCCTGCCTGTATATTTATCTATTTCCCTACTAGCATATTCTAATAGTTTCCGCAGGTAAGCATCTTCAGTGGTAGGGGTTATTCCGAGATAGGCATCGCTTTTCAATGTTTTCAGGTCTGCATATGAGTTCATCGATACCTCCTTCTCATAAAGGCTCGGCGGTATCTATCAATTTCTTGTGGGGGTAGGATTCGGTTGAGAAGCCCAACCTTGCCTATAATGCCGTCAAAGACTTGATTGCCCACAGTATCGCTGCCTATATACAAAGTATCTCCGGCATCGCTATCCCTATCGCCTACAGGTGCGGTTGTTTCTGTCATTCCACTGCCTATTGTGAGTCTGGTTTCGTTGATATACATAATGGGAAACTTCCCAACATCAGAATTGTCGTAGGTTACTGCCACAAAAGCCCGATTGTTAAGGGATATTGTAGCAGTCTCCGTTATCCATAGCCCATTGCCTATCCCATCAAAATCATAAAAGAATCTAAGTTTTACCGCCCCAGCCGTCTCATCATCAACATTTAACCACCACTGTTCCTTTTGTATGATTACGCCATGGTCATTTTCGCCATCACTTCTAGGGTTTATCACTGCCATAACAGTCGCTCCACCGTCAAAGACATTATGCAATGACTGGTTATTACCACAAGTGATATAGTCACTAACCGAGTTAAAATCCCTGCCACTCAATCTCCATAAGGGAGCGGTGGCGGGATTAGGGGAGGTGACACACAGATGTCCATAGCCATCCTTAGACATAAACTGCTCACCATCTAGTTCATCGAGGGGTACATATAAAACTAAAGATGGGTCAAAAACAATATCCATTACACATCCCTTGTATCGTTATCACAAGTAACCGTCACATAGCTTGAGCTCTTAACCCTTCCTACTGCATTTTCAGTTGTGCCACTGGATCTAACTACAACCCTCATATCAAAGGGGGCTTGATTGAAGTTGACCTCCATTGGGAATATCCCAGAATAAGTCATTTCCTGATAGGCAACTCCAATAGTAGTGTTAGTAGCTACGGCTTCCATGAGGTCAACCCATGTCCCACCCTCATTGCGGGCTTGAGCCATACCTACAGCCCCTTCGGTAGTGCCCTCGCTTCTCTGGTCCCATGTGATTGCGGTCTCTATCTCCAGAAGCTCCCCATAGGTTGGATTTTCGACAGTTACTGTCTCAACGGCACCGAAGGTATCTGTGTTTGAAACCCCAGTATCACTATATTGAATGCCGTTAGTTGATAGATAACCTCTCCCAAAAGGATGTATTGTATAAGTCTTAAAGGGTTCTCCTGGTGTACTGATCTTACCGTGTCTTGCCATATTTCACCTCGGTATATTTATTTGCCCCTCCAACCACATATTGGGCAACATTTAACGCCGTATTTATTTTCCTTCAATAGAGTATAAGCACAATCAGGGCACTTGGTAACTGGAGCCGCTACTTCTTCTCGGGCTGTCTCTCTATTATCTTTTAAGATTGCCTCTAGTTGTTCCCAGCTCATAATCTACTCCTAAAAATGAAAGTTTATTCCATGGTAAAGGAAGTTTTCACCATAGTTATCCTAGTGCCATCAATTGCCGTATATTTAACCTCATAAGTTCCCACACCATCCATAGGCGATGAATTATAATCATAGTGGTATTTGCCCAATTCGTCTCTGCTCATGTCTTTTTCATCAACCATTATATTGCCTTGGGGGTTTGTAATCGTTATTTTCACACCCTTAGTAGGGTCCTTGGGTGCCCGCTCTTCATCCTGAACTTCAATTGAACAAATTACAGTTTCACCCGCAATGAAATTTGGCATGTTATTTTCTCCCGTTGGCACACATATAATATTTAGATTCTTGGTAGCATTAAGTGAAAGGATTTTTAATATTCTGTCGAGGGTAGTTTTTAATATGCCCTGTATCCTTAAAGTGCTTTGACCCACAAGCCAATGGATTCTTTTGATTGTGTTAGGCATCCCGATAATTGCCATAGCACCCTGACCCACAATCAGATTAAATGATTTAGCGAAGGAAAGACCTCCCGCCATCCTTACTCTACCTTGACCTGCAAGCCCGAATACCATTTCGCGTGAATCAATTGCTCCCACAATCGCTAGAACGCCCAAACCCACAACTTTGGATAGGCTAGGTAGGGTAAGGCTTTGCACAATGGTCAAAATACCTTGACCCACATTTTGATAAACTGTTGGGTTATAATCAACCTCAACATAGACTTGGGTACAATAAGCATAGTTTCCCGCTAAAGCTTTAAGCGACACACCAATCTGGAGGGCAACTATATCTGCCCAAGTCCAGGCATCGGTTCCAGGTGGAGCAGGGTTAGTATTCCATTGTTGGGAATGTGTAACATAATCTCCACTTTCTAGGAAAATTTCTGTGCCATCAGTTACTGTAGTGTTACTCTTTAGTGAAGGTTTAGCGTATCCTTTTTCTGGATTCAGCGGTCGGCACCTAAAATAAATCTTAATGGAGTTTATAGTTCCAGAGCCAGCTGGCTCTGGTATATTGTATAAATCTCTATCATAAGCAGCGGTCTTATCAGTCGAAACCCTAGTAGTGTCGCCATCAGCCTCTGCCTCATCAACATCTTGCCAGTGCAGCCCATTTCCTGTTGTTTCGAATGGAATACTTTCCTCATCACCAACAGCATCTGGTCTTAATGTTTCAACATCATTACGGAGGTCAACCGATCTGAGAATATTGCCATCTGGAGAGGATAGGATAAGATAATTACCCTTCTGACTGACGATGCCCCATCCTTCAGATAGTCGTCTAGCTACATATTGCTCACAGGTTTCGTGCTTGACTAATTCCATTATTGCCACCCATCCTCAAGCTGCTCACTGGCATCAAAGAACTCCTGAATAGTGTTGAAGCCTAGCCCCTCAAATGTCTTGAGCACAATGTTGATCAATGGTGTATGCTCTTTTGGGATACCCTTATGCCAGCCCTTTCCATAGAGCTGGGTATGAGCTATCCTGTAGGCGTCAACGGCTTTTCTACCAGCTAGTATTTTGGTTTTGCTGATTGCCATTATCCACCACTTTGAAATGTTACTATAAAAGTAAACTCAATCTCATCGGTCGCAATAACATTAATGGCAGCAAATCTAGTTCTATCCATTAAGGGGCCACCAGTTGCCGAGGCGAAAAGACCATGCTCAATAATGGCGAAAGCGTCAGCATAGATATGGGTTGCTACGCTCTTATAGATATTGGGGGATGTGCCTTCGGTCTGTGTGCCAACATCCCTTGCCTCTCCGCAGGGTGTCTCTAACCCCGTATCCGTTGGCGTTTCTCCCCCTGTTCCTATACCCGTATCGTGATATTTGTAATCACCGAAAGTGCCTGTGGAGGAAATAAGGTTATCTACAATATCCTGAACAAAAACGTCAGTAATAACCTTATTCTTGACAATCCTTTTGTTAATTTCTTTGCCATTCCTAATATGGCGAGCGACTAATAGTGTTTTGATTTTCATTGTCTACCTCCTACTTAAATGTTACTGTAGAATTACTAGCAAACACTGTGAATGCCTGTTGTCATCTCATAATCCCCTCCTGTATTTTAGCTTGCCACCTGGCATAATCGGTTAGGTTTATTCCTGCCCCAATTATAGCGTCAGCAATACGAAGCCTGCGGGCTTGCCTTACTTCAGCATCTATGTATGGCGGGCGACTACTCCATAATTCCTCAGGGACAATATGTGGGGATTTACGATAAGCCTCGCTTTTGCCTTGTTTAAATTCAATCCCAAAGCGCTCGGGCTCTAAATAATAAATACTGCCCGCACCGAGGAGAAGGACATTAAGGTTCTGGAAGTTTGTAATGTAATCCTTCAGGCGTACTATGTTTTCGATACATTCGTCTATGTCATCCTCGGTTTCCCCGGGGGTGCCAATAACCATATTAACGGAGGTTGAAATCCCTGCCTGGTGGCAACTCTTCAAGGTTTCTTCCACCATTGCCATTGTATAACCTTTGTTTATCAGTTTTAGGACATTATTATTCCAACCATCTATTCCAAATGTAAGGTTAGCACACCCTGCTTCTTGTATAAGGTTAAAATCGCCATTGTGTTTGCTTATATGATATTGACCATTAAATCGACACGGTAATTGCCGCTTTATTATCTCTTTGCACAATACCACAAATCTATCGTGGTCGCTATTAAGGCTTGCATCGCCGAAGAATATACCTTGCTTGCCCTGACTAACAAGCCATTCCATTTCATCAGCTACTTTAAATGGGTCACGGATGCGGTAGTCAAAACATTCATTGCAAAAGTAGCACCTTCCCCAGCCACACCCCCTACTCATTAGTATAGGTGCAGCACCAGGATAGTGCTGTAATGGGATAGTCCATTCATATTTGGGAAAGCCTATGCTATCAAGGTCTAATAAAATAGGGGCGGCAACCCACTCCCTATCAAGGGTATCATAGCAGGACAGCACACCAGGCAAATCATACGGCCTATTGCCATCAAGTAAACTCCTAACCAATGGGGGTAGCGAGACTTCAGCTTCCCGTATAATCATATAATCAAAGTCAGGGTAAAGGAAGGGAGCATCATAGTGATACTCGCAGTTATACCCACCAGCTAATATGATGATTTCGGGAGCAGCCCCCCTTATTGCCTTTATCAATTCAGAGGCAAAAGGTTGGGAGGTTTCACTCCCCGAAATGCCAACTAGCTTGGGTTTAGCTTCTACAATTTCCTTAGCTATATTGCCGATTGAGGGCTGGCAATGTTTCTGCACCCATTCAGGCTTATTCCATAAATCAAAAGCGCTTACTACCGTCCATAAATCGGGTCGCTTACTGGCGTGAAAGAAGAGAATATTCAGGTCAATTGCCTGCATTTTAATCTCAAGGGGTTTAAGGCAATTATAAACTTGGCTTAAACCATTAGGCATCATAGGCGGATATACCATAGGTGGGTCAATCAACAACAGGTCAAGCCCCTTGTCTATCACTCCATTCCCCTACGGGTTCTTTCCGCTTCAGGGAGGGATTCAGTCCACTTGGTATTCCCTGCCCACCTTTTTATGAAACGGTGACCATTCTCGGTACATTCCACTCTGCCTTTATCACCAACTTTACCCTGTGAGGAACTCAGTTCGTGAATGGCTGAACCTAACCCGCAATACACAATCTTCCAGCCCCGCTCCCTCATCTCCAGGCAATTGTGCACATCCTCCCAACCCCTAAAGCCGATGTAAAAGTCCTCTTCAAAATTCAGAGCCTCCCTGCGGAGTAGGGCTACGGCAAGCCCAATAACATCACACTCCCTAACATGGCAATATAAATATCCCGGTTCGTGCATTCCCAGATTGCCACGATCTGCTGTTTTGGGGTCAACAAATGCCCCAGCCTCTATTATATGACCATTGGGATAGAGTAATTTGAATCCAACAATCCCCGCATCCGGGTTAGCATTCATTACATTAAGGGCTACGGAAAGGTAATCCCGCTGTACATAAGTGCTTGCCGTAAGGAACAAGAGAATTTCAGATGTAGTGTTTCTTAATGCAATATTGATTGCATGACCAGCACCTTTAATCTTTTCTTCGGGTCTAATATAATTGATATTGCCCTTTTCAAT
>SDBU01008021.1_pt1 | contig 12079 bp, 16 predicted proteins | sample 2277071 | NCBI WGS metagenome assembly SDBU01 (sample SAMN10397929, study PRJNA504765) | marine sediment metagenome | isolation source: marine sediment core GS08_GC12, 126 cmbsf | place: Arctic Ocean: Gakkel Ridge, Loki's castle | collected 2008
TGGGGATATAAACTCATGGTCACTACCAGGGTCCATCCTCATAAACTGCCAGTCCTGATAATCCTCGGCTATTAGCCCATCGGGGTCTTGAACTATCCAGTGGATGCCCAGCTTCTGTCTGGTAGGCATATCGTTGCGTGCCCAGATATGGACTTTCCCTCTTTCGCCTTGAGGAACATTGTAAGCTGGAATTAGCCGTCGGGACTCATCGTACTCCAGTTCCTTTTTGATTATCGTCCCTGCGTGCGGGACTGGGACCTCAAATGGCATCCGAGCTAGCAGCGAGCCAATGACGTTGCTGAAGAGCGTGTTGCCCTGCAGGTCGGAAATATTCATGATGAGGTTATGCGTCCCCTCCTGGGGTAATACACCGGTGTTAAAGTTCACCGGCAGACTGATGGTCTGGCCAGGGGTGAACGTGGGGCGGTACGTCGCCACATCGAAGAGCTGACCGGTTGGGCTCTGTAGCTGAAGTCCAGCGTTCACCGGGAACGATGGCAGGCTGGGTAATGCTTGTAGGGCGAATGGCACCCGGGTCGGTAGGCTGATATTACCTGACCAAGTCTCCCCAATCTCTACCTCTGTGGGCAGGTTGACAAAGGGAGTAGCAAACATATCCGCTGTAGGCAGAGTGGGAGCTGTGGGAATTTCGGGTAGCTCAAATGGCATCCGAGCTCGCAGCCAGCCAATGACGTTGCTGAAGAGCGGGTTACCCTGCAGGTCAGAGATGTTTAAGACGAGGTTGTAGATCCCCTCCTCGGGTAATACACCGGTGTTAAAATTTATCGGGAGATTGATAGGCTGGCCAGGCATAAACGTGTGTATGGATGCCCCAACATCGAAGAGCTGACCGGTTGGGCTCTGTAGCTGAAGTCCAATGTCCACCGGGAACGATGGCAGGCTGGGTAATGCTTGTAGGGCGAATGGCACCTGGGTCGGTATGCTGATATTACCTGACCAAGTCTCCCCAATTTCTACCTCTGTGGGCAGGTTGACACTGGGAGTAGCAAACATATCCGCTGTAGGCAGAGTGGGCACTGTGGGAAGCTCGGGGGGGGCTATGGCCTCTATCATAGTCAAGAACCCCATCGGAAACTCGGTAACTTGCTGTCCAAACTGGTCAAAGACCCGCAGTAAGATGGTGTAGTTGCCTCCGGGGAGTCTGGTAGTGTCGAAGTTGACCGGTATTTGCAGGGTCTCCCTGGGCAAAAGCGTCCTTCCCCCGGGACGACTTACTATATGCTCGTACCCTTGCGGGTCACGGAGCACCAGGTGGGCCTCGGCGAATAATGGTGAGGCACCGAAAGTCGGCAGGCTAACGCTGCCGGACCAGACATCACCGACGTTTAGCTGGCGGGGCAGATACAGGGAAGGTGTGCCCAGGATATCTATCACAGGCACTTCAGGAACCACAGGTTCAGGTGGGACGGGCACTACTGGAGGAGCTATTTCTCCGATTGATAACCGGCTGGGTAGTAAAATAGCAGTGAGTAGAACCCCAGTAGAGGAATCATAAATATCAGCTGCCACTGAGTAAACACCAGGTGGCAACCCGGCTGTGATGAGGCGTAGGTTCTGGGTGTTGGGTACCTGCGGGTTGGCCCAGACATTCTGGTTGACCTGAAGAGGACCGTAACGGACTCCAACAGGTGAGACCAGGTAAAAGACGGTATCGAATAGATGAAGCTCATCCCCGGTATTTCTCCATGATAGCAAGCCGGTAGCTTCCACCCCAGGGTCAATTACCTCCGGGCTAAATCGGATATCGTCTATGGTAGCCCGGACAATAACCTCGGCGGGTGGTACCCCAGGTACTGGGGTTGGTGCTGGCGGTGCTGGTGGCAGTGCCGCTGGCGGTGCGAAGGGTATCATGGCAGCAGGGACACCCGCGGCGGTAACAGTAATCCCCGGGGCTACAGTAATGATTGGCCTGAACTCGATAGGCTGCATGGGAGGAGCTGTCAAACGCTGCCTCGTACCGTCAGGTAGCAGAGCGTCAACCCCGCCATCAAAAGGATAGCCTACCACAAGTGGAGGCCTGGTTGACTCGGCGATAGCAGGTAGTAGCATTATCGCCTCAGGGAAAGGCGGCCCGGTCGGGATTAGCGGTGGTGGGAAAGCCTGGGCGTAGACGTTGTACTGGCCATCCTTCTCGGCGATAACGTTAACGGAATAGTCACCGGAGAATGGAGATGAGAAGGTATCAAAGGACCTGAGCTGCGGGTCGTAGCTAGGGCCCTCAAGGAAGATACGGATAAAAGTGGGCACACCCATCCCGAAGGCAGTGAATCTCCCACTGATGAGCAGGGGCAATCCTGACTGCACCGTAGTCTGCTGCCTCATAATTGACAGGGCTAACCCGGGTATATTTATAGCCATTACTCTCCTTACTGCGTATAACTTAACTTATACGCATTTGGCTATCGTCACGTCTCCTCATCTTCTTTCGCCGATTATGTGCTAATCCCTATCTGAATCCACTCGTAGCCGTCAGTTGAGTTCAGGACGCACATCATTACCTCGGTAACCTGGCTTGCGCCTGACCTCTCCCTCATAATCCTGCCAACGTTCCCGGCTGCCGCCACAGGGACTGATGTAACCTCCTCAGTCAGTGGGAAAACCTCATAATCTACAGTCTTGGCATGGTGGTCACCTGGGTTAACGCCGGTCAAGCTGGCGTGGGCCTTCTCAGCTAGGTCAGCCAGGTTATCGTGAGGTACCACCGTTCCCAGGGTATGCCTTGCGACAAGATCGTGGCGGGCATTATTCAGGTACGAGGTGTGGTCATCGTCCCCAAGACCTATAAGATTTCCGTGGTCGATAGTGGTGCCGAAGAGTACCCAGGCTGTACCGTTATAGACCTTCTGAACATTGGTATCCTCAATCCAGACCGCAAAGCCATCATTCGGCGTGGTGTAGTCCCAGGATGCACCATTCCACTCGGCTATATCGTCCTCATGTCCCACCCAGTCACCGGTCGCGGTGGCTATGACCAGGTAGCGGTCGCCGGTGGTAGGTGTTCCTGGGGGATCAGCCAGCTCACCGAGGACACTCTGTTGCCAGTCAACACCCTGCACCTTGCCATCGACATAACCCTTCGTGGCCGCCCCGGCAGACGCGGTAGGTGTAGCCAAGCCGGTTATCTTCTGGGAGCCCATAGGCAGGTCTTTGGTAGGAGTCTTAAGGTCTCCCACCTCAACATTGGTCTTGACGGTGGTTTCGGCCTCAGTATTGGTGTATTTGGCGTGATGGTCGTCCGGGTTAACGCTGGTTAAGCTGGAGTGCGCCTTCTCGAGCAGGTCAGCCAGGTTATCGTGAGGTACCACCGTTCCCAGGGCGTGCCTTGCGGGAAGGTCGTGGCGGGCATTGTTGAGGTACTGGGTGTGGTCATCATCGTCCAGGCCAGTGAGGTCCGAACCATGGTCTCCCTGGCCCCAGGTCCAGCTTGTAGGATTGCCGGTGATGAGGGAATTGTGTTTTCCCTCAGGTGGTTTGTAGCCGTGAAGAAACTCGGCTAGTTCCGGCCCAAAAAGTAGGCGAATCATTCGGTCTCTCATTTTCCTTTCCTCCATTGTTGTTTATTATTTAGGCTGTCGCCTCCTGGCCGAGCCGGCAACTATGTGCTCTCAGCTATCTTAATCCATTCATAGACACCAGATTGGTTCTGAAGGCAAGTCATAAGCTCGGTTTTTCCACCAAGGTGCGTATGATTCAAGGTTATCCCCTCCCACTCAGGGCCTGCTGGGGGTATGGGACTAAACACTTGCTGGACGGGAGGAGCCTGCTCTACACCGTTTACGTAAACACTCATGCCAGGTAACCTCCACTTACCACCGCTCTGCACTCAGCGTCCACATCGCAGACAGTCGCCGCATCAGCGGCACCCCCAGCGATTGTCAGCTGTATCTTGGTACCGGCCTTTATCAGTATGGCCCCTGTCCAAGCTAGCTGAGCTTCGGCGGTCAGGTTAGCCACACCACCGGCAGTTGCATCGACAATTACCTGAGGGGTAGTATCATCCGTCTGGATTGAGATGCTGGTGAGAGCAGCGTCGTCAGAGACATCGACATTCGGCAACCGTATGACCAGTTTTTCCAGCATGACGTCCTGCGTAGTGCCGGTGAAGAGGTCGTAGCTGGCTGCCGCTTGCTGCAGGTCTATAGTAGTTGCCTTTACCTGCAACCTGCCAGCAAGCAGAGGGTCTAAAGCGTCTTTTAGAATCTGAAGCCAATTAGACATTCCTTAATTGCTTCTCCCTAAACATTAGTCTTGGCGTGGCTGTATTGCCCGAGAGTGGCAATGTCTCCACCAGCAGAAACTCGAGTTGTGACTTTAAGATTATCCCCGGCTAATTGAGCCATGCCGAACATATCCATAAGTGAATGGTAAGTCCCAAAATTGGCAGTCGTTACCTCGAAGCTATCTACCTCAATAAGACCGTCATTCACTAATTCATACAATCTAACGGTGATAGTCTCTCCGCCCGGGTCAGCAAACTTCAGTCTCAAGCTCCTGACAATGTACCGGGTATCCGCTACCACTAAATTGAGCACATTAGTCTCAGAACCATTAACAGTGTTAAAGGTGAGTGGCACATCAGCCTGCTCGTGGAATAAACCAGCGGCCCCGACCAGGGCAGCTAATTCCGTCCCTATCGCTGCAAAGGCAGCTTCAAGAGTAGTACGGGCCGAGCCACCTATAGTCGGGTTGAATACGCTTGCGCCCTGCACACCAAACAGTGTTGCCCAATCATCGAGAAGAGTCATAAGGTCAGTTCGGACTGCGAAGTTGTTAATACGTGTGCTAAACTGGACAGCACCCGGCGTCCAAAATCTTGCCAACATATTAAAAGCGATTTCAATGGTGCTGGCCTCTGTGCCATAAATCATAGGTAGAAATTGAGCCGCGCCCTGCACACCAAACAGTGTTGCCCAATCATCGAGGAGTGACATGAGCTCAGTTCGAACCGCGCCATTGTTAATGCGTGTGCTAAACTCGTTGGCATTTGGTGCCCAATATCTCGCTAACTTGTTAAAAGCTATCTCGATGGTGCTGGCCTCTACACCATAAATCCTGGGTAGAAATTGAGCCGCGCCCTGCACACCAAATAGCACCGCCCAATCATCGAGGAGTGTCATAAGATTTGTTCGGACTGGGAAGTTGTTGATGCGTGTAGAGAAAAGTCCATTCGGGCCTAAGAGGGTCGCTAGCTGACCGATCATGGTATCGAGTTCTGTCCTGGCTGCCCCTTGAATCGTGGCTGTGAAAGCGTCCGTGGACAGCCTGTTGAGGATCAGCCTCAGCTTGGCCAGGGCCGGGGTGGTGAGGATATCGGACATGTCGTCGCTGGTAGCCACGACAGCCATCACACCCAGGTTGGCGGCAATGGCAGCAACGTCTACCTCGGTAGTGGAGATGTTAAGTACCCTGAAGATAGTCCCAGCCACTATCTGGGCGCTGACGCCGGTTCCCTGAAGAGTGATAGCCCCGGTGAGGGGAGCAAACGATGCCGCACCCTTATCCTCATCCTTGGCATCACCACTCAAAATGAGGATGGTCTTCTCGCTGATGAAGTCATTACGGCCGACGAGGTTGCTATCTATTAGAGTTGTGCCGTCAACGGCACCATCAGCGGTGGTGATGCCGGAGTAGGCGGTCAACGTTCTAATCAGCTCTTCCCTGGAAAGGGCATGTGCTTTGCTTACCATAATTTCCTCGTTTGATTACTCCTGTACGGTGGCGGTAACCGTGAGGGTACCCGTGGTCGGGGCCACCGCTGTAGTTATCTCGACACCCACGTAAGGATGCCAGTCATCCCAGGCCAGCCCAATAGTTATATTGCCACCAGCTACGCACGGTAAGGGCCCCTCTATATCTGTGGCCCCAGTGGTGCTGTTGCTGGTATTACCTATAACCTGAATCAGCACGTCCTGGTCAAGTGTATTTGCCACCTTAAGGACGAGCCTCTTGCCGGTGGACCAGTTAACCAGGGTGCTGTTAAAGGTAGCGGCGGTCCTGATAGCCGCGTTATATAGCGTCTCGGCAGCCTTTGCTATCCAGGGTGCCGGTATGACTTGTAATATAGCTGTTAATCTTTCTTGGCTAATTCCAAAGCCCATAGTTACCTCACAGACCCTGTAATCATTCCGTCTACAATGATGGCAGTACCATCGGTAGTTACGACTTCAACGTAGACCGAGGTGCCACCGGGCAGCACAGTACGGCGCCAGGGCATTTCGAGTGGAGTAGAGGTCTGTCGGTCGGTGGGGAATTCCTGGTCTATGTTTCCAATGACCACGCGGTAGCGAGTCTTGGAATCGTTGTCGGAAAGCAGGGAGATCTCATGCAGGTCGCCGGTATACCCCTGTGGGATATCCCAGCGCACCAGCTCAACCCAGTCCGTGTCGCTCCCCGAGTAGCGGTTTACCTTGACAACGGGGATACCATAAAGGGACTGCTGGGCTTGCTGCTCAGCGATTTGCTCGGTTGAAGGCAGAGACGGCCTGGGACTTACCGGTAAGGGTTCAGTCCGCTTCTCATCCTCCCTTACTTCTACCAGTGGCGAAGATGGTCGTGACGGTATTTGAGGCTCGTCACTAACGACCTGCTCAACCCCCGGAGTTAATTGCTCAATCTCACCCGTGCCCTCAAGGACACCGGTTCTTTCCTCTTGCGCCATGAGTCAGCTCTCCTTCTACTCGTGTTCATAGCCTACCGTGACGTAGCAACGGTCTAACGCCCCATCTGCCACGTTGCAGATGACACTCATGGCACCCAGGCACTTCACCCCTTTCAGGTCCTCTTCACCGAAGGTGATAATATCACCGGCTAAAACTGTCGCCTTGAATCGCTCCTCAGTCTGGGCCGCGGCAGCAGCTCCGGTGGCAGCGTCCGTAGTGAAAGTATCCTGAAGAATAACAAGGCGGTCAGAAGTACCTTCCTGGTTATCAATCGTCATGGACTTAGCCAGGACGACGGCGTTCTCTCTCTCCGCGGCTATGACTACGGCGGTAATAAGTGCTGTGATTGCTCGACTTGGCATTTGTTACCTCCTTACCACCTTAGTGTATCGTAGTACCGAATCACTTTTGCTTTTAGCAGCTGGTCTTCGGTCGGTGCTTCGATTATTCTCATCTGGCACTTGTTAATCGTTAGACCACAGACAATCTTCTCAAAGAGCACGCCGGGAAGGACATACAGTCTCATGATCAGGGGTGCCAGGTCCTTGACCAGGTAGAACTTGATGCGTGGGTCGTCGTAGGGGCTGTCCTTCGGCTGACGGGAGCCCAGGAACTTCTTCTTCACATCGGTCAGGAGGGGATACATCTGAGCGTACTCAAGCTGGTGGACGCTCTTGCCCGCCGGGATATACCACTGCGAGATGAAATTACCCGGTTTGAACCCGAGGAGCACCTCAAAGAGTGAATTCTGATTCTCGGGGTAGATACTCTCCTGCATGGCGCCTGAACCGTTGGAGAAGTCGACGTCACGATAGATGGTGCCAAGGGCACCTGTCGGGAGGATATAGGATAGGTCATAGGGTACCTGGTTTACCACGTCGATACGGAAGGTCTTTTCCCGGATGGCATCATGAGTGGATGGCCAGTCACTCCCGAAATGGACCAGATATCCTTCCTGTAGCAGCTTTGGCGGGATCACCACCGAAAACTGCGGTTTCGGTTGGAGCTCTAACATCGCTCACCCTCCTTCACTCTCTCCTCTCCAGAGAAGAGCGGTGTATTTATTCTATTCGGTTGGCTAAGACTCCTCAGAGCCTTCTCCACCTTCGCCTGTGCCCTCGCCTTCGCCGGTTGGCTCGCCTTCGCCTGTACCCTCAGGTTCCTCAGAGCCTTCGCCTGTGCCCTCGCCGGTTGGCTCGGTAGTCTCCGCCGGTTCATCCGGTGACTCCACATCTAAACGGTTTGGAGCACCGCAGCTGGGGCAGTAGCCTATGGCCGCCTTTCCCTTCATCCCCGCCACGGGAGCCGTTAAGGTTTCCCCACAGCCCTCGCACTCTGGAGGAAGGAACGAATACTTATTCGCCATAGCGGTTTCCTCCTTACTTATAAGTTCTCTAGGGCTTCCCTACGGAGCTAGCTGGAGCTGGAAGAAGGGCGCCCCCTGTCCGCCAGTACGAGAAGGACAAAGAACGTAGCCAGCTGTCTGAGCATGGTAGGTGGCGATGTCGGCTGGATCAAACTCGTCAAGAGAACCATCATTGCGGAATACTACTTTCTTATTAGCACCAACACCGACGACACCTTGCGCTGCAGCCCAGACTGGCCCCCATGTTTGCAGCCAGACAAACTGGCCGACGGTTGCCGCAACTGGTGCCATACCCACTACTGAGTAAATGTCGTTAACGCTCTGAATAACGCTCTTGTAAGGGCTGTGCATGATTTCGGCGTGCTCAGTGTTCGGCACATCAACGCCGAGAGGTCTGTCCATCGTCACCGTCATCGGTCCACCGCCCGCAACTAGGGTATTGCCGACTACCCGGCGGTTGATAGCTGCATTAGGCATAAAGATGACAATCCATCCGTTGCGCAACTCATTCAAACCGATATTGCCATTACCGGCGATACCATCTGTGCCAGCCACGGTTACGATAAGGGTGTAAGACGCGGCCAGCGTTAAAACAGTGGGAAGGGCGGCAAAGCCAACGCACTGGGTGTAGGCGTTCTTCGCCCCTACGTCAGGAATGAGAGTATTACCGGCAGAACCGTAGTAGAACACCCGCTCGTCCACTTGCATACGGGAGCCGATGCGGTAGTGCTGGGTGTCGCTTGCTACGTCATAGTCCTGGTAGTAGCCGGTGATGCTCTCTGCCGGTGCAATAACTCGGCCGGGTAGGCGCCGTACTGGGTCGGTATTGAGGGGCCCAATATCCCCTACGAGTCTCCGGGCATAAATAAGGCTTTTCCTCACGGTATCCCTCCGTAAAATATATTAGCTGATTCCCCACCTCGACTCACGCCGATTACCCGGCAGCGCGGGGGCGTCACCTTCCGTCAGCCAGCGGTACATTCAATACTCCGTTAATTCGGAGCGGCAAGGTTTCTCAGGTCCTTGGCCTGCTTGATATAGATGCCCAGTGGCCGCGTCTCATCCGTGCCGGCGAAGGGATAGAAAGCGTTGACCAGGCCGCTCTGCTCGGGTGGCAGTGTCCAGGGCTCCTTCAGCTCGACGATAACGTCACCCGTCTGGAGATGAACCATCTCGAAGTCAAGAGACTGGATATCGAAGGGCTCGGTATTCATCTGAATCTGGATGGCGTCGATGCATGGGACGGCTGCCGGGTTGTAGAGGGCCAGCCACACCATTCCCTCTTCCTCGGCCATGGTTTCCTCGGTGGGAGGCGCTGTTGAAATACCGTCAAACTCGAAGAACTGCTGGAGGGCAGCGATCATCGCGGGAGTGATGGTTCTTACCCATGTGGTTCTCTTGAGCGCCACGCCTAAGCCTGCATCGGGGTCCTGGAACTGGCGGGCCATTAAGAGGGTGAAGTCCAGCTCATTACCGCTGGCCAGGGCGCCCTTGAATCCCTGTTTGGAGTTGACGTTGACCATGCGGACAGCGTCAAACATGGTTACGGCGTTCTTGGCGTAGATTTCGTGGATAAGCGGGTTTTGCTGAACCAGGATGGTGTCCAGCTCATCGGTGAAGATCTTGGCATCGAGGTAGGCGATCTTGGAAAGGGTGTAGCTCTTCCCGGCGATGGTGATTTCCTCTTCATTGATGAAGTCTGTGCGGAGCGCTTCCCTGGTGCCTTCCTTATACAGGCCGGCATCGGTCATAACTTGACGAACTTTTCTTTCTTGTGCCATTACAGGCCCCTCCTTTCTGCTACTCGCCTGCGCTGAGCCATAGCTGGCGGGGTTGGCTGCGCTCCCTGCGTTGGCTGCGCTGGCGGTGTTGGTGGTGTTGGTGTCGGAGCTGCCTTAAAAGCCTGGGAAGGTCTGGGCAGCCCGGGTGGAATTAGCAGGTTTTCCACCTGCCCGAGAGCCTGCTGCAGGTTGGCAGGCATCAATGATGGGACGGTTGGGACTCCAGGGGCTGCTGCTACTCCCGGAATACCAGGCAGCGGTGGCACACCGGCGATGAGAGCATCAAGACCCTGGCTGGCTGTCTGAGATATTCCAGCTCCCATACTGGAGATGGCAGCACTGGCTTGCTCCCCGACCTGTTTTATCATGGTCAGAGGAGCGGTGAGTGGATTTAATTGCGGTGGCATAATCCTGTTACCTCCCTACTATTTGTTGGACTTCTCGTCTGACACCATCGCCCGTCTCGATCACCCCGTCGATGGCAGCTTTGGCCGTGTTGATGACTCCCTCAACCGCGTGCCCTACACCGGAGATGACGGAGCCTACCAGTACATCAGGAGGAGGCGGGATTTCGGCGTAGTCTGCTGGCTTGGCGATGTCACTCTCGATGTTCTTGGCTGCCTGACCGGCCTGACTCAGAGCGTTGCCAAGTACACGAAATGGAGTCCGGGCGACTTGGTTTGCGAGGTCTGCCACCGTGTCGACGGCCTCCAGCGGTGTGGGAATCTTGCCCAGTCTGTTCGGCATAAGAGTGTCCTCCTTTCCTGCATATTTGGCCGGAAAAACAAAAGGCGAGCCACCTTTCGGTGACCCGCCTCTATTTCTCTAGCCAGCAGGTAATCCGCTAATACTATAAAAGGATGTTAAGGGATTTGTCAAGGGGTTTGTGGAGAAATTAACAAATCTTTTCTTTTCTTATGTCTGGTCGGGTTGATTCCCTCGAGGTGATGGGCTACAACCACGACCTCCATTCTACCATAACCAAAGGAGCAGAGCTCCCTGTATTCTTTGATTATCGCCTTTTCCTCATCCGTTGTCAAGGCAGCTCCATCCCCACCAAGTATATGGAGAGCCTGCAGGACCCTTTCCCGGCGATCCTCCATTGAATAGCTGTTTACTTCTTCCCCCATAGCTTTTCATAAATCTGGCCAGACAGGGTATTGAACTCGTTGAGTAACCTCATCAAGTCCCCGGCCTTAATATTTCCCAGGGCGGCTGATAGGTTTCTGATATCAGCGCCCGATATCCCCTCGAGGGACTGAGCTAGCCGGTGGATATCGGGTTGAATTATCTCAATATTATTGTTGAGCCTCTGGAGCTCTCCCAGCACCTTTTCGGGTGAGGGCAGCCCCATCATTTTCCCGAGAGCCTCGAGAGCTGGGGAAGTACCTGGTTGCTGTTGCATTACGGCCTGCTCTCTGGAGACAATCTCACCCGCTGGAATGTTCTGAGCAGAGCTACCCCATTGGGATAGACTCGGTTCTGCTCTCTGAACTCTGTCTGCTCGGCCAGGGATAGCTTCTGTACAACGTCAGCCATGATGTTGTCCTCAATGGCGTCGCCCAGTATATCGCCCACGTAGGGGATGAAACCGAGGCCATAACAGGCTATATCGGCGGCTACACCCTGCATGACCAGCTCCCCTTTCTTCGGAGGCGGGAATGGTCGGAGCAGGTCGGTCGGAGATGGAAGAAAACGCCTTACATCGAGCAGAGCCTTGAGGGCAACCTTTTTCTTCTCTGCCATATCTCCTCCTTGACGGAAAGTTTATTATCCCCAGATAGTCGTTGTCAAGGAAATTACCTGAAATGAGACCAAAGTGGAATTCCCCAGCCGGTCTTGAAGTCCTTGGCGTGACCCCGCTGCGCCATGGTCTGCTTGAACTGGGAAGCGGTAATCTTCGGGAATTTCTGCTTCAGGAGAGCCGCAAATCCCGCTACGTGCGGTGTTGCCATTGACGTACCGCTTATGGCGGCGAACCCCATCCCGGCATCGACCTCCTGAATATCAATGAAGGACCCCCGAGCCGTTCCGGAATAGATGTTCACCCCGGGCGCTGCTACATCAGGCTTTAGCGGGAATCTGTCCCCACCACGGCTAGAGAAAGATGCTACCTCCCCGTTACGGTCCACCGCGGCTACGGTAATGGCATCGGGAGAGCAACCCGGGCAACCAATGGTATTCTCCTGCGGTCCTGAGTTGCCGGCAGCGATGACGAAGATAATGCCTCTAGCCGTCAGCGAGGAAACCAT
>SDBU01008022.1_pt1 | contig 12078 bp, 12 predicted proteins | sample 2277071 | NCBI WGS metagenome assembly SDBU01 (sample SAMN10397929, study PRJNA504765) | marine sediment metagenome | isolation source: marine sediment core GS08_GC12, 126 cmbsf | place: Arctic Ocean: Gakkel Ridge, Loki's castle | collected 2008
CAACACGCACCAGCCTTCACTTGGAAACTTCATAGGAACTCCTCCTTACTTTTGCACGCCGAGGATTCGCACGAAGCTCTCCGCATGTCTTACGGCGGAGTCGGCAACCCGGATGGCCCGGATGGTAATCTGGTCCTTGGCAAATTCCACGTGCGAACTGGTGTCGATGCGGATGCCCTCGCCCTCGCCAATCAGGAAGTCGCTCCATCGTCCGCCACAGACCCAGGTCTCGTTCGCGCCCGGGCGAAGCGTGACGCCGAGCTGTGTGGTAAACCGCACGGTGGCCCCGCCGATGGTGCCGATCGAGCCGTCGCCGTTCACGACGTTGTTCTCGTACAGGTACCGCCCGTTGCTGTCCTTGAAGGTACGCAGCGTGTGCTTGACCTGCGGGTGCATGATCCAGCCGGTAATAACGCTGTTCGCCGTCTCCACCTCACGCATGGTGGAGGATATTGTCCACCAGCGGGACTGCAAACTGGTGCGTACCAAGGTGGGCGAAATCAACGTGGTGGAACGGCTCAAAGAAGAAAAGGGTATCCTGGGCGGAGAGGGCAACGGGGGCATCATCGACCCCCGGGTGCACTATGCGCGGGACAGTCTCACCGGGATAGCACTGCTGTTGGAGTCCTTTGCTCAGTCATCAGCTCCGGTCTCTCAACTGGCCAAAGAGCTTCCGCATTACCACAGTGTGAAAATCACGGTGGCGTGCTCCCGCGACGTGGCCTGGGACATTCTGGCCCGCATCAGTGAGAAGTTCCAGGACGAAGAGCTGGACTTTACCGATGGGGTGCGCATCGAGCGGTCGGACAGTTGGACGCACGTGCGCGCTTCGGGTACTGAGCCTTCACTGCGCATCATCACCGAGGCGCGCTCCCGGGCCCGGGCCGAGGCCATCAATCGAGAGTTCGTCCAATTCGCGCTGGAGCACGGGGCCAAACTTTCCGCCTGAAGGGCGCCTGACCTCTTTATTCCGTCCGCTTATGAAAACCATCATCTTCTCTGACTTTGACGACGCCATCCCGGCTTGATGATAAGCCCCGGGGTCTGCCAAGAAGCAAGCTTCAGGAGTTGGGTACGATGGACCTTAAGAGGTTCCTCAAGTCGAGATACTACAGGCAGGCGCAAACCCCTGCCGGCGCACAGGAGGTGGGGGCGGGATTCTCTCGCAAGCTCAAGAAGTTGGCTGCCGACAATCCGGTGATAGTCAAGGCGAAGCAGCTCTACGCCTACTTTCGAGACCCTGCAGTGCCCAAAAGGAACAAAGCTCTGATCATCGCGGGGCTGCTGTATTTCATCACCCCCTGGGATGCGCTGCCTGACTTTGCGCCGGGCATCGGGTATATTGACGACCTGGGTGTCTTGAGTATGGTGCTGGCTTACCTGAACAAGGAACTGGCGAGTAGCGGCGCCAGGCATGACAAAGCCGAGAAGATTGCTTCACCCACGCCCGTTAGCGCCTCTAATGCTAAGGATTCACGGCGCAAGAATCCTGACCGCGCCGGGAGTTCCCCAGAACCTCCCCGGGAAAGGCGCTCCGTGCGCGTGCGCCTGGTGGGATTCTTTCTGGACCCTTATTTGCGTGACATCCAGCAGCTTCAGGAAGAACGCCTGGCGCGCGAAATGGAAGCCCGGCTCAAGATGATTAAGCTTTCACTCCTGGGATTGATTGCAGCCGCCTGTGTTTCCTTGATTTATTTTCTTCTGCGGCGATACCTGGTGCCTGGATGAGCGCAGCCGAATGAGCGTGAGCGGCCTGGATTTCTTTATTTTCTACCGGACGGTGCTGGGTATTGTGGCCGTCACCTTTATGGCGGCGGGTCTGGTGAGAACCGTAAGGAGTGTGTGCGCCTTCAGGCGTCTGCCTCCGCGGTTTCAAGAGCTCATCCGGCGCGTCATCTTAGAGAAACGTTTCCTGGTCGATGTGGTGCAGATTGTGGTGCTTTTCCTACTTCTGGCAGCGTTGATATGTGCCCAGTTCCTGATTGGCTAACCTCTGCATCGCTGCCTGCTATCTTCCTGGTGCCTTTTGCATGATGTGTTGGTGCAGCGCTTAGTTCCATTGATGTCGACACCGTTCAAAAAGCTTGACACAGGCACCCGGCGCCTCTTAAATGCACGTCTGCTCATCAAGGATTAACGCAAGACATGAAGACGGAAGTTCTGAAAGTTAAGGCGGGGAAGGGGAGGGGGGCTAAGCTGGCGCGCGCGGCCTCCATGCTGAAAGCGGGTGCGCTGGTCGCCTTCCCGACCGAGACCGTCTATGGTGTTGGTGCCAATGCGGACGACCAGAGGGCTTTAAGAAGACTTGGGAAGCTCAAGTCGAGACCGTCCTCCAAGCCCTTTACCATCCATATTGCCGACCGGGAGGATGTCGGTCGCTACGTAGCGGAGGTGCCTCCACTGGCAGAGAGATTGATGAGAGCTTGCTGGCCGGGGCCGCTGACGGTGGTGCTGGAAACGGGTGATGGAAAATCAGTTGGCTTGAGACTTCCAGACCACGACATCACGCGCACCTTGATCCGCCAGGCCGGGGTGCCTGTGGTGGCGCCCAGCGCCAATCCCGCGGGCAAACCTCCACCCACTTCAGCAAAGGAGGTGCTGGCCTACTTCGATGGCAGCATCGACCTCGTCCTGGACGGGGGCAAGACGAAATACAAGAAGCCCTCCACCGTTGTGCGCTTCAGCCACGACGGCTATGAGGTCTTGCGGGAAGGGGAGCTTTCCAAGAAGCAGGTGCACAGGAGCCTGAACACGGTCATCCTCTTCGTCTGTACCGGTAACACCTGCAGAAGTCCGATGGCGGAAGCGCTATGTCGCCAAATGCTGGCTGCGCGGCTCCAGGTGAAGGAAGACAAGCTGGAGGAGCATGGGTTTACGATTGTCTCCGCGGGCACCGGTGCCTTCCTATCAGGCAGGCCCGCTGACAATGCCGTCACCGTTATGCGGGAACGGGGTACCGATATTGCCGACCACCTGACTCAAGCCTTGGACCATAAGTTGGTGGCCTGTGCCGACCATATCTTTGCCATGACCCACGCTCATGAGCAAAGAGCGCTGGAACTTATGCTCGAGGCAAAAAGCCGAATCACTGTGTTCGATATCTCCGACCCCATTGGTAGCGGGCTGGAAACGTATCGCCGAACGGCAGATAGACTTGAGCGATGTATCGAAGAAACCCTTGATAGGTTGAGCATCACACCGACAGGAAAGTGAGGCTGGAGGAAGGAGCTGAAATCAGACATGAAAATAGCGGTTGCATTTGACCATGCGGGTTTCCACGTCAAACAGGTAGTTGTGGATTTGCTTGAACATCTCGGTCACGAGGTAACGGAGTTCGGGCCTGAGAGCGCCGACCCAGTTGATTACCCTGATTACGCCCGACCGGCCGCGGAGGCAGTGGCAGGTGGTGAGTGTGAACGGGGCGTCTTGATTTGCGGAAGCGGCATAGGTATGTCTCTGGTGGCGAACAAACTCCCCGGGATTCGCGCTGCAGTGTGTCACGACGAATACACCACGCGGGTGGCCCGCACCCACAACGATGCCAACGTGCTCTGTCTGGGAGCGCGGGTGCTCGAAAGAAAGAAAATCCTGGAGCTCGTTAAGCTCTGGCTTGCAACCGAATATCAAGGGGGACGACACGAGCGACGACTGGGAAAGATTGAGATGTTAGAGAAGGAGGTGATGGGTAAGGTTAATCCTCCTTCTTCGCGTAAGTGATGCGCCAATCCTCTTCCACTTTGCGCACCTTGAAGAACCAGCGCATGTCCCTCATCAGCGGGCGCCCCTTATCAACTGGGTGCGATTGTAAGCCTTAGATACTTGACGTAGCAGACGCGCTACCTCGCGCTCATAGAAGACTATGCGTCGCTTGACACCCGTCGCGCGACGCCTAAAGCCCGGCGCGCCTGAGTGCTTCCTCAGCTTGAGCCAAGCACCCGCTGAGCCTCTTTCTGGCGCCCACCGAAAGACTCTCCAGAACCTTCGGCGTTTCCTCGCCGGCCCGGCTCGCGTTCAACGCCTCTTCTAGCTGCGCAAGCTGATGTGCGTCCCTCTTTGGATCGCATTCGGCAATCATCTTGTTTAAGCACATTTCGAAGGCCTTGCGGGTTCTTGCGTCTTCACTCATGACTGTCCTCCTGGGCTCACTTTTCCCCTGACCAAAGAGCGCAGCCCTGTTATGACTTGCAGCCTGACTACTCCTGCACTTCGGAAGACCAACTTTCGACCACGTACCAGCGGTCGCCGGTGCTGTCTCGCGGGAAAAGACCCAAGACCTCCCGCACTTTGAAGTACCAAATGACGCGCTGCGGGCCAATGACGGAGCCGATTTCCAGGTAAGTTTTCACGCGCGCGTAAGCGAGAGATATCTTCACGCTGGGAGGGACCTTCTTAACGTAATACCTACCGCTGAGCGGAAATCTCCTCAGCTCCCCTTCGGCTCCTTCGGAATCCTCCGGGGCTGCTACCCAAACCTTGGGCCAATTGTAGCTCTTGTCCACATCCACGTTGACCTTACCCACCCTGAAATCCCTGACCACCTTGGGAAAACTCCAGCGCTTTAAATCTTCCGGCGTCACATACGCATAGAACTCCACTGCCTCCGAGGGCGCGAAATCCCGCGCATACTGAAGCATTTGGGTCACGACCTTTTCGGCGCCCTTTCGGAAGCGCTCCAGGTACGCTTCGTCCGCCTCGATTTCCTTTCGCACCCTCTCGAACAGAATGCCCTCACGTTCTTCCAGCTTTATCCACCTTCCTTCGAATTCAACCAGGTCCTTCCGCTCTTCCTCAATCTTCTCAACTTCCTCAGGTGGCAGCCACTTGCCCTCGAACCTGACCAGCCCGCGCTCGGTCATCTCAAGCGTCTCTTTGTCCTCGAGCGTCATCCAGCGGTCCCGGAACTTCACCTCTCCCAACGCCAGGTGCTTGACCTCGTCAGTCTCCATGAGACCTTCGAGCGTCTTCTTGAGCGTCAGCTCAGGCACCTCCATCTCCCGCAAGGTGACGAGCGCCTGTGTGTAGGCGTCCCGTGCTGCCTTGTAGTTTCCCTCCCCTAAGTATTGGTCGCCCTGCACTTTCAGCATCCGCGCATCATTGCGAAGGATTTCCTGCTGCTGGCGGTCGTACCTGGCTGTTGCCATCTTGTAGAAAAGCGCTATGCTAACTGAGGCAATAGCCAGCACACCTAGAATGATAAGGGAGGTCTGGGGCGACAGCCTCACGCTCATGCGCCTCCGCGCGCGGGCGCGTTCTGCTTCAGGTTTTGGGTTCTCAGGAGGTGTGGGTACCATGAATGGCCGTCCACAGCGAGGGCAGTTCGTCTTTCGCCCGGCTAACCAATCCGATAACTCCAGCTGCTGTCGGCAGTGAGGACATCTGGTGCGCATGGTCCCAACCCTTTCACCTGTGAGCCTAAACCCAGCCCCGGTCACGCATGGCGCCGATGACCTCATCCAGCGCCAGAAGCATGGCTGCATCCCGGTAGGAAAGCTCGTGCTCGTGAGCGGTTTGCATCATTGCCTGGAAAGCGCGCTCGATGAGGGTGTCGATGAACTCATACACTTCCTCGGCCATGGTGATGCTGCCCGACTTGGCATTGCGCCATTCAATGTAGGAGGCAATCACCCCGCCGCTGTTTGCCAATATGTCAGGGATGACGGGAATGCCTCGCTTCCCCAGAATCTCGTCGGCTTCGGGTGTCAACGGTCCGTTCGCGCCTTCCAGCACCAGCTTGGCCCGCACTGCTTCCGCGGTGTCCCCCGTAATCACCCCGCCAGTAGCGGCAGGTATCAAGATGTCCACGTCCAGCGCCAGGAGTTCCTGGTTGCTGACGGTTTCCGCCTCTACCCCTTCGAACCTTCGGCGGGGGTAGTGTGCCATCAGCTCGGGCACTGGCAGCCCCTGTCGGTTGAGGATGCCTCCGCGACTGTTGCTGGCGGCAACCAGCGTGCCACCCAATTCATGCAGGAACTGTGCCGCATAGCTGCCCACGTTCCCGAAGCCCTGAATAACCACCGTGCACTGGCTTAAGTCCTTGCCCAGACATTCCTTGGCAGCAAGTTTAGCAGCGGCGACCACGCCTCGACCGGTGGCTTCCCTGCGACCGGGCAGCCCCCCCACACTGGGTGGCTTACCGGTAACGCATTCAGGAATGTGCAGCTCACCGTAGATGATGGCCATCTCTCGCGCCGAGGTCCCCATGTCCGGTGCTGGCACGTAGTTGCCTGCGATGAGTTCCTCCTTCAGGATGTGGACAAATTCCCGGGTGACCTCCCGCTTGGCAAAGTCACTGAGTTTCAGGGGGTCGAGGCATATTCCTGCTTTCCCACCGCCAAAGGGAATTTTGGTGAGCGCGGTCTTCCACACCATGAGCTCGGCCAGGTTCCTCACCTCTTCGAGAGAGACGTCCGGCGCCATCCGCACCCCCCCCTTCGCCACCCCTCGAGCAGTGTTGTAATAGACCACGTAGGTATCCGCTACAATCATCTCTTCACTGCTCACGCGCGTCGAGAGCCTGATGCTCATCTCCTTTTCCGGCCGCTCCAGGAGCATGCGTACCTGCCGGTTCACCTCCACATACTTCGACATGCGCTCCAGGTCCATAATTGCCATCGCCATATCCCTTCTTTTTCGGAAGCTTTACCCGCGCACAAAGTTACTGCTGTGGCTCAGAACATCTTATCAGGAAAGTTGGGATTGACAAGAAGCTTTAGTTGTGTTAGATAATGATACGTCTCCCGGGAGGCATCCTGCTCGTGAGTGCGAACAAGCTATCCTGCACACAGGCGGCATAGCCAAGTGGACTAAGGCAAGGGATTGCAAATCCCTCATGCGCCGGTTCGAATCCGGCTGCCGCCTCCATCTTCCCGTTTTGCTTATTTCTCTCCCCGGGGCTTGGGTGCGCGGTTAGCGCTCCCTGCTGCGCTACTGAGGCGAGATGCTTATGCGGCCGAGCGACAAATGGTTTTGGGAGAGTTGCGAATTGAGTGGGTCCATACAAGACAAATTGGCTGAGGTGCCTGGACTCGAACCAGGATTACATGATCCAGAGTCATGCGTGCTACCTATTGCACCACACCTCAACCTGTCCTTAGTCTATCCGCAAATGTTCTCCTGTCAAGCCTCCGCTGCCAGGAGGGTATGACCTGCCAGGTGGGGGGCGAGATTTCAGGAGCTTCCGCGCGACTTACCCAGCGTCAGGTTCTTTCCGGAACCGGGGTCGAAAAGGTGCGCATTTTCCAGATTGAGCGTTACCTGCACCTGCGCGCCTGCCTCCAGGCGCAGCCGAGATTCCACCTTGCTCAGGAACGCTTGTTTGGGCGTGGAAAGATAAAGAATCGTTTCGTGGCCCAAGGGCTCCACCACGTTTATGCGCACCGTCATACCTGCCCCTTCGGTCGGCGGCAAATCTTGGGGACCGACCGTCACATCCTCGGGACGAATACCGAAGGTTACTTCCCGATTGATATGCGCTTGCACCTGAGCTGCTAATCTCGCAGGGAGCTTAATGCGGGTGCTGCCTTCGTCGAAATAGGTGTTTTTGTCAGGTCGAACTAACGTGCCCTGGAAGAAGTTCATAGAAGGCGTGCCTATGAAGCCCGCCACGAAGCTGTCGGCGGGATGGTGGTAGAGGGTGAGGGGGTCGTCAATCTGGTGGATGATACCCTGGTTCTGCACTGCAATCCTTTCCCCCAGGGTCATGGCCTCCACCTGGTCGTGGGTGACGTAAATCATGGTGCTTTCGAGCCTCTGGTGGAGCTTCTTTAGCTCTGCTCGCATCTCCACCCTGAGCTTCGCATCCAGGTTGCTCAAGGGTTCGTCGAAGAGGAAGGCTTTGGGGTGTCTCACGATGGCACGGCCCATTGCCACCCGCTGCCTTTCGCCGCCTGAAAGCTCCCCGGGCATGCGCGCAATAAGGTGGGTAATGCCCAGCATCCGCGCTACATCCTGCACCCGCGCATCTATTTCGTCTCGGGGGTATTTCCTGAGCTTGAGGCCAAATGCCATGTTCTTATAGACGGTCATGTGGGGGTAGAGCGCATAGTTCTGAAAGACCATGGCTACATCGCGGTCACGGGGGGGAACGTCATTCACCACCTGCTCCCCTATGATGACCGTGCCCGTGGTGGCATCCTCCAGACCCGCAATGATGCGCAAGGTCGTGGACTTGCCACAGCCTGAGGGACCCACCAGCACCATGAACTCCCTGTCCGCGACGTGGAGGTTGACATCCTTCACTGCCTCCACGTTGCCGGGAAAGACTTTGCTGACATTTTCCAGGATGACGCGCGCCATATTAAAGTCCGTCAGGTCCTGTGGTTCTTAGAAGCTGGTCGTGCAAGCCCTGAACCTGTCAGCGGTCACCTCCTGTAACCGTGACGATTTTGCACGATTAGCATAGTTCCAGTAGGGCAAGGGCTTGACCCTTGCCGCCCCCTGGCCTTCCCACTCGCCGGGGCCAACGGGCAGGGACAAACCCGGCTCCTACAACTAAACAATCACTATGGGTAGCTTAGCTGCGCCGGGGTGTGATGTCAACATGGTTAGGTGGTTACGCATCCGCCTGGTGCGCCAAGCGGCGCCGGTCACTTCCCTGTCTGGCAAAGAGGATGCCGACAAGCACGATGATGCCTCCAATTGCTTGCAGGCGGTGCAGTGGTTCGGCAAGGAAAATCCAGGCAAAGGCGGCAGAGACCACCGGCTGTAGAACCAGGCTCACCGAGGAGAAGCTCACGGGCAGGTGTCCCAGCGCATACCCTATTAGTCCCTGGCCTGCCACGTGTGAGACCAGCGCAATCCCTATCAGTGCCAGCCACACTTGAAAGCTCTCAGGCACGATGCTGTCGCCTGTGAAGTATGCCACCAGAAAAAGTAACACGGCGCTGGATATGGCGCTCCAGGACATGATGGTAAGCGTAGGGTACTGCGCCCGCAAGCGCTTCATCGACAGTTGGTAGCCCCCGTAGAAAACCGCTGCTGAGAGTGCCAGCACGTCGCCGATGAGCTGCGCACGGCTGAAAGTAAAGCTCTTCCACATCATGGTGGCTGCGCCTGCTATGGCCAGCACCAATCCCAGGATGAAGATGGGACGAAACCGTTCCTTCAGCCAGAACCAACTGATGGGTGTGACGATGAGCGGGGCGCAATTGACCAGCAGCGTCGCGTTGGCTATCGAGGTGAGCTTGATGGACCAGTGCCAGAGGGAGAGGTCAGCGGCAAAGAAGAGCCCGGGCACCATCAGCCACAGGAAGTCATACCGTCTGCGGGCGCGCTGGGGCAGGGGGGTTCTGGCCTTCTGAAATGCTGCACCTGTCCAGAGCACAGGCAGCGCCAGGACCAGCCGCCAGAAGCCGATGGCCACGGGCCCGACTTCGGGCAGCGCACTACGAATGAAGACGGGCGCAAACCCAATCCCCACCACCCCGAGCAGCAGTAGCCCCAGCGCAATGCGGGCAGCCTTGCTGTCAATAGCTGATTTATGCGAACTCAAATCCTCCATGTGCGGCATTCTATACACGACGAGGCATCAGAGGTAAAGGGGAAAGTGGCTGCTGGAAAAAGCGGGTCTCCCGCGCGCGTCGACACTCGCTCCTGCCAAGCACCCGCGCTAATATGTTAGAGGGCTATAAGGGACCAGTGCAAACAGAGTCATTGAAGATGTTACGCTTCCTAGAGGTCGCGCGCGGATTACCGGCAGGAATCATCTAATGCAAACCCTTCGCCAAAGATTTCTGCCGCGTCCAGATATGGCACGAGGTTGACCGGCACGGAAATGCAACTGTTAAGGAATGACAGTAGGACGAGGTAGAAGACTCCCAAGCAATACTCTCCAGACTGATATATGGTGGGTTTCCCATCCCCTCTAGTGAGCCGCTGGTCCGCGTCCAAATTGATTAACACGAGCCCTCGCCTCAGAATACAAAACAAGTCCAGAGTCTGCGACACGTCTCGTAAGGAGCCGCCCGTGCGCAGAACGCTAGTGGCATTCGCAAGAGAAAAACCGTCATAGGCAAACATAGCGGTAATCACGGGTGGCAGCTCACGAACTTGCTGTGTTATCAGTGGCGTGCGGAACGGAAGCAAGCTCTCTCTGGGAAGGTTTCTCACCTGCTGGAGTTTGCAGAAATCGTTTTGGAATTTTCGGGAGTCAAGTTGGGATGAGACCTCGACCACAGCGTAAACACTCTCTGCCAGAAAAATGCTGTTCCCTGCTGAGTTGTGTAGGACCGGAGAGTAGAATGCGCCGTATATGATCACATCGCATTCGCCGCTGTGCTCTCCGTTAGCGGCAACTATCTCTGCGCTTCCATTCCCAATGAAGAAACGCTTAGGGAGGTGTTGTGCCAAAAATACCCTAAGCTCATTGGCTCGTTCTTCCCCGCGAAGGCCCTCTTGCTTAAATTGGCTGCTGGTGCTCTCGAAACTTACCAACATCTTCTTAGCGGCACCGCGGAAAATCTCTTTTGCTGACATGGTCATCTGCGAAACCTCCGCAGCCTGTTCTATCGCAATTCCTCCAGCATTTTCTTGGAAGCCTGGAGGTCGGGGATGCGGGTGGTGCCTGCTTCGCGTTCGATGGTGAGGGGGCCGCGATAGCCTATCTCTTTGAGCTTGGCAACATAGGCAGGGATGTTCACATCGCCTTCACCCAGGCGGGCTTCACTGCCTAGCTTGCCGGGTTCGGGGGGCCAATGGCCGTCCTTGACGTGCACGTGGGCAATGTAGCCTTTGAGCACTTCGAGGGCTTCGATGGGGTTGCCTGTGCCATAGAGAATCATGTTGGCCGGGTCGAAGTTAATCCTGACGTTGTCACGCCCGACGGCTTCCAGAAAGCGCTTCATCTCCGCCGCTGATTCCTGTCCCGTCTCCAGCGCGAAAGTAAGGTTCAGCGCATCCAGCTCGTGACCGATGTGCTTCACAGCTTCCAACATTCCCTGGTAGATTGAATCGCTTTCGTCTTTGGGGAGCACGCCTATGTGAGTCGTAATAATTGGTGCGCCGAAGGCCACTGCCTCATCAGCAATTTCGAGTGTGCGCTGGATGCGCACCTGCCTCAGTTCGGGGTTGCGATAGCCGACGGTCTCCTTGACGGTCTCTATATCCTTGTAACTTTCGCCTGCAAAAGAGGCACAGACAGCCGAGACGTTGATGCTCAGCTCCTTGATGAGGTCGAGGAGGGCCCGGTGCTTTTCGGGGGTGCGATATTCTTCCGGTAAGGCTCCCATCTGGATGCACGTAAAGCCCAGCTCGTGAGCTTTGCGCACGGCTTCCGCTGGGTCCCTGATGCCCAGTGAGTGCAGAAAGACGCCTACTTCCAGGTCGCGCATGGTGAGCTCCTATTCGCTGCTCAGGACATCAATTTTTTTCACGTGGATGATGCTGGCGGCAAAGGCGCGTGCCCTTTCCAAGTTGCCTGCGACACCCACAAACTTGCCCTCATATTGGGTGAGGTCGAGTTTGCTGCTATAGAGAAGAAATGTGATTCGGTCTTCGACAACAAGCTTGTGCGTTGCCGGTGGCACGTAGGTGACGGCATACTTTTTCACTGTGCCCTTGGCGAGGTAGATGGTGGGGGTGGCGCGCTGGCGAATCCGGGCTATTTTCTCCTCGTATTGCTTATCAATCTGTTCCAGTCTTCTTTGCAGGTCCCTTTGCTCTTTGGCCGCTTCTTCCAGGCTAGCAATGTAGGCCAATCTCTGGGTGGCGACGTACTTGTAGGCGGACCCCACGGCCGTGCCTGCGTCATTCACGCACGACCCCGGATTCCTCGGCATTTGGCCGTCCTTGAATCCCGTCTGCGTATTGGCGTCGTACGTCGGGCTGCCGAAGACCTCGATGTAGCCCGCCTGTGCGGGCGGCGCGATCGCCAGGGCGGCCGTCATAGTCACGATTGTTAAGACGCATTTGCGAACCATGATTCGTTCCTTTCTTCCGGCGGGATTAGCGGCGTCTGCGGCGAAGGGCGACGAGGGGAGCCAAGGCCAGCAGGCTCAGCGTGGTCGGCTCGGGAACCTGGATCAGCCACAGCCGGTCGTAGGCGGCCAGCGGGCCGGGGCCGTCGGGGTCGTACAGGCCCTC
>SDBU01008023.1_pt1 | contig 12078 bp, 9 predicted proteins | sample 2277071 | NCBI WGS metagenome assembly SDBU01 (sample SAMN10397929, study PRJNA504765) | marine sediment metagenome | isolation source: marine sediment core GS08_GC12, 126 cmbsf | place: Arctic Ocean: Gakkel Ridge, Loki's castle | collected 2008
GAATCAATAACCTCCAAAGCCTTTTTTTGAGCGTGTTCAAAACGCTCGCCAGCAATGCCTTTATAACCCATGCTGTAGGAATTGTCCAGAATAATAACAATGGATTGAGAAATCCCAACTTCGTAAACTCCTTTTGACAAGTCGAATTATGACTTACGAATCTTTTTTTAATTCGTGATTCAGATTTCTTTGTGGTTGCTTCAGTTTAGTTTGCTTCACTGCGCTCGCAACCCCTCGCAACTCGCAATGACAAAGCAACGTAATTCGTATACTCGCTTAGATATCCCTTTAACCCTCTTAATGGAATGCTGTCTCCGCTGCTTTGACCAATTCAGGAATGGCTGTCTCTACATTGGTGGCGGGAGTTATAGTTTTACATTTCGGACAGTAGTAAGCTCTAATCCTGTGAAGTGTGATACGCCGGTTAGCTATCTGTAAATTCACCCGTCGCTTATGGCGTCGGCTACGACAAACAGTGCATCTATCTTCTGAGACGCGTCCCACGCCTGCAGGGACGAACTCTAAGTTATCCATCCATTCAGATGTATCCGTATTTTGCCAAAACTCTTCCTCTTCTTTCAGTGATTTGAATTTAGGAATTTTCATAGAAAAATTGATTTTTTGATTTGATAATCTTAAATTCGTAATTCGGTAGATTATCGTCTTCGCCGAGATAGATAGGAGGACAGGACATAATCGAACGGAACTGATGTGTCAATTTGGACGTAATCAATCTTTTCAGCACCGCAGCCTCGTTTGTAATCACGGATGAAAGCATCGACTTGTTGCAGATATTCTGTTTTAAGGGCTTCAGGTTGTGTGGGTAACAATCGTTGATTTTCCATGTCCCGAAACACTGTTGGTCCGTCGAATGGGAAAGTGAGTTCCGCTTTATCGAGCACATGAAAAACGATGACCTCATGCTTGCGATGGCGAAAGTGTTTCAACGCAGCTAACACATCTTGGGGAGAATCTAGCAAATCGGAGATAATAATGATAAGCCCGCGCCGAATAATCTGCTGCGCGAGTTCATGAAACGTTTTACTGATATTCGTCTCTTCGCCGGGTTCTGTATCTTCTAAGACGGATGTTATAGCATTCAAATGCGTCAGCTCACCACGCGGCGGAATATAGCGCCGCATCTGCGTATCAAAAACGACTAATCCAACGGAATCGCGTTGCTTGAGCATCAAATAGGTAAGTGACGCAGCTAAGTAGCAACCATAATCTAACTTGCTGAGACCATTGCTTGTATAACCCATAGAACCGCTGGCGTCCAGCAAAATGTACGCGCGCAGATTCGTTTCTTCTTCAAATTTTTTGACATAGTAGCGGTCGGATTTGCCAAATACTTTCCAATCGATATAGCGAATATCATCGCCGGGCATATACTGCCTGTGTTCAGCAAATTCCACGCTGAAACCTTGATATGGGCTTTTGTGCAAGCCCGTGATAAAACCTTCGACGACCAACCGCGCGACTAATTCCATGCCACCCAATCGCGAAAGCGCTACAGGGTCTAGATATTTCCGAGTTTCTCGCATTCAACGTCTCCAAATTATTACTCACTTTTTAGAAAAAAGCTATTCAAGTTTCCATTTATACGTAAGCTAACGGCAAGCTCCACACCGTTTACAACTGTCCACCGCGGAGATATCGTTACCAATAATCCTGCGCTGGCATGGGCTTGTCACAGAGCCTTTCTTACTTTGTATATATTCTGATTGCAGATACTGCGTATTCACTCCTAAATCGATATGACTCCACGGTAATATTTCATCAAGTGCAATTGTGCGTTGAGTGTAAAAATGAGAGTCTAATCCATGTTTGCGCAACGCCTTATTCCACGGCAGTCCATTCAGCGCGACATCGTGTATTACGCGTCCAAGTCGTCTATCGCCACGGGATATTAGACCTTCGATATGCGCTAAACGCGCGCTAGCGGATGACATCTTGACGCCCCCTAGTTGATTCAAGTGGCGTTTCAAAAAGGCAAGTTTGCTCCTGATTGTTTTGACATCTTCCATCGGACACCACTGGAAAGGCGTGTGAGGCTTAGGGATAAATGGCGAGATACTACATTTGAATACACCTATCCGTCTGCGTTTTCCCGCATACGGTAACCGGATGGTTCGGAGCGTACGGACGATATCGACAATTGCTTCGACATCTGCTTGTGTTTCCGAAGGCACTCCTATCATGAAATAAAGTCGGATGTTGAAAATATCTCGCTTTAAGGCTTCCTCTACAACGTGATACAACTGTTCGTAGACAACCGTTTTGTTGATAACCTTTTGCAGGCGTTCTGTGGCGACTTCTGGCGCGAGGGTGATAGTATGCTGTTCACTTTCAGCCAGAGCATCTAAAAGGGGCGGACGTACAGTGTCAATCCGTAGTGACGCGCAAGAAATGCGAAAACCCGATGTCACCAATTGTTGTGCTATCTCATCAATCTGCGGATGGTCTGATACTGCCGCGCCGACTAAACCAACGCGATTTGTGTATCCGACAGCTTCGCTGGCAAGCTCTTGGATACTTTCTAGTGAACGATACCGCGGTGGTCGCCGCGCGTAGTCTGCGATGCAAAAACGACAGTGACGCCCACAGCCGCGTGCGATTTCTATTAAGTAGGTATCAGCAAATGCTGTATGCTCTGTGAGGATGGTAGAGCTAGTCCGCACTGTATCAAGGTTGGGAATGATACCCGCGATAACACGCGGCGGCCCCTGCCTTCTATTATGGATGGAATGTGGCGCGTGCGATATCACGCGCGTAGTACCATCTGATTGATATTCCACCTCATAGAGACTGGGCACGTACATACCATCCAATTGAGACAATTGCTGTAACAATTCGCGTTTTTTTCCGCGCGAAGCCATCCCAAGAACCGGGGGGCAGTGTTCTTTCTGCGCGTGACGCGATGACCGCGATGGTTTCCTTTGCACATCACCGCGCGCGCGCCAGGCGCGATATACATCAATCATGGGATGGATATTATTCTCCGCTTCGCCTATGACGAAGACATCCACGAAATCCGCCAGCGGTTCCGGATTGTAAGTAACACTGATGCCTCCTGCAATCACCAGGGGAAATTCTTCACACCGTTGGTCCCGATTCTCGGGATGGCTTCGCGCATTGGCATAAGGTGGAATATTAGCCCATTTTAGCAGTTTGAGAACGTTGCAATAATCTGCTTCGAACGAGAGCGAAAAAGCGAGAATATCAAAATCTCTCAAGTCGTAAGGGGGTTGACCAACTTGCTCACTCCCCCTTTGCCCTTTTACCCTCTTGCCCTCTTGCCCTCTTACCCTCTTGCCCTCTTGCCCTCTTACCCTCTTGCCCTCTTGCCCTCTTACCCTCTTGCCCTCTATGTCTATAAACTGTCGTCTTACGCACGTATCTGTTCGCTGACCTAGTTCATAGTATATACTATGAAATCCCAAACTAGACATTCCCAGATAATATGTATTCGGATAGATGAGCGCAATATTGACATCATGCCCTACGATCGGGTGGTAAATCCATTTTTCGTGGTTCATAACGGAGAACGGAAAATGGAAAACGGAGAAGAGAAAACGAATTTTTGTTTTTTGCGTATTCACTTGACAAAAAACAAGTCATTATTCCGGCATCCGTTTTCCGACATCCAACTTCCAATAAGCCGGTATCATTTTTTTGTTTTTTGGCGTATTCAGCCATGAAAGAAAGCTTCACTTGATAAAAAACAAGTCATTTTTTCTTCTTAGACTTACTAAAACGCAAATAGGTTGGCACATCCAGAGGTTCTTCAATTGCGCCGCGAGATTCCTTACCCACAGCCGCTTCCTGTTCTCTATCGGGCGAAGAAAGCTCATCCCATCTCCGGCTGGTGGGTTCTGTAGAGCGTGTTGTTCCGCGGTCAAAGGTCCTCCCAAGAATTGTATCCAGGTCCAGAGCAGCATCACCACCGACAGTGGATTTAGGCTCTTTCTTCCAGCGTTGGTCGAACCCTGTCGCGATAACGGTGACTCTAATTTCCTCTTCGAGTTCTTCATCATAGACCAAACCGAAAATGATGTCAACTTCTTCATCCGCCGCTCCTTGGATAATCTCCATGGCTTGTTGTACTTCGTGCAGAGTCATTGTGTCCCCACCGGTGAAATTCACCAAAATACCTGTGGCACCTTCGATTGATGTATCTTCTAACAGCGGGCAAGAGATGGCATCTTTGGCGGCAGTTTCAGCACGATTTGCTCCGGCTCCGTTACCGATTCCCAGCAACGCTTTGCCCGTTTCAAACATGGTCGTTTTGACATCGGCAAAATCGAGATTGATGGCGCCTGGAACTGTTATTAAATCGGAAATACCTTGGACGCCTTGTAGTAAGACATCATCCGCCAGGCGAAATGCTTCTCTAATGGGAGTTTGGCGTTCGACCTGGTCGATGAGACGCTGGTTGGGGATAACAATAATAGCGTCAGAATATTCTTTCAACTCTTCCAAACCACGTTCTGCTTGTATTATACGCCGGCGTCCCTCGAATTCAAAAGGTTTAGTTACAACGGCAATAGTGAGTGCCTCGGACTCTTTTGACAACCGAGCTATCATTGGAGCAGCGCCTGTGCCCGTACCGCCACCCATACCTGCGGTGACGAATACCATCTCCGAGTCAATGACAATTTCCTCTAACTTATCTTTGTCATTTTCTGCCGCGCGTCGTCCTAAAGCAGGGTCGGACCCTGCGCCCAAACCGCCCGTTAATTCAATTCCAATCTGAATCTGCGTTGCGCCTGAAGTACTGCGGAGAGCCTGCACATCGGTATTGACGGCGTAGAATTGCACACCCTGTAAGTTGCTCAACATCATATGTCTGACAGCGTTACCACCGCCGCCACCAACGCCGATGACTTTAATCACCGCTAAATGGTCATTTTCAATGATGTCATCGTGAACTACCGCTTCGCCCCCGGCTCCCGGGGTTGCTTCGCGAACCACTTCCCTTTGGTCAGCGGTTACCTCTTCAAAAGCTGCTCTCTCTGTAGATTCGCCTTCATTTTTAACAGGCGATTTTTCACGTTCTATTTCACTCATGGTCATATCCAGCCGCACTGTCAGTGCGGCTGAGTCCTCCTTTGCTTAGGTCTATGGATTGTTGATTAATGGATTGATGATTTTACAAGAATCAATCGACAATCGACAACTTAAGGGCTCTCTAAAAATATTCGCGGAACCAGTTTTTCATGCGCTTATAGGTTTCTTCAAATAAATTACCCTTCATCGGTATATCACCAGTTCCGCGACGTTGCTTCAAACCGTACAAAAGCAGTCCTACACCGGTAGCGTATATTGGACTGTGTACTTTATCAGCGAGCCCGTTTTCGACCCGTGGGTATCCAATACGAACGGGCACGCGGAATATCTGTTCTGCCAAATCATTTAGACCAGTCAACAATGACGTGCCGCCTGTTAAAATAACGCTTCTCGGCATCGTCAAACGGTTATGTTCTATTTCCTGCACTATCAATCCCAATGTTTCTACCATACGGTATCGAATGATTTCGGATAATATTGCTTGCGAATTTTCGAGTTGCTTATTCGCTTTGCCACGAGAGGTTACACGAGACCTGTTTTTCCCGCTCAGAGAATACGTAGTGGCGATATCATCTTCCTTAATCTGTAAGCCAGAGGCATCGGTGACCGAAGGGAACATATCCATCATGACTGAGCCCTTCTGAATTTTTATAGCCTCTGCTTCTGAGTATGATATCCTAAAGACGGTCGCAATATCATTTGTGAGATGCTGGCCACCTACTGGTAAAATCGCGGTATGCATGGGAGTATTGTATTCATACATGATAATATCTGTGGTGCCGCCGCCAATATCAATCAACAATACACCATTCTCTCGTTCTTCCATCGTTAAGGTAGCTTCGCTCGTGGCGAGTGGTTCTAGCACAATATTTGCGACAGATGTCTCCGCCAGATGGGCGCTTTTGACAATATTTTGCGCTAATGCCACGGCACCGGTAACAATATGTACAAAAGCTTCTAAACGTATTCCATACATGCCCACAGGCTCTTTGACGCGGTCTTGTTCATCTATGATAAATCCTTGCGAAATGACATGAATAATTTCTCGGTCAACGGGAATCTTGCATGTTTTTGCAAGGTCAATCGCTCGCTGGACATCGGCGGGTGTGATTTCATTGTTTTTACCCGAAACGGAAATGAGACCGCTTTTGGTCATGCTCTCAATATGCCCCCCTGCAATGCCTATGTATACTGAATCAATCGTAATTCCCGCCATTCTTTCCGCTTCGGCTACAGCCCGGCGAATGGATTCCGCTGCTTTTTCGATATCAACGACCAACCCCTTACGTAAGCCATGGGATTCGGTCGTACCCACACCGATGATTTCTATTTTATACGGATTGCCCTGATTGATGTTGCCGATGATACATGCTACCTTACTGGTTCCGAGGTCTAATCCTACAACGATATCATCTTTCATTTTGCTTTCCTCCGCATTAAATCCGGAAAGCCGGACAACCGGAAAGCCGGACAACGAACGGCTTCGCCTAACCGGAAAGCCAGACAAAGACGTGTTGCGCGATTACAAATATCCTTTTCTGGCTTTCTGACTCCCCGGCTTTCTGGAAGCGAAGCGTCCGGCTTCCTGGGTTAAATCCTCTTCCAATTTTAAAATAAACCTCTGCTTAGAATAAACTATTTTTTTCGGCTTTCCCCGATTCTCGGGATGGCTTCGCCGACTGGCTTTCCGGCTTTCTGGATTTCCGGCTTTTACCTCCCCAATAAACCATATTATTAAAACGTGCATCCATATATTCATACTCCTCCTCCACTTCACGAGACTGCTTCGCGAGATGGAGTTCATGAAATACTGTATGAAAATTACGTAATCCTTCTACTAAATAATCTGCTGATAACCATACAACCACGCCATTTTGTAATTGAAGCGAAATTTTCTTTGGATTACTTGCATTAATGCAGATAATATCCGCGTATAAACTTTCGTGGCAGTCTACATCTGGAATAATATCACGAATATTTCGCAATATCTTCACGGCCAGGGTCAAAGCTTTTGGATTGAACTTTTCGTGCAAATATGCAGCACTTTGAGTACCTAGTAATATGGGAAACTTCACACTCCAATTTTCCTTCACGGAATAACCATTGAGCCCCGCGTGCGGGACAAACAGTTTAGCTAACGCGAAAGAAACATCAATACTTTTGGTATCTGATTGTACGATACCGGTCAACTGCATCATTGTTGGATATGAACTACCGCTTCGCCGATTCACTGCGTTCATAGCGTTCAGCGATTCTAGCGAATCAAGGAGTTCTAATAAGGTCCCGTCTATATCAACTAATACATAGATAGTACCTGATACCGTTTCTAACGGAATTGCGGCAACAGGTACGTGCTCAGCAACCTTTATTATTAAGGTCTTTGGCATTTGCCGAGACGTTTGAAGTTGGCTAATATAGCTAATTTTTTGTATAATCCGCCTTTCTATAGTCTCACCGGAAAGCGAATTGATGTTATCGATTCCAATGCGGGCACCGGATGCAGAGATAATCACTTCCGCGGAGATTCGATGATTTCCTATCACCGATATTTCCTCTAATAAGAATAAATCCGATTGTATAATAAGATGATAACCTCCAACTGTCCCGACTATCACCATAACGAAGAGTATAATAACGCGATATATTCGATGTTTCCAGGTGGAGATTTCGGTTTTGTTTCCAGTTGAATCAATTCGGCTGGAAACGGTACTAAAATCCTGCGATAACTCGCTCTGACTAGATGTCCCCGATGCTTGAGAAGATACTGGTTTATTTTGATTATTATACTCCCGCATTTTAGGTTTAATGTCTTCATTCCGCATTCCACATTCCGCTGATGTAATGTATTTCTTGTTCTAATGTAACACCGATTTGTGAATACACTCGATTTCTAACTTCATCAATCAATTCCAATACATCCTTCGCAGTTGCGCCGCCGGTGTTTATAATAAAATTTGCATGCTTTTTAGACACTTCTGCACCGCCGACTCTGGTTCCTTTTAGAGCACATTCATCAATAAGTTTACCGGCGGAGATAGCCGGAGGGTTTTTAAAAACACATCCAGCACTAGGTTTGTTCAGTGGTAATTTAGATTTTCGTTCGGCATATAATTGTTGCATTTTCGCGATTATCTGGTCATGAGGCGCTTGAATAAGTTGCAATGTCGCCGCAAGCACACAGAAATATTGGTTCAGAGCACTCTGCCGATATGTGAATTCCGCTTGTTTACGTGATATTGTCAACACGACTCCCGAATGAGTCATAACCTTGATGTCCGTCACGATTTCGCTCATAGAGCATCCATACGCGCCCGCATTCATTATCAAGGCGCCGCCTAACGCACCCGGAATGCCATAAGCGAATTCCAAGCCGCTTAACCCCAGTCGAGCGCATTGTTGTGCTAGCCGATTAAGGGCTACGCCCGCTCCGGCGATAACTGGAATTCGGAATTCGGAAGACGGAAGACGGAAGTCGGAAGTCGGAAGTCCATTTTCCGTCCTCTGTCCTCCGTTCTCCGTCCTCCGTTTTCCGTTCTCCGTTTTCCGTTCTCCGTTTTCACAGTTCTCATATCGAACCTGGCTGAACTCCGTTGACAAAACTATGATTATCCCCTTGTAACCAGCATCGCTGAACAATATGTTCGTACCACATCCTATGACCATGACGGGCAACGAAAACCACTCGCGCAGAGCAATTATAGCCTTCAATTCATCAACGCTATGCGCTTCAACCAGTGCTGCTGCTGGGCCACCTATACGAAAGGAAGTATGCCGTGATAGCGACTCATTATATTTGACATTTCGTGTGATGGTTTCTAGCTCCGCTTGCCAATTTTCCTGCATAATTATATCTAAGGGGCAAGAGGGCAAGAGGGAAAAAGGGTAAAGTGGTTAATTGCCCTCTAGCCCTCTAGCCCCCTCACCCTCTAGCCCTCTTGCCATTTTCCCCAATAGTTGTCGTCCTACCGTCCAGATGTCGCCGGCACCGACGGTAATCACAATATCATGCGGTTGGACAATACGCGCCAGATAATCGACAATCTGTTCTTTATCGGTAATGTATGTAACGTCTTTATGTCCATGCTCTCGGATTGCGATTGCTAACTTTTCAGCCGTTACGCCTTCAATTGGTTGTTCGCCAGCTCCGTAAATGTCTGTGACAATCAAAATGTCTGTTTGATAAAAGGAGCGGGAGAATTCTTCCGCTAGATGTTTGACTCGCTGATACCGATGAGGTTGAAAAACTGCGACGATTCTGCGGTCATAACTATTGCGAGCGGCACGAAAAGTTGCTTGTAATTTCGCCGGATTATGGGCGTAATCATCGACTATTAGTACGTCATTGACTTCACCGATGATTTCAAATCTACGATGAACTCCCTGAAAAGATTCCAGTGCTTCTGCAATCTTTGCAAAGGGGATATCCAATTCTAAGCCAACGGTTATAGCAGCCAGAGAATTCAAGACATTGTGTTGTCCCGGCATCTTCAGATGAACATTACCGAGGATAGCGTTATCTACCTTCCCTTCGGTCTGTTTGCTACGCTCAACGGGGATTGCCTCGCTTTTGCTCGTAACCGTCTTACGACGCACCCGGTACATCGTAGTAGGTCCATCGAACTGAATTTCATCGGCGGTGATATCCGCGTTTGTTTCGATGCCGTATGTGATAAAGCGTTTTTCAATCCGTGGAATGAGATTTTGAATGTTTTCTTGGTCTAAGCACAACACGGCTGTCCCATAGAACGGTACTTTATTGATAAATTCGAGAAAGGTTTCACCAATGTCCCTTATGTCTTTATAGTAATCCAAATGGTCGTAATCTACAGCAGTTACCACAGCAACAGTAGGCCAAAATTTCTTGATGGACCCATAAGCTTCATCTGCCTCCACAACCATAAATTCTCCGTGACCAAGACGTGCGTTGCTACCTAAACTGACTAACCGGCCGCCAACAACTACAGTGGGGTCTAGCCCTCCGCATTCCAACACTGCCGCTGTCATCGCAGTTGTTGTTGTTTTGCCGTGAGTTCCACTGATAGCAACGCTGTACTTCATCCGCATAATTTCGGCTAACATTTCTGCTCCGCGGATGACAGGGATTCTACGCTGTGTCGCCGCCAGAATTTCTGGATTTTCAGGAGGAATAGCTGGTGACACCACTATGACATCAGCATCACCAATTTGTTCGGCATCATGACCGATAAAAATCGTTCCCTCAAGCTGAACCAGTCTATCAGTGACTTTCGTTTGACAGATATCAGAACCTGATACTGAGAATCCAGAACTTAATAGAATCTCAGCTATTCCGTTCATTGCTTCTCCACCTATACCAATTAAGTGAATATGACGTGTTTTTCCTAACATAGCTCTACATAGGTTCGAGGGGTAAAGCAACCTTTCCCCTATTTCTTATCCTCTTTCTAATCTAGCCTTTACGTGTTGCGTGCTGCGTGTTGCGTGTTGCGTGTTACGTGTTGCGTAAATAGTAGTTCTCTAACTTTCTAGCTTGAGCTTCTTTGACTCGACACCAAATTTAATACAGCTTGGGCAATTTTCTCTGCCGCATCTGGCTTTCCCAGTTTTTTGCTCGCGGCAGCCATTTTGGCTAAAGTTTGGTTATCTTCCAGTAAGTCAAGAAGCGTTTTTGCAAGAATCTCGCCTGTAAGTTCCTTGTCATTAATGAGAATAGCGGCGCCATTTTTTTCCATAGCTTGCGCGTTTATCATTTGATGGTCGCCCGTAGAATGTGGATATGGAATAAGGATTGCTGGCAACCCACAAACGGTGATTTCTGCCAGAGTCATCGCGCCAGCCCTACAAATCATTAAATCCGTTAGAGCGTAGATTTCCGGAACATTTAAAAAGAATGGCTGAACGAAATGGTTTATCTTTGATTTTGCAGATTGCTTTGCTTTGCTCGCAACGACATTACTGACCATTTCGTAATCATCCTGTCCAGTTTGATGAATTATCTGTAGTTCCGAGATTCCCTCATCCGCGGTGCCATGCCTTCGGAGGCCTCCCGCGAAGGATTCCAACTTATTTAAGGCTTCTATCATGGCTGCATTTATCGAATGCGCGCCCTGGCTACCCCCCATGACAAATACTGTTTTGGGACCGCTTTTCAATCCAAATTTTGCAAATATCTCGTCGGTAATCGTTGCCTTGCTTGTTTTTTCAATTTCCCTTCTAATGGGATTTCCTGTTACCTTCACTTTACCTTGCTTAAAATATTTAGTGGATTCTGCGAAACTGACGTGAATTTCATCGACCCAGCGTCCCAGGATTCGGTTGGTTAAACCAGGTACAGCATTTTGCTCTTGGATTAAAGTTGGAATTCTCAACAACGCGCCCGCTAAAAGCACGGGACCACAAACATAACCGCCTGTCCCGATAACCACTTTCGGTTTCAGCCGACTTAATAAATTCAGCGAAGAAACAAAACCTAAAAGCACTTTGGGGATAACCTGAAGCCAACGCCATGTCAAACGTCGCGGAAAACCTGCCACCGAGATAGGAATAAAAGGGAAATTATGACGTGGAACAATTTGCGCTTCTAATCGGTCTTTCCCGCCGATGAAGATAACCCCAAGATTCTCCTCTAAACGCAACAACTCATTGCCTATAGAAAGCGCAGGATAAATATGCCCGCCTGTGCCCCCGCCTGAAATGATAATTTTTATCGGGTGACGTTTTTCCCCTTTCATCCTTCCCTTCCTTCTTTTCCCTCTATCCTTCCAATCATTGTGAGGGCGGCAAGGAGATAACTGCTCTCTAACTTTTTACCCTCTTGCCCCCTTGCCCTCTAGCCCCTCTTACCCTTTAGCTCTTTTTGTCGCAGAAGCCCTGTTTGCTTCGCAAGGCTCAGATTGCTTCGATTCCTCGCAACAAAGCCAGCAAAAGACGCCGTTGCGAGGAACGAAGCAATCTAAAGATAAAAACTATTGGTTTTTTCTTTGTCTTTAGCTTGACTTTGGTAGATTAAAATCCAATCCAACCGTAGCC
>SDBU01008024.1_pt1 | contig 12078 bp, 9 predicted proteins | sample 2277071 | NCBI WGS metagenome assembly SDBU01 (sample SAMN10397929, study PRJNA504765) | marine sediment metagenome | isolation source: marine sediment core GS08_GC12, 126 cmbsf | place: Arctic Ocean: Gakkel Ridge, Loki's castle | collected 2008
CAACAAGCCAGTGCCTACCCAACCCAGCGCAAAGTGCTGTCTTGCCCTCACCTTTTTGCCCTGAAGTTACATATAAAGTAACCAAGCTATACCTCCAGATGTAACTTAGAAAATCTGAACTTGTCTGTTTATTATAATCCCTTACATTCCGTAGGTAAAGCAAATGTGCTCGTCTCTATAATTAGTAACATATCACCTCCTTATTCGTCATTGCCAGCCGAAGGCGTGGCAATCCCGGTGGTAGAGTGCTTCCGGAGATTGCTTCGGGACTCTGTCCCTCGCAACGACGAAGGGGGGGTGCCACCCATCTATTTGAACGAGAGCAGTAAATCACGGTAAGAATAGCCCTTAAAAAACGACCCTAATGCAAAATCTTGCCATAATTTAAATTAAGTGGTATAATCATTAATTAAGGGAATGAACTGGAACCTTTAAGTCAGTCCTGAGAGGCTGGCAAGGGTAGATTTAGAAACCGGGTAACAAGACCTCTTGCCAGCAGGGTAAGAGGATTTTTTATGCCTGAAAAAATCATAATGTCCCCCGAGGATATCAAACGAACTCTGGCTCGCATTGCCCACGAAATCATAGAGCGAAACAAGGTTATTGAGCAGTTGATGCTGGTTGGCATACACACTCGCGGTGTGCCCCTGGCGAAACGGCTAGCCGCCAATATCAGCAACCTTGAAAGGTTAAAGATACCTGTTAGCACCCTGGACATCAGCCTCTACCGAGACGACCTCCCCTCATTAAACCTGAAACCGGCGGTCAAACGCACTGACAATCCGGTCAATACTGCCGACAAACTTGTCGTGTTAGTTGATGATGTTCTCTATACCGGACGCAGCACCCGGGCTGCTATGGATGCTATCATTGACCACGGGCGTCCCAAATCGATTCAATTAGCGGTGCTTATTGACCGTGGCCACCGTGAACTACCGATACGGGCAGACTATGTCGGTAAGAACATACCCAGTTCCCGGCATGAGGAGATAAAAGTGCGGCTGGTAGAAACTGATGGCATCGATGAGGTAGCTATTGTAAATGCAACCAAAGAGGAGACTCCGAGGAGAAGCTCTGAGAAGGTGGATTATTGCGGGAGGAAACTGCCGTGAGTTTAGCCCATAGAGACCTGGTGACCATAGATGATTTATCCAACGGGGAAATAGAAGCCCTGTTTTCCCTGGCTGACAAGATGTCAGATTCAATGAATGACCAGTCTGGCGTATGCCAGGGCAAGATTATGGCCAGCCTGTTTTTTGAGCCCAGCACCAGGACACGGCTATCGTTCGAGACAGCGATGCTCAGACTGGGGGGCAGCGTCATCAGCACCGTTGACATCGGAGCAACCTCCCTGGCTAAAGGTGAAAGCCTGGCTGATATGGCGAGGATAGTGGGCAGTTATGCCGATATCATCATCATCAGACACCCCTGGGAAGGAGCTGCTAAGGCAGTTGCTGACTATGCCGGCGTCCCGGTGATAAATGCCGGTGATGGAGGACATCAACATCCAACACAGACATTATGCGACCTTTACACCCTCAAGAAGGAAAGGCAAACCATCAAAGGGCTGAAGATTGCTCTGTGGGGTGACCTGAAATACGGGCGAACCATTCATTCCCTCATCTTCGCTCTGGCTAAGTTCGGAGCAAATATTCTTTTCTGCCCTACCCCCGGTCTAGAGGTACCACAGCATGTCATCAAAAAACTGACCACAGAATACGGGGGCGAGATGGAAAAGGCGGAAGCCTCCGCCCAACCAGCCAGGGAAGGGCTTGCCGCCCTGGATGCCATATACATAACACCCGGCAGCCCGCACCAACTGGCCATGATGCCCAACATAAGTATTCAAGTCGAGCTAAAGACCGGGGTTGATGCCCTTTATGTTACCCGCCCTCAGAAGGAAAGATTTACCACCGCTGAAAAAGGACAGGAGCTGAAGAAAAGCTACCCGGTGGTAGACAAGAAACTGCTTAAAGAAAAGGAGTTTAAGAAAGCCCTTATTATGCACCCATTACCCCGGGTTGACGAGCTAGCCTACGAGCTGGATGCTGACCCCCGCAGTATGTACTTTAAACAAGCCGCCCGGGGAGTGCCGATTAGAATGGCACTAATAGCCCTCCTGTTAGGGGCAAAGGAGGTTGATATCCCTGAGCCGAAAGAGCCCGCCATTTTTCAAAAGAGAGAGTATCCCATCTATAAACGCGATTTCGGGGTGAGGTGTCCTAATCCAAGGTGTGTGTCAATACAGGAAAGCGAAAAAAAGTATATTCAGCCCGAATTCAAAATAGTCGATACCAAGCCATTAACACTAAGGTGTATCTACTGCGAGCATGGTTTCGAGCCCAAATATGTGTCCAGTTCCGATTGGCACGAAGGGAGACTGGATGAAAAGAAATACCATAGTGCTGATAGCCACTGGGTTGACAAAATCAGACCGGAGAACCTGATTATCTTTGATTCAAAAGATACGGCTGAGGCTCACGGTTTTAAGCCCAGCCGATATGCCAAATCACACCGCAGGAAAAAACAATGAAACCTTTACTTATCCGGGGTGGTCATATCATCGACCCCTGCCAGGGGCTAGACGAAATTGGCAGCCTGCTTATCACCGATGGCAAAATCGCATGGTCAGGCAGAGGAGAAACAATCCCTCCCCTGCCAGATTATGCTGTCCTCCCTGCCCAGGGGCTGATAGTCTGCCCGGGACTTATTGACCTCCACTGCCACCTCAGACAGCCCGGCTACGAAGACAAGGAGACTATCGCTACCGGAAGCCGAGCTGCCGCCAGAGGAGGCTTTACCACTATCTGCTGCATGCCCAACACCGACCCGCCCCTGGACAACCGGGCTATGATAGATTATGTCAAATCAACCGCAGTCAAAGAAGGTGCGGTCCGTGTCCTGCCCATAGGATGTATCTCCAGGGGTGGAAAGGGTAAGGAGTTAGCCGAGATGAGAGAACTGGCTTCAGCCGGGGTGATTGGCTACAGCGATGATGGCAGCCCGGCAGCAAATTCTCGCCTGATGCGCCAGGCACTAGAGCATAGCTGCCTCCTTGACCTGCCCGTTATTGACCACTGTGAAGACACTGCTCTTACTGAAGGCGGACTGATGAACGAAGGGGCAACATCAGCTAAGTTGGGCCTCCGTGGCATACCAGCCGCCGCTGAGGAGATAATAGTTGCCCGCGACCTAGCTCTGGCTCAGCTAACCGGAGGCTGGCTCCATATTGCCCATGTTTCCACCGAAGGCTCGGTTAACCTTATCCGTCGGGCTAAAGAGAGAGGGATAAAGGTTACCGCCGCGGTTACCCCCCACCACCTGACCCTGACCGAGGAGAAGGTCAACGGCTATCATACCAACGCCAAGGTAAATCCGCCACTGAGAACCGAGCCGGACATTCAAGCTTTAATTCGGGGGCTTAAAGATAATGTGATTGATATTACTGCTACCGACCACGCCCCCCACACCGAGGCTGATAAGCAGTGTGAATTTGCCCTCGCCCCCTTTGGCATCAGCGGCTTTGAAACTGCCCTGGGCAGCCTGATGAGCCTGGTGCATAGCGGCAAGCTACCCCTGATTACCCTCATCGCCAAGCTTACCGGCGAACCAGCTAGGATTATCGGCGATAAATACGGGAAATTAGGCACGCTGGAGATTGGCACCCCGGCTGACATTACTATCTTCGACCCCACTCTGGAGTGGGTAGTAGATACCGGGGCTTTTGCCTCCAAAGGCAAGAATACCCCCTTAGCTGGTTCTGTATTAAAAGGCAAGGTGATGGCAACCATATCACAGGGGAAGCTGGTTTATAAAGATGACTCCATTACTATGAAGGAGGGTTAGAGAGGCGACGCCTCTCTTTTGAAGAAAAATACTAAGGGGGTGTTTAAGAGGGGCGAAGCCCTTGGGGGAAATCCCCCTGAGTCCCCCTTTTTCAAAGGGGGAAACATAATTGATAGAAGGGAGAGTTAGAGAGAAATAAGGAACAAAATCCCCCTGAGTCCCCCTTTTTCAAAGGGGGAGACACATGTGAAAGGGGGAGACTTGGTAGCTTCTCCTTTTCTTAAAGGGAGAGCGAGAGGGATTTTAACAAGGAGAGGGGTGTTTAAGAGGGGCGAAGCCCCTCTTCAGAAAAAATCTTCCCCTTCCCCTTCTCAAGGGGAAGGGGATAAAGGGGATAGGGTTGATAAAAATTATGACTAAAAGAGCACTGCTAGTCCTGGAAGATGGCTCGGTCTATCAAGGTTATGCCTTTGGCGCTGAGGCTGATACCTACGGCGAGGTGGTGTTCAATACCAGCATGACTGGCTATCAGGAGATGCTGACCGACCCCTCCTATGCCGGGCAGATTGTCATGCCCACCTACCCCCTCATCGGCAACTACGGCGTTAATGAGCAGGACTTTGAGTCCAATAAAATACAGGTAAGGGGCTATGTGGTGAGGGAGGAGTGTCTTGAGCCCAACCATTATCTCGGCACCAGCACTCTTGACCAATTTCTCAAAGAATATAACATCCCCGGCATCTATGGCGTGGATACCCGGGCAATCACCCGCAAGCTCCGCTCGGTCGGGGTAATGATGGGAGCTATTACTACAGGCACTCCAGAAGAGACTCTGGAGCAGTTAAAAAAGCTGCCCGACTATGGTTCAATTGATTTTGTCAGGCAGGTCACCACCGAGGCTCCTTATGAGTGGCAGCCAGAATTAACTGAGGAAGCGAAACAACCATTATATAAAATAGTCGTTGTGGACTGCGGCTTAAAATACACCATCCTGCGTATGATGTGTGGTCATGGCTGCCGGGCAGTAGCTGTCCCCGGCACTATGCCCGCCGATGAGATACTGAAACTTGAACCCGATGGCGTTATCCTGTCCCCCGGTCCGGGTAACCCTGAAGTATTAGATTATATCGTGGATACGGTTAAGGAGCTCATTGGCAAAAAACCGATTATGGGTATCTGCATGGGTAACCAGCTAATCGCCCGCGCCTTTGGTGCCAGGACCTTCAAGCTGAAGTTCGGGCATCGCGGGGCTAACCACCCCGTCCGAGACCTGAGTGATGGGCGAATCCACATCACTGCTCAAAACCACGGCTACGCCACCGACCCCGATACCCTACCCGATGAGCTTGAAGTGAGCCATATCAACCTGAATGACGGCACGGTGGAGGGCTTGCGCCACAAGGAGCTACCTATCTTCTCCATCCAGTACCACTCCGAAGCCTCCCCCGGCCCGCTGGACAGCGCCTACCTTTTTGAAAAGTTTCTGGAGATGGTGAGGGGGAGTAAATGATGAAATCCCCCTTAGTCCCCCTTTTCCAAAGGGGGAGACACATGTGAAAGGGGGGAGAGGACTTCTCCCTTTAGTAAAGGGAGATAGAGAGGGATTTGATGTTACCCTACAATGAGAACCTGAAACAGCCTTCCAAACAACTCAGAGAAAATATGACCGATGCTGAAAGGCGTCTCTGGGCGAAGATAAGGATGAAACAACTAAAGGGATACCAGTTCTACCGGCAGAAACCCATCGGCGATTATATCGTCGACTTTTTCTGTCCGAGGGTGAAGCTGGTTATTGAAGTTGATGGTAGCCAGCACTTTGCTGATGAGATGACCGAGTATGACAGGATAAGGAATGAGTACCTGAGTAGTCTTGGTTTGAGAGTGCTAAGGTTTACTAATGCCGATGTGCTGGCGCATATCGAGAGCGTGGTTGAGAGGATAGAGGAGGAAATCCCCCTTAGTCCCCCTTTTTCAAAGGGGGAAACGTAATTGATAAAAGGGAGAGTCGGAGAGAAACGAGTAACAAAATCCCCCTTAGTCCCCCTTTTTCAAAGGGGGAGACACATGTGAAAGGGGGGAGAGGACTTCTCCCTTTAGTAAAGGGAGAGCGAGAGGGATTTTAACGAGGACTGAGGGGGTGAAGTTAAAGAAAATGGCTAAAAATGAGGAGCAACTCACACCTAAATACTGGCTGGCTGTGACTGGCCCAGAGAACTTCAAAATTGATCGGCAAAACAACTTCGCAATACAAGGATTTACCAGTCGAATTCGAGCGTCGGTCGGAAGAGTCAGACCTGGAGACAAGCTTGTTGTTTATATTAACCGTATTCAGAAGATAGGGGCTATCTGTGAGGTAACCTCAGAAGCATATTACGATGACAAAAATAAAATATGGCTAGAAGACGATGAAATATGGCCCAACCGCTTTAAAACGCGTCCAGAACTCATTTTGGATGATGATGAGCTACTGGACATCAGAAAACTGGTTCCCTTTTTAAGCTTTATTACAGCCGAGCAAAGAGCATCTAATTGGGGACTGGCCTTTCGTTACAGCTTAAGGACAATCTCCCAAGAAGACTTCAAGTTCATTGAATCAGAAATTAAAAAGATAAGGAAAGTTTCCACTCCTCCCGAAGATGTTCTTACGGAGGCTAAAGCGACACAAGCTATTATGGAAATAACTGTCCTTGAGAGTAAAAGTCTTCATGACCGTATTGGGGAAATGCTAGAAACTGTTGGTAGCCGTATGGGATACAACACATATACCAGACATAAAGTGACCCCAGAACATGCAGTTGAACTAGACGTTGCATGGCTTCGGGGAAAAAATCCAGAGGTGGCTATAGAGATCCAGATAGGCGGAAATATTGTTGAAGCTAAGGACAAATTAGCTCAAGCACGGAAGTTCAACTATCGCAAAGTTATTATGGTGATTGAGGAATCACAACTACCTCGCCTAAATGCTATTGTAAAATTTGACGAACTTATAGACTGGCTAGACGCTTGGTCAATCCAGTCTGTTTACAAGTTATATGCTTCAGGTATGTCCTTCTTAAACCTTTATGAGAGGCTAACAGAGTCGAGGTATAAGAAGAAAACCGAAGTAGAATTTGTGAGGGAGTAATTTTGAAACCATCTAAAGTCTTAATAAGGGGATGTTTGAAGGGGCTTCGCCCCTTCAAAACCCAAACCTCCCCCTTTCCTTTGAAGGAGAGGGGGACACAGGGGGTGAGGTAGAAAAGGCATGGAAAAGGAAAAAGCAATAGATTTACTTAAAAAAGCTCTAACTAAGCTACCTAGTCTACGGACACTCTCTCCCAGCAATCAGCAATTTAAATTGTGGTTTGCAGAAGTATGCAACGTATTGGAGTTGACATTTAGCAAGAATTCAAGAGAGTATGATAACTTCGCAAGAGCTGTGAGAGTGCAATATTTTGTCTATTCAGACGAGGAAAAACGGAAAATATATAATCAAGAGCTAGACGCTTATGAGACTGCTTTAAGGTCGGCAATACACAAGAGCGAGCTACTAATAGAGGAAGAGCAACCTCCGATGGCAGGAATATCACCCAAAGCTTTTATCGCTCATGAAGGCGAAACAAGGGCATTGACTATGATAAAGGAATTCCTAGAAGCGTTGGGAATTCAATATTTTATCGCAGAGTCAAAGGCTAGTGATGGCAGAAGCATAGAAAAACAGGTTGATTGGGCACAATCTAAAGCTGACTTTGCTATATGCCTTGCTACTAAAGGAAAAGCCATCAATAAAAAAACTGGCAAGCATTATATGGCGCCAAACATAATTGATGAGTTGGGTAGAGCAAGGCAGGTTTTCGAAAATAAGATAATTCTGCTTATGCAAAAAGGGGTAGAACCTCATACGAATATAAAGGAAATCGTGCACGAAACATTTATTACGACAAACATGGAAAAGGCGTTTATCAAGATTATTAAAGAACTTAAGAATTGGGATTTTTTAACGACTAGGAAGATTAAGGAGTGAAGTTTGAAACCATCTAAAGTTCTGATTATCGGCTCAGGCCCCATCATCATCGGGCAGGCGGCGGAGTTTGACTACGCCGGCACTCAGGCGTGCAAGGCGATGCGAGAGGAGGGGGTAACCTCGGTGCTGGTCAACTCCAACCCGGCGACTATTATGACCGATGAAGGCATCGCCGACATTATCTATATCGAGCCGCTCACCGTGGAGATGATCGGCCGCATTATTGAGCGCGAGCGCCCCGATGGACTTCTCCCTACCCTCGGCGGCCAGACCGGACTTAACCTGGCGGTTGACCTGGCCGATGCCGGTATCCTGGATAAATACAATGTAAAATCGCTGGGCACTCCGATACAGACGATAAGAAATGCCGAAGACCGCGAGCTGTTCAAGCAGATGATGATAGACATCGGCGAGCCGGTGCCGGAGAGCGCCACCGTTAATAACCTGCAACAAGCCAGAAAGGTAACCAAAAAGATAGGCCTGCCGGTGGTCATCCGCCCGGCATATACCATGGGGGGGACGGGGGGAGGTATGGCTTACACCTGGGGGGGATTGGAGAAAGCAGTAACCATAGGGCTGGCGGCAAGCCCCATCCACCAGGTATTGATAGAGCAATCGTTGGTCGGCTGGAAGGAAATAGAGTACGAGGTGATGCGCGACGGCGCCGATAACTGCATCACAGTGTGTAATATGGAAAATTTCGACCCGATGGGGGTGCATACCGGTGACAGCATCGTGGTCGCTCCCAGCCAGACCCTGACCAATAAAGAATACCAGATGCTAAGAACAGCCAGCCTCAAGATTATTCGTGCCCTCGGTGTTGAAGGCGGCTGTAACATCCAGTTTGCCCTTGACACCAACAGCAATAATTACTATGTCATTGAGGTCAACCCCCGCGTCAGCCGCAGTTCTGCCCTGGCCAGTAAGGCTACCGGCTACCCCATTGCCCGGGTAGCCGCCAAGATAGCCGTCGGCAAGAGGCTGGATGAAATACCCAATGCGGTAACCCAGAAAACAATGGCTTCCTTTGAGCCAGCGCTGGACTACCTGGTAGTTAAGATTCCTCGCTGGCCATTTGATAAGTTCGCTTCGGGCGACCGGATACTCAGCACCCAGATGAAAGCCACCGGCGAGGTGATGGCTATTGATAGGTGCTTTGAAGCCGCCCTAAACAAGGCGGTGCGCTCACTGGAGTTTGGCAAGAGGTCATTACTGTGGGAAGACCCGAAGTGGGAGATGAGCACCAATATCAATTCTTACCCCTTAGAACCCAACGACCTCAGACTATGGGCAATAATGGCAGCACTAAGAAGAGGCATCGGTGCTGAAGAGATAGTGGCGCAGACCAAGATTGACCGGTGGTTTATCAGCAAGCTGGAGAACATTATAGGTATGGAAAAGAGACTTCTGTCTCAGACGCTGACTCCAGAACTGCTGCGAGAGGCAAAGCGACTCGGCTTCTCCGATGAGCAGATTGGCACCCTGGCTGACCGGCTACCGGAACAGGTAAGGGAGCTGCGCCATAACTGGAATATCCGTCCCGTCTACAAGATGGTAGATACCTGTGCCGCCGAGTTTGACGCCGCCACCCCCTACTTTTACAGCACCTATGAACAGGAGAACGAGGCCGAGCCTATCCCAGGAAACAAAGCAATAGTCATCGGCAGTGGACCCATCCGCATTGGACAGGGGATTGAATTTGACTACTGCAGCGTCCACTCTGCCTGGGCACTACAGGAATCGGGCTACAAGAGCATTATGGTCAACTCCAATCCGGAAACCGTCTCCACCGATTTTGATACCAGCGACCGCCTCTACTTTGAAGCCCTGGACGAGGAAAGCCTGCGCGATATCCTGGAAAATGAAGGCGGACAAAACGGCAGTACTCCCCCATCCTCCATAGTCCAGTTTGGCGGTCAGACCGCAATTAATCTGGCTGAGCCCCTGTTTCGCAGCGGCATGCCCCTCCTCGGCTCCAGTGCCGAAGCCATTGACCTCGCTGAGGACCGACGCCGATTTGAGAGCTTCCTCAACGGGTTAGGTATCCCCCAGCCACCAGGAGCGGGGGTAACCTCGGTAGATGAAGCGCTCGGTGTGGCTAAGCTCATCGGTTACCCGGTGCTGGTTCGCCCCAGCTATGTCCTCGGTGGCAGAGCCATGGAAATAGTACACAATGCCAGTGAACTAATCCGCTACATTAAACTGGCAATAGAACTGGATACCAAACACCCGGTCCTTATTGATAAATACCTGGAGGGGAAAGAGGTGGAGGTTGACGCCGTAAGTGACGGGGAAAGAGTGCTTATTCCCGGGATAATGGAGCACATTGAGCGGGCCGGGGTTCACAGTGGGGATTCTATGGCGGTCTATCCCGGGGTCAACCTCACTGAGCCGGAGATAGCAGCTATTGTTGACTATACCATCCGCATCGGGCTGGGACTCAAAATCAAGGGCTTAATGAACATCCAGTTCGTGATTATGCCCGGCAGCCCTCAGGAGCCGGCAGTCTATGTATTAGAAGTAAATCCTCGGGCGAGCCGCACCATCCCATTTATCTCCAAGGTTACCGGAGTGCCCATGGTAAATGTCGCCACCAAGGTTATGCTCGGCCAGAGCCTCAGGGAGCAGGGTTATGACACCGGTCTGTGGCCCAAACAAAATCTGGTAGCCATTAAAGCCCCCGTCTTCTCCATGTCAAAGCTGCTCGGCGTTGACACCTACCTCGGTCCCGAGATGAAATCCACCGGTGAGGTAATGGGAATTGACTATACCTTTGATGCTGCCCTGGCCAAGGCACTTCTGGCAGCAGGACTAATGCTCCCCCCCGAAGGAGCCGTGCTGTTCAGCATTGCCGATAGGGATAAGCCGGAAGCACTACCTATAATCAAAAGGTTCTCCCAGGTAGGCTATAAACTCTATGCCACCGAAGGCACCGCCGCCATGATTGAATCGGTGGGGCTGCCGGTAAAAATGATCAGCAAAAAATTAAGCGAAGGGCACCCCAATATCATTGACATCATCAGTGACGGCACGATAAACGGTGTGGTCAATACCATTACCGGGGGTCGCATCCCACTGAGAGACGGCTTCCAAATCCGCCGGGCGGCTACCGAGAAGCGTATCCCCTGCTTTACCTCCCTTGACACCGCCCTGGCCGCAGTGGAGGCACTGGTCAACGATAGCCAGATTTATAGTGCCCAACCCCTGCCTGACTACCGCAGAAAGGAGCCAATTTGAAGCAAGTTGTAGCCACTGTAAAATCTAATGAGAAACTCTGGGGAGAATATTGGCTCCATGGATATCAAAAATATCTGGGAACCTGGCTTATCTGGTTGAACTGCCCAGAGATGACTTCCGAAGCCAAGCCGGGGCAGTTTGTTATGGTTAACTGTGGTGAGGAATGTCTTCTACCCCGCCCACTTAGTGTCCATCAAGTTAATGCCGAGGGTGATATAGCACTGTTTTTTGCCGCATTGGGAAGTGGTAAAGGCACACGGTGGCTATCTCAGCGTAGAAGCGGCGATAGCGTGAGGCTGCTCGGGGCACTGGGCAACGGATTTTCCATTGAGCCTGCGACAAAGAGTCTGCTCCTGGTGGCGGGGGGCAACGGCATCGCCCCTTTATATTTTCTAGCCGATGAGGCACTGAAGAAAGGATGTTCCGTAACTCTGCTTTATGGGACGGCAGACGAAAAACGCTATCCGGAAAATTTCTTCCCCGCCAAAGTAAAGCTAGTGGCAGCCACTGAGAATGGAACGGCGGGATACCACGGTAGAATAACCGACCTTATAGCAAAATTCGCTGACGGGGTAGACCAGGTCTTTGCCTGTGGCCCTGCGCCAATGTATCGCGCCATGGCCGTTATGCCGGAACTAAAAGATAAGCCTGTTCAGATTTCTCTGGAGGTGAGGATGGGGTGCGGGCGGGGAGTCTGCTACGGGTGCACCGTAAAGACAAAAACCGGCTTAAAGCAGGTATGCCAGGACGGGCCGGTATTTGACCTGAACGATATCATCTGGGACGAACTAACCTGATATATGACATGTGTTTAAGAGAAGCGAAGCCTCTGGGGGAAATCCCCCTGAGTCCCCCTGGGGTGGGAAATCCCCCTTAATCCCCCTTTTTCAAAGGGGGAAACACATGTGAAAGGGGGAGACTTGGTAGCTTCTCCTTTTCTTAAAGAGAGAGCGAAAGGGATTAAAAAAAGAAGAGTCATAGAGAGGCGAAGCCCCTGGGGGAAATCCCCCTTAATCCCCCTTTTTCAAAGGGGGAGACATAAGTTCCCCCGC
>SDBU01008025.1_pt1 | contig 12077 bp, 12 predicted proteins | sample 2277071 | NCBI WGS metagenome assembly SDBU01 (sample SAMN10397929, study PRJNA504765) | marine sediment metagenome | isolation source: marine sediment core GS08_GC12, 126 cmbsf | place: Arctic Ocean: Gakkel Ridge, Loki's castle | collected 2008
ATATACTCAAGGGGTTTGAAATACTTGAGAAAGGTTTGCTTAGGAAGTAGCAGAGAACAGGCACACATCCCATTTTGCAGAGAATGGGGACATATCCGATTGCAGACTTTTGGGCTCCCTGGACATAATTCATAGACTTGTTGATTGTGGAGTAATCGCCTCATTTGGTCATCCTGGGAAGTGATTATTCGGTTTGGTCAACAATTGTGGGAGGTAGGAGGATATTTTGAAAGTTTTGGGTATTGAGACTTCCTGCGACGAGACTGCTGTGGCAATCGTTGAGGATGGGAAGAAAGTCTGCTCGAGCATTATTGCATCCCAGGTGGACATACATAAGAAATTTGGCGGCGTTGTCCCGGAACTTGCATGCAGAGCTCATCTTGAATTGCTCTGCCCGATTATTGAAGAGTGCTTGAGTGGAGCAGGGGTAAACCTGTCCGGCATAGATGGAGTAGCTGTTACAGCGGGTCCGGGCCTTGTAGGAGCTCTTCTCATCGGCATATCGATGGCAAAAGCTCTCAGTTTTTCTCTCATGAGACCCCTTGTGGGCATAAATCACATTGAGGCTCATTTGTATGCCAATTTTATCGAACAGGAACCTGTCTTACCTGCAATCGGGCTTGTTGTCTCAGGAGGGCACAGCGCTTTGATTTATGTAAAGCAGGTCGGTGAGTATGAGCTCCTCGGCAGGACTCGTGATGATGCTGTGGGAGAAGCTTTTGATAAAGTCGCGAAGATGCTCGGACTGGGTTATCCCGGTGGACCCATAATTGAGAAGATCGCACAGAAAGGTAATCCGGAGAAGATTCCTTTCCCGAGACCTTATCTCCCGGGTTCACTTGACTTCAGTTTTAGCGGATTGAAAACTGCTGTTCTTTACCATATCAGAAAGTATGGGGCTGACAATGTAGAGGACATAGCTGCAGGTTTCCAGTCTGCCACAATTGATGTTCTTGTCAGGAAGACATTGAAAACATGTGAGGCAATGGGAGTTAAGACAGTTCTCGTTGCCGGTGGAGTTGCCAGAAATACCGCTCTGCGGAAGCGCATGGAACGGGAAGCAATAAGTAAGGGGCTGAGTCTTTTCCAGCCATCACCTGAACTCTGCACGGACAATGCAGTTATGGTTGCAGGGATTGGGTTTGTGAAATTAAGAGAAGGGGAGAGAAGTTCTCTTTCGTTGAATGCCTCTCCTAATTGGATGCTGGGATGTTAATTATAATTGCTGGGCTTGTTGGAGGGCTTGCGATATTCCTGTTCGGGCTTCAGCTCACTGCTGAGGCTTTGCAGAAAGTGGCAGGCAGATTCCTGCGAGGGATTCTGGGTTTCATGACAGGCAACATGTTTAGAGGTATTTTGACAGGAGCATTTATGACTGTCTGTACCCAGTCAAGTTCCGCCACTACTGTCCTCCTGGTAAACTTCGTACAGGCAAACCTTATGAAGTTTGCACAAACCATAGGGGTAATTCTTGGAGCTGGTATAGGTACAACTCTTACGGTTCAGTTGATTGCATTCAAAATTACGGACTACTCTCTTATGATGGTAGCTGTAGGTTTTCTTCTGAAGACTCTTTGCCGTTATGAAAGAGAGAAATTCATCGGGCAGGCAGTCCTTGGCTTTGGCTTTATCTTCCTGGGGATGCTTTTGATGAAAGAAGGAGTTGTGCCACTGCGCAACTCAGACAGATTCATTCAAGCGCTTATCACTCTTAAAGAAAACCCGTTTCTGACTCTTCTCATTGCAACAGCTTTTACAGCCGTTATACAGAGTAGCGCGGCAACTATTGCCATTGCGCTCACTCTGGCATCCCAGGGTCTATTTGGAACTGACCGGCTTGAAATTGTCCAGATGTCAATGCCGATAATATTTGGTGCAAATATTGGAACCTGTGCCACGGCACTCCTTGCAAGCATCCAGACTGGGGCGAATGCCCGCCGCGTTGCAGTGGCGCATCTCCTCATCAAGATAATCGGGGTTTTGATTTTCTTCCCGGTGTATATGTGGTTTTCAAAGTTTGTTATTTCAGTTACGCATCTTTTCACAGAGGCTGGCGGGGCACGGCTCATCGCGAATGCGCATACCATATTCAATGTTTTGAGTATGCTGATTCTTTTACCTTTAGCCAACTCTCTCACACGAATTGTTTCAGTCATAATTTCAGGCGGAGAAACAAAAGCGGAAAAATCTGTAGATGCTTTGCTTGAGACCCCATCACTTGCTCTTGCTGAGGCAAGGAGAAGGATTGAGGAGATGTTCTCAACAGTTTCAGAAATAGTCTCAAAGTCAATTTCAGTTCTGCGAGACAGTGATAGACGTGCCCTTGAGGATTTAAGGAACATGGATAATATAGTTGATGACCTTCATGGAAGTGTGATTCTTTTCCTGACGAAGTTGGGGCAGGGAAGACTTTCTCATGAGGAATCCAGAGAGGAGACACAACTTCTCGGACTGAGTCATCAGCTGGAAAGCATGGCAGATACTGTCAATCGCGACTTTCTGTTTATGGTGCAGAAGGTGATAGATGATGACCTTTCTTTCTCGTTTGAAGGGTTTCATGAGATAGAGAAGTTGCACGGGTTGGTATGTGATAATATTGCCCTTGTTGAAAAAGCTTTTAAATCTGATGACATATCTCTTCTTGAAAAGGTTGTCTGGAGCAGGGAAGATTTCAGGAACCTCTGGCAGAAAAGCTATGCTTCTCATATAGGCAGGATGCGTAAAGGAATTTCAGAATCGCTCACCACAGGCGCAATTCATTTTCATATACTTACCAGTCTTGAAAGTGTAAATTCCCATCTTATCAATATTGTTTACTTAATCGGATACGATTGAAACCAGGAACAGTACACGTCCCATTTTTCTTGGTATTCGTCCGGTTTTATGGTACGCTTATTACACGCTGCGCGGAAGAAAAAAGGGGGTGGCGGACTCATGACGCAAAAAGTAGCCTGTCCCCTTTTTGAGGAATTGTTTTTGAAATTCTGCATGCGCAAAAGGCGAGGTTGGAATAGATGTCCCTATTTTAGGAGGGGAGCTGATGAAGAAGATTGGCGGCTTATTCGGTAGGTCTATACTTGGACCGCTGAGAGAACATATGGCAAAAGTCGAGGATTGCCTTGAAGTCTTTCGGAGAGCAGCAAGTGAGTATGCGGAAGGGAAGTTTGGCTCAACGGAAAAGTTCTCAAAGAGAATATCAATACTGGAACACGAAGCTGATATAATAAAGGAAGGTATAAGAACAAGTCTTTCGAAGAGTATTTTTGCTTCATCCAGCCGCGGGGATATTCTTGACCTGATCCACAAGGAGGACGATATCAGCGATGCATGCGAGGATGTTGTAAAATTTATTTCTCTTCATCAGGTGAATATGCCAGAAAAGCTTTCAAAAACTTTTCTCTCCCTAATTGATAAGGTGTGCGAAGCGGGGGTTGCATTGAATGAGGCTATCCAGCAGGCAACGAAATATGAAGAGCAGGAGTTGCTTGCTGAGAAGATGAAGGAGATTCTTGATTTGCTTTCAGGTGTGGAGAAAAAAGAATGGGAATCAGACCAGATACAACTTGCCTTTGTGCGTCAGGTTTTTGGAATGGGAGAGAAATTATCTGCTGTTGATGTTTTTTTTCTCATGAATTTGAGCAAGTTTACTGTTGAAATTGCCGACCATATGGAGAATGTCGCAAATTGTCTGAAGAGGGTAATCACTGTATAAGGGAGTGGTGCGATGAATTCTCTTTTGAAAGGTGTGATTGACCGGATTGAAGGAGGTAAAGCTGTTATTCTCGTTAGTGGCGGAGGAGAAATGTATCTACCGGTTGGTGGGCTTCCCGGTGGAGCGAGAGAGGGAAGTGTCCTGGGTTTTGATATCACAATTGATAAAAAGGCAGAAGAGGAGAGAAGGAAGAAAGTCGAGGACCTTCAGAGGCGTTTGAGAGATAAATGTTAAGAATGACATGGCTAATTCAGGAAAGCTTATAGAAGAGTATCTGACCTTTCTCTCTCTTGAAAGAGGTCTTTCCCCAAATACAGTTTCAGCCTATCAGCAGGATCTGGATACCTACCGGAGAGTTTTCAGAAAGAGGGTTCTCACGCTGAGAAGAGAGGATATCGGTAACCATCTGATGAATCTCAAACATCATGGGCTTTCCGCGAAAACAGTTGCAAGGCATCTTTCATCTATCAAAGGATTTTACCGTTTCCTTCTGAATGAGGGCAAGATAAAATCTAACCCGGCTGTCGGTATGAAAACACCGAAAGTGTGGTATGAACTTCCGTCGTGGCTATCTGTTCGCGAAGTCACGAGGATTCTGAGTCAGCCTGATGTGAGTAAGAAAGCAGGTGTCAGAGATAGAGCAATACTGGAACTCCTCTATGCCACAGGCATGCGGATATCTGAACTTGCTGAACTGGAACGGAATAATTTGAATCTGGAAGTAGGGTATCTCCGCTGTTTTGGCAAAGGGTCCAAAGAGAGAATAATTCCTGTTGGCGGGGAGGCAATAAGAGGAGTAAGAGTCTATCTTGAGAAGGCAAGATCTCATTATGCTAAAGGGAAGGACAAACACCTTTTTGTAAACAGGTTTGGAAAAGGATTCAGCCGGCAAGGATTGTGGAAAATAGTCAAGAAATATGCTCTCAAATCCGGAATCAAGAAAGAAATTAGCCCGCACACCCTTCGCCATTCATTTGCAACTCATCTCCTTGAGGGAGGTGCAGATTTACGTTCGGTGCAGGAGATGCTCGGTCATGCGAGTATTTCCACAACACAGGTCTATACTCATGTGGATAGAGCGTGGCTCAAGAAAATTCATGCAAAGTACCATCCTCGTGGATAGGAAATGAAGAATCTTGCATCTAAAATACAGTCGTCTTTACCCAAGCACCTTGTCAGGCTTCTCAATCTTGCAGGTAAGTTCGGCGATGAACTCGGGTTTAAAGTTTATGCTGTTGGTGGTTTTGTCAGGGACCTTTTACTCGGGGTTGAGAACCTTGACATTGATTTAACCGTTGAAGGTGATGGAATTACATACGCGACGCACTTTGCTAAGAAACAATCCGGGAAGGTTGTTAAGCATCCGCGGTTTGGAACAGCAACAGTTTACTTCAGGGACGGATACCATATTGACGCGGCAACTTCGAGGAAGGAATCCTATCCTCATGCCGCAGCGCTTCCTGAAGTCGTGGAGGGTTCAATACGGAGAGACCTCCAAAGACGTGATTTCACAATAAATGGTCTTGCTATGAGGTTGAATCCTGCCGGGTTCGGGGATCTGGTTGATATGTTCAATGGAGAAGACGATCTCAGGAAAGGAGTGATTCGGGTCATGCACAACTTGAGTTTTCAGGATGACCCGACACGCATATTCCGCGCAGTGAGATTCAGTCGCAGATACAGGTTCAGGATTGAGCCATTGACAAGGCGTTTGATGAGACAGGCAATTGATAAACAAATGTGCGACAGATTGAGTGGCAGGAGAATCAGGAATGAAATATATCTCCTTTTGAATGAAGTGGATCCTCCGGCGGTAATAAGGACTATGGCGCGTTTTGGCGTGTTAGAATGTATTAACAGGAGACTTGAATTTAATACCGAAAAGAGCAGATTACTTGGACGAATTGAAAAGGTGCTTCCTTCATTCAGAAAAACTGTTGACTGGTTTGCATATTTTCTGGGTCTTGTTTATGGGCTCAAGGGAAGGGAACTGGATGAAATTTCTGAGAGGCTTATGCTCAGCAGGAAAGAGAGTGAAAAAGTTATTTTAGTGGGCGAGGTTAAGAGTATATGCAACAAGTTGAATTCTATCAAGAGTTACACTCCGGCTCATGTATACCGGATGCTGAAAGGTCTCCCTGAAGAACTGCTTGTCTTGATTATTGCAGTTGCAAATACAGGGAAAGTGAGAAGAGTTGTCAATAAATACTTTTCAGAGTGGCGGAAGGTGAAGATAAAACTAAGTGGCGATGACCTGCTCAAACTGGGGCTTAAACCAGGTCCTCGTTTCGGCAAGATTCTTGAAGAAGTTCTATACGCTAAACTAAATGGCCGCCTTAAGACAAAGCGGGATGAGGTAACCTACGTAGTTGACAATTTCCTCAAACAATAGTAGCATACAGGATTGTGGATCAAGATTGTAGGGGTCGGATTCCTGAACCTGTCAGGAACAGGTTTATCCGACCCGCAATAGGACTGGTTTCGGAGTCCGGCAAAAGGGGTTCGCTTCAGGGATCCTTTTCGGGTTAGTACTATGAAAAAGAGAATTTTAAGCGGGATGAGACCTTCGGGGAGACTCCATCTTGGTCATCTTGAGGGTGTTCTCAAGAACTGGATAGAACTGCAGGATGACTACGAATGTTTCTTTTTCGTAGCTGACTGGCATGCTTTAACTGACAATCTGGATACAAGTGAGAGGACGGAGAATATTCTGCAGATGTTGATTGATTGGTTGACTGTTGGGATAGATCCGGAGAAAAGTACAATATTCGTTCAGTCAGAGGTTCAACAGCATGCAGAGTTGCATCTGATCCTGTCGATGGTTACCCCTATTTCGTGGCTTGAAAGGTGTCCTACTTTTAAGGATAAATTGAGGGATGTCTCATCTTCTGAAAACCCGAGTCTTGGACTTTTGGGATATCCAGTTTTGCAGACAGCAGATATAATCATGTACAAGGCAGATTTTGTTCCTGTTGGGCAAGACCAGTTAGCTCATCTTGAAATTGCGAGGGAAATTGTGAGGCGTTTTAACTCTGTCTATAAGAAACTTTTTCCTGAACCACAACCGATGTTGACCTCTTCCCCGAAGTTGCTTGGGCTTGATGGCAGGAAGATGAGTAAAAGTCTTAACAACTCCATACTTCTTTGTGATAATGCCGAGACAGTGCGCAGTAAAGTGCAGACGATGATTACTGACCCTGCGCGGATTCATCTGAAGGATAAAGGGCACCCTGAAATTTGCAATGTATTCACTTACAGGAAGATATTTGCTCCTGGCAGTGTGGACAAAGTTGAAAAAGCCTGCAGGAATGCCGGGATTGGCTGCACAGAATGTAAGAGTGAACTTGCCTCTTCCATTTCATCCTATCTTAAGCCCTTTCAGGAGATGAGAGGGAAGTTTGAGAAAGATACTGGGAAAATCTGGGAAATGGTCTCATCTGGTCTTGAGAAAGCAAGGGATGAGGCCCGGAAAACTATGGCAGAAGTAAGAGAGGCCATGAATATAAAATGAGTTATCGGGTAAATCTTGAGGTTTTCGAGGGACCTTTAGACCTTCTCCTGTATCTTATCAAGAAAGAGGAACTTGATATCTATGATATACCTATTTCACGGGTTACCGAGCAATATTCTGAATACATAGGTTTGATGCGTATTCTAGACCTGGACATAGCCGGGGAGTTTCTTGTAATGGCGGCCACTCTTATGCATATAAAATCAAGGATGTTGTTACCTGAGGAAGAGCTTGCAGAAGAGGAAGAGGAAGAAGACCCGAGAGAAGCTCTTATGCAGCAGTTACTTGAATACAGGAAATATAAAGAAGCGGCAGGTATTCTGGGGGAGAGAGAATTGCAGCAGATGGAGATCTTCACACGCTCAGGAACGGAGATAGAAGAAGGTGAGGTCCTGCTTGATGTAAATCTTTTTGATTTACTCGGCGCTCTTTCGCATGTTCTTGAACGCTTGAAGGAAGAGCCTGTAAGAGAGATTGTGAGCGATGAAATAACTGTCAAGGAGAAAATCACGTTCATAGTAGATGTTTTGATGAAGGACAATGTTGTAAACTTTACTGCGGTTTTCGCCGGTTGCAGTTCAAGGAGCGAAGCAATAGTAACGTTCCTGGCACTACTGGAATTGATAAAACTTCAAGAAGTCCGGGTGACACAGAAGAGACAGTTCGCGGAAATCTATCTGCATAGGGTAGAGAAAGCAGCTTAAAAATGGTAAAAATGGGACCAGGTCCCATTTTTTTCGGGCCGTCTGCAAAAGGTGTTGGAATCATGGATGCTAAAGAATTGAAGAAGGTTATTGAAACACTTCTTTTCACGGCTCAGCAACCGGTTTCTGTGGATGAGATACATAAAGTCATTGAGGAGTCTGGTCCGGAGGTTATCAGGGAGACTATTCTAAAGCTTAAGGAGGAATATGAAGTTAGCGAGCGCGGGATCTGTATTAATGAAATCGCTGGTGGTTTCCAAATGTCCACGAGGGGCGAGTTTTCGGCAATCGTGAGAAAATTTCACCATATAGAGGATCGTCAAAAACTGTCAAGACCGGCACTTGAAACACTTGCGATTATTGCTTATAGACAGCCCGTTCTGCGTTCTGAGGTCGAGACAGTTCGTGGGGTAGATGTGGGGGGGGTTCTCAAAACACTGCTTGAGAAGAGCTTGATACGGGTTATGGGCAGAAAGAAAGCTCCGGGGAATCCTCTTATATACGGCACCACTGAGGAGTTTTTGCGTTACTTTGGACTGGCAAGTTTGGATGAATTGCCTGAAGTCGAGAAACTGAAAGTTGAGAACGAATCGCGGGTAGGTCCAGTCGAGTCAAAAGGGGGTGTCTGACGGGATGAATCTACGAGAATGGAGAAGGAAGATAGATGATATTGACGATAAGATTCTGGAACTCATAGATTCGAGGGTAAAAATCGCTCTGGAGATTGGAAAGGTTAAAAGCAAAGAAGCAAAAGCTTATCTTGTTCCTGATAGGGAGAGAGAGGTTCTTGAGAGATTGGAATCGCAGAGTAAGGGCCCACTTCCTGCAAAATCTATCAGGGCAATTTACAGAGAGATAATGTCAGCTTGCATTTCGTTGCAACATCCATTGCATATTGCATACCTTGGTCCGGAAGCTACGTTTACTCATCTGGCTGCTCTTAAGAGATTCGGATCTTCTGTTGAATACCTCTCTGGCAAGAGTATTACTGGTGTGTTCACGGAAGTTCAAAAAGGTCGCGCTGATTATGGGGTTGTTCCGATTGAAAATTCTATGGAAGGCGTAATCACCCATACACTGGATATGTTCATTGATTCTGAACTCAAAATATGGGCTGAGGTATCACTGCCAATAGACCACAACCTGTTGTCAAACACTTCCATTGATAAGATCAAGACGGTTTACTCTCATCCCCAGGCTTTTGCCCAGTGCCGGTTATGGATAGAGAGCAATTTATCTGGGGCCCTTCTGGAGGAAGTGAGCAGCACTGCTGAGGCTGCCAGGTTAGCCACATCTAAGGAAAATTCAGCCGCTATAGCAAGCGATGTTGCCTCGCAGCTTTATAGCCTTAAGATAATTGCGAAGGATATTGAGGATAGCGGTCCCAATTTCACCCGTTTCCTTATAATCAGCAAAAGCTCTCCGGAGAGAACAGGCCGTGATAAGACTTCTGTAATGTTTTCCATAAAAGACCGTGTGGGGGCGCTGTATGATATGTTACATCCCTTCAAGGAATACAAGATAAATCTGACAAAGATAGAATCGCGTCCATCACGCAGGAAGGTATGGGATTACTTCTTTTTCGTTGATATGAAGGGGCATCAGGGAGATGCAAATGTAGCGGACGCCCTGAAGGAACTTGAGAAGGAATGTGATTACATGAAAATTCTTGGTTCCTATCCCACCGCAGATTAGTGAAATCCGGGGATAATTCCGGGGACACAATACTTAATTATGTAACCTGCTAGAACGGAAAATGGAAATCAAGAAACTTGTGAGACCAAATATCCGGGATTTAAGACCCTACGAACCGGGGAAACCCATTGAGGAAGTGCAGAGGGAACTCGGATTAAAAGACATTGTGAAAATGGCTTCTAATGAGAATCCGGTTGGGCCATCCCCTCTCGCTGTCAGGGCGATAAGAGAGAATCTGGATCGGATTAACCTGTATCCGGATGGCGGGGGATATTATTTGAAAAAAAAGCTGGCTTCTTCTCTGGGTGTAGGGGAGGATCAGATCATCCTCGGGAATGGTTCGGATGAGATTATCCGTATGGTGGTGGAAACTTTTCTCAATGAGGGGGAAGAAGCAGTGATAGCTGAGCCATCCTTTGTCATTTACAAGTTGGCAGTCAAAACTATTAATGGAAAATGCCGGATGGTAGCTTTGAACGATTACCAGTATGATATGGAATCCATGGCAAAGGTAGTGGGGGAAAGAACAAAGATAGTTTTTGTTGCAAATCCTAACAATCCCACTGGCACGATGGTCACAAAGAGTGAGGTGGAATCTTTTCTTGCAAAGATCCCGGAAGGCGTAATAAGTGTTTTTGACGAAGCCTATTTTGAGTATATAGAGAGGGATGATTTTCCGGAGACAATTAGATATATTAACAGCGGCGCTACTATCATATGTCTTCGCACGTTTTCAAAAATTTATGGTCTTGCAGGTTTGAGAATTGGCTACGGTATAAGCCAGCCTGAAATAGTTACTGAGATGAATAGAGTGCGCCAGCCTTTTAATGCGAACTCTATTGCTCAGGTTGCTGCGATTTCGGCTCTTGATGACAGGGAGCATGTTGAGAAGAGCAGGGAAGTAAACCGTGCGGGTAAGGATTTCTTATACCGGGAGCTGGAGAAGCGAAAGATAGCATATGTTCCATCGGAGGCAAATTTCATTCTGGTAGAAGTTGGTGATGGGGCGGGTGTAGCTTCCGCACTTCTCAAAAAGGGTGTAATTGTCCGTGATATGTCTTGCTATAACCTTCCTAATTTCGTCAGGGTTACAATTGGGGTGGAGGAAGCAAACAAAAGATTCATTGAAGAAATGGCGAAACTCAGGACCTGACGTTGATATAAAGTTAGATCACCCCTTTTTCCCTTGCCAGAGCAAAAGTTTTCCACCTGCCTACCACAAGACCGCCCAGTCCAAATATGACAAGCAATAACCCTACAAAACCTCCAATCCTGGGTATGGTGGAGAGAAGAACTACTATTACAGCGCCAACTATCAAAGCCATTACCAGGGGACGTTTTCCTTGTTTGTCCTGAAGGTGGAAGATTCTCATTGCGATAGACATTCCCGCAAACAATTTGCTTACATAAAGTGCGCTGAAATAGATGAGGAGAATGATCAAGGCAAGCGGAATCCCGACTATTGTTGCAAAAAGTATTATCGTACCTACAGGAACACAGACGAAGAATATAAAACCAAACCCCAGGCTTTTGCCAGGGATTTTATGCATGGAATCCATGGTCATACGAATCTGCCGTGGTGTAATCGCAATTAGAATAAGACCGATGAGCATAAGCGGAAGGAATAATAGAGATTTTCTGATGAGTCTTCTCCTGTAAGTTGTTGGAGCAACGAGACTTTTTATTTTCATATCAACAGGTTTTTCCCAGGACGTCTCACCTATTACCTGTGCATCGCCCCTCAGCTCGATTTCTTGAGGACAGGTGTAGCTTAGATCTCCGCCTATCCTGGCACCTGGCAAGAGTATGATTCTCGCAGCTTTCGCTTTGACATCTTTAACTATCTCACCTTTAATCTTGACCTTCTTCGCGTAGACTTTCAGGTTTTGCAAAATCTTTCCGTCTATCTCAACCTCCTCAGCGCATATAACAGCATCTCCCTCAGCGATGGAGTTCTCAAGTAATTTCACCGACCTACCAAAGACGATGATGTCACCTTTTATATGGGCATCTGTTCTTATTCGCTCTGCTGCGGCTCTCAGGCTGTCACCGATATCGCCCTCAATGTCAATATCACGCCCGATGACTGTTACATCATCCTCTATCAGACCTTGACAGCGTATATGTCTGCCAATTCCTATGAAATCCCCATCAATCTGTCCTTTTATTTCGATTGCATCTCCGACTGCGATAAGATCTTCATCTATGGTTTCCTCCTGTCCGACCGAAACATCCTCGTCACAACGCAGGTCAAAAGCTCTACTGCAAAAGGTAAAGAAAAGAGTCATCAATAGTGCAATCAAAACTTTAGGCATTTTAGTGCTCCTCTGAAGTCTCGTGTCTATTATCATCCAAATCCCTCTCCCAGTCAAACATTTTCTGACTCAAAACGTCGAGATGAGATTAGACTACCAAACCATTTAAAAAAGTGGTATATTAAATACACACGTCAGAG
>SDBU01008026.1_pt1 | contig 12076 bp, 12 predicted proteins | sample 2277071 | NCBI WGS metagenome assembly SDBU01 (sample SAMN10397929, study PRJNA504765) | marine sediment metagenome | isolation source: marine sediment core GS08_GC12, 126 cmbsf | place: Arctic Ocean: Gakkel Ridge, Loki's castle | collected 2008
GCCGTGGGGGATCTTTATCGATGTTGGAAACAGGCCGCCTAATTTTGAAAGTTTTGAATACTTCCATCCGACCTTTTTTTATGAGTCAATGGCGAACTTTATTTTACTTGCACTGCTGATCATCATGCACTGGCTCTATAGGAAAAAACCAGGAAGAATGGCTTATGGAATAATTCTATCCATGTATTTGGGAATATATGCTGTTTACAGGACATTTATTGAATATGTCAGGATCGACAGTGCTTATATTGGATCTATCAAAGTAGTATATTTGATTAATCTTCTTGCTCTTTTAGTGGCCCTGTTAATCGCTAATTATGTCCAGAGGAAATTCAGGGAGAAAAGGAAGATCGAGCAGGCAGAGAAAAACGAATAAGGCAGCAGTAAATTTATAATAAAGTTTACTTTTTGGAAGGCCTGCTGTAAATGCAGCCGCAATAATTTTGGCGGTATAAGTCAAATGACTTGCTTAATATCATGGTCCTTTTAAAACCATTGTTTTTCTTTAAGTCTGCAGTAAAAAAACTGATCTTTTTTTGCTTTGCAATTGAAAGACCGATAGAATTTATAAGCCTTTGATCCTTATGGGGACTGATGTTAAGTGTTGTTCCGAACATTTCAAAGCCTCCTTTTTTGGCAGTTTCGGCACACTTTTCAAGACGCATCCTGAAACAGAGCCGGCATCTACTTCCGCCTTCAGGTTCTTGCTTGTGGCTCCTGGTAAGTCCCAACCATTTTTTTTGTTCATAGCTTCCCACGGCAATAGGGATAGAGAGCTTGCTGCATATATTTTTCAGGTCCTTGAGCCTTTTCCCGTACTCGTCTTCAGGGTAGATATTGGGATTATAATAAAAAAATGTTATGTCCAGTTTCTCCCTTAACTGAAAAAAAGGATCAAGCCCGCATGTTGCACAGCAAGCATGCATCAATATTTTTGGTTTTGAAGTTGAATAATCAGGCATTTTTCATATAATATTAGTTTGTTTTAAATATTTAAAATTATATTAATAAAAATTTTAAAAAGTATCAAAGAGATGTGGTTTTATGGATATTGAATTTTTAAAAATAATAGAGCCTTCAAGCCTGGAGGACATCCGGCCCTTTTTAAAAATGGACCCTGATATTACTTCAAAAGTAGATAAAAAGGTTGAGGCAATCCTGAAGGATATAAGGCTTGAGGGAGATCCTGCTGTTTTAAGGATGGTAAAAAAATTTGATGGTTATGATGCTAAAAAAATAAGTGATCTTAAAATACGGGAAGATGAAATAACAAGGGCCTATAAAAAAGTAAGGAAAAATTCCCCCGGGCTTGTACAGGCTTTTGAAGCGGGATACAAGCATATAGAGCAGTTTCACAAAGAGCAGTTCAAGAATATAGGCGGGTCCTGGGCAATAAAACCGGCCAGGGGCAAGGAAGTTGGCCAGAATGTGACCTCTATCGAAAGAATTGGGATATATATTCCCGGGGGCAGGCACATTTATCCCTCCTCAGTTTTAATGGCAGTTATTCCCGCCAGGGTAGCAGGAGTAAAAGAAATTATCATCTGCACTCCTCCGGGGACTGACGGGACATTAAATGATATACTTCTTTACCTGGGATGGAGATTAAAAGTCACCAGGATATTTAAGATTGGCGGAGCCCAGGCAATAGGGCTCATGGCATTTGGCACCAGGAGCATCAGGAGAGTCGATAAAATAGTCGGCCCCGGCAATATTTATGTAACCAGAGCCAAAAAGCAGGTTTTTGGAACAGTCGGGATCGACAGCCTGGCCGGCCCGAGCGATGTAGCTATTCTTGCAGACAGCAGTGCAAATGCAGGGTTTATTGCTTCGGACCTTCTTGCCCAATCAGAACATGACCCTGATTCAAAAGCCATGCTTTTGACAAATGATGCGTTTACTGCACGGGAAGTAAAAAAAGAATTAGACAGGCAGTATAAAAAACTGGCCCGGGACCACAAAGATGAAATGGACCTGGATGTACTGATCCAGTCTTTAAAGAAAAACTGCATGATTATCTACAGCAAGGATTTGGGCCTCTTGATAGATATATGTAATGAAGCGGCCCCGGAACATCTGGAAATAATGATGAAAAACAAAAAGGAAGTGCATGGGAATATTAAAAATGCGGGAGCAATATTTTTGGGCCCGTATTCCCCGGTAGCCGCAGGGGATTATACAGCAGGGACAAACCATATTATCCCGACCGGAGGTAATGCCAGGTTTGATTCTCCGCTGGGAGTGCATGATTTTATCAAAAGGAGTAGTTTTGCGTCTTACAGCAAGGAAGCATTAAAAAGGGAAAAGGAATATATTGAAAAGCTTGCTGGATTTGAGGGGCTGCATGCCCACAGGAATTCTGTAAAGAAAAGGTTCGAGTGATGATGATCTATAATTATTTTTAATAGATAAGAGGGGATAATAGCATGAAGATCAAGCAGTGGGTATCAAGCCTGCCGGATTATATTCCCGGTAGGACCATTGAAGAAATAAAGAAGGAGTTCGGCCTGGAAACCGTTTATAAGATGGCTTCCAATGAAAACCTGTTCGGCCCGCACCCTCTGGTAATAGAAGAAGTGAAAAAATATCTTGGCAGCATAAATTATTATCCTGATAGCAGCTGCTGGGATATAAGGCAAAAGATAAGCCAGGTATATGATGTCCCGGCAGAGACTGTTATTATCGGGAATGGGACGGACCAGATTATTGAAATGGCATGTGAAAGTTTTCTAGGCCCGGATGAAAATGTGGTGATTGCTGACCCGACTTTTATTATTTATGAAAAAGCAGCCTTAAAATGCAGAGGAAGGGCAATAAAAGTTCCGCTGACTGACTACAGGCACGATACTGTAAAGATGATAGGTGCAGTAAATGATAAAACGAGGATCTTATTTTTAACCAATCCACACAATCCCGCTGGTACAAATATAAATAAGGATGAATTCGAATATATCAAGAAGAATCTAAGAAAAGATATACTGCTGGTGGCAGATGAGGCCTATTATGAATATATCCCTGAAGGGGACAGGCTAAATACTGAAGGCATGGTCGCTGAAAATAACAATTTATTGATATTAAGGACATTTTCAAAAATATTTGGCCTGGCAGGTCTCAGGATCGGTTATGGTATTGCTGATAAGGCCATAATAGCAGCTTTTAACAAAGTGAGGCTTCCATTTAATATAAATTCAATTGCCCAGAGAGCTGCAGTGGCCGCCCTTGAGAACAGGTCTTATGCAGAAGAGATAAGTAAAAAGATAAACAGGGAAAAAGAGAAATTCTATGATGCCCTTGAAAGGAATAATATTGGATTTATCAGATCCTGGTCAAATTTTATCTTGATCAGGACCGGGGAGAATGAACTCAATATTGTTGAGGAACTGCTGAAGAAGGGATTTATTGTAAGGGCGGGTAAAAATCTTGGCATGCCCGGCAATATAAGGGTGACTATTGCTTTACCTGCGGCCAATGATAAGTTTCTCTCAACTTTTATAGAAATATTTAATAATAATAGATAATAGAAAGGACCGGAAAAATGGAAACGGTGGTTACAGGAAATGGGACTGAGGTTAAGTTTGGACAAGATCTTCCTACAGTGATAATTGCAGAGAGGATCAATCCTACCGGAAGAAAAGCCCTTGCCGAAGAATTACAAAAAGGAAAGTTCGATATTGTAAGGGAAGACGCAATAAAACAAACAGAAGCAGGGGCTGGCATAATCGATGTTAATGTCGGAGCGGTCCAGGTAGATGAAGTAGAGATGCTTCCAAAAGCAATAGAAGTAGTCATGGAAGTCAGCAAACAACCTATTTGTATTGATTCAGCAAATCCTGCGGCAATAAAAGCTGCTCTTGAAGTATATCCTTATAAAGCACTTATTAATTCTGTGACCGGTGAAGAAAAGTCAATGGATCTAGTGCTGCCGCTGGTCAAGGAAAGTGGAAGCGCCGTGATCTGCCTGACCATGGATGATGATGGGATACCTGACAATGCTGATAAGAGGTTTGCGATTGCAAAAAAAATAATGGATAAGGCAGAATCTCTTGGAATCAAGAGGGAAGACCTGGTATTTGATTGCCTTGTCATGACTAATTCTACTGATTCCAAAGCTGCAAAGATCACTCTTGAGGCCCAGGACAGGGTGACCAGGGAGTTTGGAGTCTCCAGCACGGGCGGTTATTCCAATATTAGTTTCGGAATGCCAAACCGTGACCTTTTAAATTTACATTTTATTACCATGGGCATAATAAATGGTTTATGTGCCCCGATCACAGACCCTCTTATAGACGGTATACGTGAAGCCATAAGTGCAGCAGATTTTCTTGCAGGAAAAGATTATTATGGCATGAATTATATATCATTCTATAGAAAATAAGTCGGTTTTAACTTATAATAGGTGTATTTATTTTAGTCAAAAAACAAGGGAGCTTACAATGGCAAAGGTTTTATTAAAAAATCTCTCAAAAAATTTTGATGATGTAGTTGCTGTAAACGAAATGAACAGTGTGATTGAAGACAAAGAATTCGTAGTTTTGGTAGGGCCGTCAGGTTGTGGAAAGACCACTACCCTGCGGATGATCGCAGGGCTTGAGGAAGTTACCAAAGGAGAAATATTTATTGGAGACAAATTAGTAAACGATGTCCCGCCTAAGGACAGGGATATCGCTATGGTGTTCCAGAACTATGCCCTTTACCCCCATATGAATGTCTATGATAATATGGCTTTTGGGCTAAAGCTCCGAAGGACTCCCAGGCCCGAGATTGAAAAAAGGGTAGGTGATGCAGCGAGGATCCTGAAGATAGAAGATCTGCTAAAAAGAAAACCTAAACAACTCTCTGGCGGGCAGAGGCAGAGAGTGGCGCTGGGCAGGGCTATTGTAAGGGATCCCAAAGTGTTCCTGATGGACGAGCCTCTCTCTAATCTTGACGCAAAGTTGAGAGTGCAGATGAGGACAGAGATCGCAAAGCTTCACCAGAGACTGAACGCTACCATAATCTATGTTACGCATGACCAGACTGAAGCCATGACCATGGCAAGCAAAATAATCATAATGAAGGACGGTATTGTACAGCAGACCGGAGAACCTCAGGATGTATATGATAATCCCAAAAATATGTTTGTAGCCGGGTTTATCGGGTCCCCTGCGATGAACTTCCTGGATGTTAAAGTCACAGATAAAATGACCCTGGAAAACAAACACTTCAACCTGGATACTACTGACAGCCTGAAGAAGACTATTAAGGATAATGACCTGGTCGGCAAGGACATTGTTTTAGGTATCAGGCCGGAAGATCTCGAGGATGTGGAATTTATAAGAGATGCAAAAGAGTCAAGTGTGATTAATGCAAAGGTAGAAGTAACCGAGCCTATGGGGGCAGAGATCTATGTATATGTAGATATTGATGGAGTACTTATCACTGCCAGGGTCAATCCGAGGTCCAAATTCAAAAGTGGAAATGAGGTAAAAATGCATGTGGATATTGAGACTTTGCATTTTTTTAATAAAACAACGGAGAAAGCTTATAACTAGACAATGCTGATTGATATTTAATAATATCATCAAACAGGTTTATTTGTTAAAAGTAAAGCACAATGTTTTAATATATTGTGCTTTACTTTTTGGCTATTTAAAATTACTAATATGAAAAAAATATATGATATTATAATCTCAGGCGCCGGACCATCTGGAAGCCTATTAGGATATTTACTTTCCTCAAGCGGCATAAATACCCTGATCATTGAAAAAACAGAGTTTCCGCGCTATAAGATCTGTGGCGGGGGCATCCAGCACAGGGCCATGGCTGTTCTGCCGTTTAAGATCGAGAAAGTATATGAAAAAACTATTTACGGCCTCTCATTTTCCCTGAAATCAAGGGATCGATTCATAAAAAAATATAGTGAACCCATAATGTATACTGTAGACAGGAGAAAATTTGATTTATTTATGGCAGAAAAAGCTGTCAGCAGCGGATGCGGGTTGATATTTGACGAGGAAGTAAAATCATATGATATTAATGACAGGGAAGTATGTGTTGAGACCGACAAGGGAAAATATTATTCAAAAGCCCTGGTCGGTGCTGATGGAATAAGGGGAGCGGTCCACAGGAAAATCATTAAAGACAAAAAATACAAAAAAATTTTGGGTTATGAAGTTGAGACCAGATTTTTTGACCAGGAAAACAGCCAGTACGAAGATTGTGCCGGCCTGGATTTTGGAGGAACTAAAAAAGGGTATTTGTGGGTTTTCCCAAAAAAAGGATCTCTATCATGCGGTATAGGGGGCCCGGTCAGCAATGCCGGGGCTATGCGCAAATACTTAAAGCATTATCTGGCTGAAAATTTCCCGGAAGGGGAAAAACAGAGCCACCGGATATTGGCCCAAAGCATTCCAGTCAGGGAAGAAGATACACCATTATGTGGATACAGGGTCCTGGCTATAGGTGATGCAGCCTGCCTGGGGGATGGGTTTTCAGGGGAAGGCTTGTATAATAGTTTTAAAAGCTCTATCATTGCTTCTGAAAGTATTAAAAAATCATTAAATAGCTCTAATTATTATTTTAAAGATTATAGAAATATGATCATTGATGATATTTTCAGGGAGATAAAGATTTCTTTATTTTTTTCCAGAGTGTTTTTTACCTATCCTTTGTTTTTTTATAAATTAATGAAAAATAATGATAGATTTTTTAAACTATGCTGTAAGGTCATGAGAGGGGAAAGAAAGTATAGTGATATTTCAAGAAAATTAAACCTGTATAGAAATATCTAGCAGGGGTAATATTATATCTTCCGGAGGGGAAATAGCGATGAACGGCAATAATAAAGAAAAAGTTATTGTGCAGATATCAGACATACATGTCGGTGAGAAGCATTTTGTACCCAGCCTCCTGACGAGGGCAGTTGATGAAATAAATGAACTTGAACCAGATATTGTGATGATAACGGGGGACCTGACTGCCAATGGCTTTAGGAGGGAATATGACACAGTCAAGAATTACCTGTCACCTATCAAAAGTAAAAATCAGATCGTACTCCTAGGGAACCATGATTCCAGGAATGTGGGATATTTGCATTTCGAAGAGCTATTTGGAAAAAGGTATTTGTCTTTTGAAGAAAGCGGGGTATCCATAGTGGCAGCTGATTCCAGCGAGCCTGACCTTGATAATGGCCAGATCGGCAGGGAACACTATCAGTGGATAAAGGATGAGTTTAAAAAAAAAGATGATAGTGTTTTTAAGATCTTTGCCATGCACCATCACCTGGTCTCTGTCCCTGGTACGGGGAGGGAGCGCAATATTGTAAATGATGCGGGCGATGTGCTGGAAACACTGGTGGATGCGGGAGTCGACCTGGTTCTATGCGGGCACAAGCATGTGCCCTATTTGTGGAGAGTCGAGGACCTGCTGGTAGTAACTGCAGGTACCGTTTCATGCCTGAGGCTCAGAGGAAGGATCGAGCCCAGTTATAATATTATTTATATAAGGGAAAAAGAGATAGATATTATTAGAAGATACCCTTTTGACAAGAGTGAAAAAATTCTTGGAGTCGGGATAAAGAATAATAAGAGCAAGCTCAATGAAAAATTTATTACGGAAAAAAAATAATAAAGATAAAAATATTATTGCCTTGATCGACGGCGAGCATTATCCCCAGGTGACCTTAGATGCTGTGAATATCCTTAAAAAAATTTTTCCAGGGACATTTAAAGGAATTGTTTTTTTAGGTGGAACTGAAAAATTGGCTATGCAGAACCTTCAAGAATATTTCAATGAAGATGTTTATGTGATAAAGGGCCTGGATGATGATTTTAATGGTGCGCTGGAGCACTTTAAGCCGGATATAGCATATGACCTGAGTGATGAACCTGTGGTCGATTACTATATAAGGATGAAAATAGCTTCTTTTTGTCTTGCTCATGAATGCAGCTATATGGGGCCCGATTTTTTATTTTCATTTGAACCAAGGAATATTTTAAGTAAAAAGCCGACTATATCAATACTGGGCACTGGTAAAAGAATTGGGAAAACGACCCTTAGCTCCCATATATCTAAATTTTTTACCGAAGAAAAGATTAAAGTGTGTATAGTGGCGATGGGCAGGGGAGGGCCGAGGAAACCAAAGCTTTTAAATGGTGACAAGATTGATATAAACCCCAAATATCTTTTAGATATTAGCAATGATGGATTTCATGCAAGTTCGGACTATATTGAAGACGCTCTTACAAGCAAGATCCCTACAGTTGGCTGCAGGCGCTGCGGCGGAGGCATGGGGGGAAAGATCTTTATGTCAAATGTAGAAGAAGGAATAAAGCTTGCTGAAGGAATAGATCCCGACCTTATAATAGTGGAGGGAAGCGGTGCATCTGTCCCGGATATAAAGACTGATAAAAATATATGTATTGTAGGAGCCTTCCAAAACTGGGAAAGCATTGTAGGGTATCTGGGTATTTTCAGGATCATGATGGCTGACCTGATCATAGTCACAATGTGTGAGGAGCCGATTGCCGGACAGGATAAAATAGATCTTTTAATTTCCAATATTGCAAAGTTTAATACCAGGGCCAGGATCATAAAAACAATATTCAGGCCGGAACCTCTGTCAGACATTAATGGGAAAAGATTATTTGTAGCGCTTACCTCGCTAAAAATAATTGGGCCAAAGATAGTGGATTATTTGGAAAAACATTATAATTGTAAAGTCATTAAAATAAGCTTTAACCTTGCGAACAGGGAAAAGTTGATCCGCGACCTTGAAAACTCTGGTGAATATGATGGGATACTTACTGAACTTAAAGCTGCTGCAGTAGATGTACTGACTGACTATGGCATTAAAAATAATAAGGAAGTCATATATTTGAATAATATCCCGCAGGTCCAGGGAGACGCCGGGATATTAAAGGAAGAATTATTAAAGTTGAAGCCAAAGGAAATAATTAAAAATGAAAACTAGAACTGAAGAAGATAATGATCCTGGTTTAGTGGTCATCGCAGATGAAAAGAGGGGGCTTCCTTTCTCCAAGGGTATCCTGGCTTCTTCTATCTCTGTGACCGGATTAGACATTGTCACTGCTCATAAAATTGCCTTTGATATCCAGAAATATTTCCGGAAGAACAAGATATCCACAATTTCCCTTGATGAATTAAGATCCCTCGTATTTAGGTTTATAAAAGATGAGATAAATCTGGAATATGCCGAAAGATATCTTTTATGGCAGTCGATAGGCAAGTTGAAGAAGACGACTATTGTCCTGGTAGGGGGAGCCACGGGAGTAGGCAAATCAACCATAGCAACTATTATAGCTAATAGGCTGAATATCACACGTATAGCCTCCACTGATGCAATAAGGGAAGTCATGAGAGCCTCAGTATCAGAAAAATTGATCAGACCCCTCAGAGGCTCATCCTATAATGCATATATGAACCTGACACTCCCTCCAACAGGAGTGGACCCGGTGATCCTTGGGTTCAGGGAGCAGGTACTGGCAGTAAATGTAGGAATTGAAGCAATAATAAAAAGAAGTGTTGAGGAAAAATCTGACATCGTGATCGAAGGAGCCCATGTAGTTCCCGGGTATTTGAATATTAGCGAATATTCAAAAGGAGCAATAGTACAGCAAATAGTGATATCTGTTCCGGATAGTGAGATCCTTAAGGGACATTTTACCAAGCGTACCATGGAGACCCAGGGAGCAAGGCCGATGAAGAGATATATAGAACACCTGGATAAAATAATCATGATCCAGGATTATATAGAAGAGTTGGCAAAAAAGCATGATATAAAGATCATACAGAATTATAATCTTGATAATACGGTCAATGAAGTATTGGAGCTTATTTTTCAAAGAGTAAAAAAAGAGTTTGAGGAAGTCGGAACCCAATACTCGGGGATAAGTTGATAATAGGTTTCACTAAGCGCCATGCAGTTTAAAAATATTTTTTTGTATTGTTCACTCTCCATCGGATAAAAGGAATTGCCTTGATAATCCGATTTCGCTATTAAGAAAAACATCTACAATGTACATGCCCGGGGTATAGCTTTCATTTCTTTTAATAAAGGATATGACTATTTCACCGGACCCTTCCTGATCAGGATAAACAGTGTTTTCCTGAACCACTTCTCCGGTACCGTTTTCTATCATGCTCCATTTAATATTTATCCGGTCACCTGTATCCAGGTCCTCTACAGACAGGATCAGGAATATATCTGGCTTCAGATCATTAAAGTAATAATATTCATCACCGATTTCTACTTCATCCCGGGAAAGATCTTTATTTAGACTTAGAAAGGCTCCGCTAATGGCGGGTTCTTTCCGTACTGTGCTGATAGAGACCACCATCAGTATTAAAGTGCAGACTACAAGTACTATAATATTTCTTCTGCTCATTAAAATTTTATACTCAGGTTTTTAAAGAATCTTAAACTATTATAAAAATAAACACTACTATTTGCTATGGATTTGAAAAATATTTTAGATGATAAAAAGAAATATCCCTTTAGAACATCCGGGACCACAATAGCTGTGGCTGCCTGGCTGGTTAAAAATATTTGAAATGCCCTGAAATCCAGGTAGAACCATTTGACTAAAAAAGGCAATTGATATATATTTTCTACTTGATTTAATGCTAAAAAGAAAAGGTTGTATGCCAATATATAGTTATAAATGCAAAAACTGTAATAAAACATTTGATAAGATGCTTAAAGCAGATGGAAACGGCAATATTAAGTGTATTTATTGTAGTTCTGAGTCACAGAGATTATTTTCACCTGTTGGAATTATTTTTAAGGGTTCCGGCTTTTATGTAAATGATTATAAATCAAGTTCAAATGCATCAAATAAAGCTGACCCAAATTCCCAGGATAAGGAACGGAACAAGGATAAGGAAGCCAAAGACAATGAGAAGAAAACAGGGTCTGATGCTGCAAATCCTAAAGGTACAGGCAGCAAAGGCAAGCCGGATAAAGAAAAAAGTACCAAGGACACCATTAATAAAGAATAAGCCTAAACTGAAAAACATCCCTGAATAAGATTTATGATGGCTATAGTTTAAAAAGAATTTAATAAACTATTTTTAAATAATAATTATAATATTATAATTTTCTGCAATAGTTTTGTAAATATTTCCAACTCTGGTACCATAGAGTTGCACGTTTCCAGTTTAAGATTTATTATTATGTGTAAAAGAGTAGCATAGATTTTGTATTCTGGCTGGAATGTTTATAATTTTAAATTATATGAGTAGGGCCATGAGACTGACCAAAAAATTATTTATTTTAATAATTGTTTTTTTAGCGCTTATTACAATGACTCTCCTATCATGTTTTAATTTCGGAGCGGAACCTGCCAGTATTGAAGAAGCTGGTCAAGTAATTGAAGAAACTGCTGCGGGGGAAGATGATGCAGAAGAGCCAGCAGGTGATGAATTTGATTTGCTGCTGGAAAGTGAAGATTTTATGGAGATGTTCAATAGTTTTTATTATCCTGATTCCGAAGTGATGGATGCAAAATTCATTGAGGAAAATAAAGAAATGATCTTTTTACTGCTTGAAGCAAAAGATGATTATTTTATAGTTGAAGATTTTTATAAAAGCAAAAAAGTCCAATCAATATGGAGCAGGGATCTTTTTTTTGAAAAAAGCAGCGAAGTAATAGATGAAGAGGAAGCTGACCCTGAGACCGTAAATATCCTTATCTCAAAATTTACATACTCAAGCAAAGAAAAAGATAAGATAGTGGATGTCCTGGTAAAAAACCTGGAAGTAGACAGGACGCAGATCATGATCACATACTGGAGCCTTCAGTAGCATATAAATGAATGATGGACAAACCATAAAATCCAGGGTCTATTCAGTAAGCGGACTCAATTCTGAAATAAGAAAAAACCTTGAATCAGGCTTTCCGGATATCTGGCTTGAAGGTGAAGTCAGCAATTATTATTTCCACAACCAGAAACACATGTACTTTGACCTTAAGGATGAATATTCCAGGATCAGGGTAGTCATGTTCCAACAGAATAATAAAAATCTCCTTTTCAATATCGAGGATGGCCTCCATATCCTGGTCAATGGGTATATATC
>SDBU01008028.1_pt1 | contig 12073 bp, 12 predicted proteins | sample 2277071 | NCBI WGS metagenome assembly SDBU01 (sample SAMN10397929, study PRJNA504765) | marine sediment metagenome | isolation source: marine sediment core GS08_GC12, 126 cmbsf | place: Arctic Ocean: Gakkel Ridge, Loki's castle | collected 2008
GGCCTCTCCTGCTCCAGAAGTACCCCTCCGTCAATGAATGCCATTCCTTGTTGCCTTCGATCATCCGGATCGAGACGGGCGTAGATGAGGTCGTCCACGGGGTCGTCGATGCGCCCGCGCACGAGCACGCGCATGGATATGAGGACGCCCGCGTTCGTGATAAGGGAAACCGTACTGGCCCCACCCTCTCTCCCCGTGAGGAGCAATTCGCCTGCATCGTATTTTCGGGCTCTCACTACGTTCTCGTCTTCCACAATGATGTCCGCCTCGTCGAAGTCTCCGTACCGTCGACAGGATATCCACCTGTTCGCGCCGACGCTGATCAGGACCGCGCCTGCGTCCACCGTGCGCGAGGAAGACGAACTCATGAACCTCAAGACGGCCATGCCCACTGCCAGGGACACGGCCAGCGCCACTATGATGACGGCCACGAGCTTCACGTTCAGGCCAACGGTGGGGGGGGAGCCGGTCTCCTCCTCTCCCGGCTCCGTCTCCGTGGGGACGCGACCGACCGCTCCGGATTCAAGAGCGGCCACGACGTCCTCTCCGGTAAGGACCCGAGAAATGGATTTGCCGGGGGTCCTTTCCGCCGATGCTGCGGCCTCGGAAGCGCCCGAGCCGAAAACGGCCTCCGGCTTCGTTCCGACAGATTCGGGCGAAGCCGTAATCTCGAAGCGAAGCCGCACCTCTCCCACTACGATCACGTCGCCATGGCGCAGCTCCACATTGTCAACGCGGCGGTCTCCTACTTTGACGCCGTTGCGACTGCCCAGGTCTCGAATGAAGAACCGGCCGGCCGCCTCCTCCACGCGTGCGTGCAGACGAGATACGGAAACCTGATCCAGGACTATTTCGCAATCCGCATCCCGGCCCATGGTCGCCGACTGCGCGGCCAGTACGAACTCCCGCCCCTGGAGGTCCGTGTTCAGCGCGATGAATCTGGGCCGGGTGGCTGACGGCGTCATTCGTCTCGCTCTATTTGAAGACGGTCGCCCGGCTCCACGGGCACGCTCTCCAGCGTGCCGGCCGGAAGCTCGACCACGTGTCTGGCCCCCCGCGCCGCCGCAAATCGCCATGGACGAAGGCGGTGTATCACCTTGACCACTGCGAATGTCTCGTCCAGGAAGATCAGGTCAAGTGGAAATCTCATGAAAAAAGTGTGCACGCTGGCGGAGCGCTCGATCATCATCCCCCATCCCGGCGGGAGGACACGCCGGCCCAGAAGTCCCCGCATGCGCGCCGAAACGGTCCGAGCCATTTCGAGATGGTCCGCCAGTGCGCGGCCAGTTCTTACGCAGACCAGTCTAATCACGAGCCTTTCTCCAGTCAACGCGCAGTTGTCGGCCTCAAGGCCCGGCCCCGCCTACCGGAAGAGTTTCAATGCGATCGGCCCGAAGATCATGATGAAGATGGTGGGAAAGATGAAAAGCACGAGCGGAAGAAGTATCTTCACGGGCGCCTCCATGGCCAGCTTCTCCGCCTGGTGGGAGCGCCGCGTGCGAAGCTGCTCCGATTGCACGCGGAGGATGGGGCCGAGGCTCGAGCCGAGTTCATCGGCCTGGATCAGCGCGCTGACGAGGCTGTTCAACTCACTGAGGTCAACCCGTTGACTCAGCTCCCGGAGCGCCTGAGAGCGCGTTCGGCCCAATTGAATGTCGCGCAGGGTTTGGCCCAGCTCCGCGGCGAGAGCGCGGTAGCCCAGCTTGTTGACGATTCTGGCCAGCGCCTGAGTGAAGTCCAGGCCGGCCTCAACAGAGAGCGTCAGCAGGTCGAGGGCGTACGGCAGGTCGCGGCGAAGCTCGTCCTGACGGCGGCGAATTCTTCCGCGAAGCCAAAAGACAGGCCAATAAACTCCGGCCGCAGCGAAGATCAGAATCACGAGCCCGAACTGCAGCCGAAGGTTCAGCAGAAGTCCCAGGCCGGCCCCTGCCACACCCCCAAGCAGCGTCAGCCCCAGGAATTCATCCGGAGTGAGCCCCTCGGGGTGAGCGGCTGAGCGAAGCCTCCTCTCCGCCCAGATGCGCGCAGAGAGTAGATACGACTTCTCCGCCGGCCGGCCCAGCGCCAACTCCAGGCGCGCCGACATCTTCCCAAGGAGGAAGCCGAGCCAGCGGGCCAGCGGCCTCAGAAGCTTGAAAAGCAGCGAGGTGGCGGGCCGGCCCGCCGACCTCAGGCGCCTGGCTTCCTCGCGGCCGCTCTGAACAGCGGTCACCACGACATAGCCGGCGCATCCGGCGCTCAGCCCGGCGGCGAGGGCCCACAGCATGCTTTGGAGCGGCACGTCAGTCATGGCAAAAGAAGAATGGCACGTGATGAAGGATGAAGGATGACGGCAGCGGAACCGACGTCATGGTCATTCTGCATTCAGTATTCACTATTCAGCACCCGCTAGACCTTTATCGAGACGATGCGGTAAATCATGTAAACGCCCGCGACCTCCATGACAATCATCAGCCCTATCATCGCCAGTCCGAGCCAGTCCGTGAACATGGGCCGTATGAGCTGGGGGCTCCAGGCATTGAGGAAGATGCCGATCATGACCGGAAGGAGCGCGATGACCGCCCCCTGCAGCTTTCCCTGTGCAGTGAGGGAGCCGATCTTGCCCTCGATGCGGTGGCGTTCTCGTATGGTGTCGGCGATGTTGTCGAAGACTTCGGCGAGGTTGCCGCCCACCTCGCGGGAGACGAGAACGGAGGTGATCAAGATGTCCAGGTCCTCGGCCGGCATGCGTTGGTAAAGGTCCTGCAGGGCCTTCTCCATGGGCACGCCGAGCCGCATTTCCTGCACGACGAGGCGCATCTCCTGGCCCATGGGATTCTCCATCTCTCGGCCGATCAGTCCCAGGGCGGCGGGCAGTGTATGGCCGGCGCGCAAGGAGTTGCCCATGGCGACGAGTGCGTCGACAAGTTGGACGCCGAACTTCTTGTCTCGCCGCCATTTCAACACGCGTATGGCCAGGAGGGGGGCCAGGAAGGCAGCCACTCCGAGGACGATCCCCAGCGCGGCGGCATGCGTCGTGACTGTCACGAGGATGAAGACGACAGTGGTGCAGAGCAAAGAAACGTACAGAATCTGCTGAGGGGTCATGGTGAGGTACATGGCGTCGAGCGTGCGGGTCGCTCCGGTGACGTATTTCTCCTCGTAGCTCATCAGGCCTCGGGAGAGAAACCGCAGCACGCTGTAGATCAACAGTACCACGGCGGCGAAGACGGCGATCAGCGCCACGAACGCCCAGGGATGGAGAGCGGGCCATTTGCCGCCGTTCATGCGTCGCCCTCTTTGCGGAACATCCTCAAGTCCACGTCTATGCCTCGTTCTCTCAACCGCTCTACGAACGTCGGAACCGCACCGGTGGCGCGCAGGACGCCTACGGCGCGGCCGTTTGCATCGAACCCCTGCTGCTTGAACTCGTAGATGGTCTGCACGGCAATCGTCTCGCCTTCGATGCCGGTTACCTCTGAGATGTTGACAATTTTGCGGGAACCATCGGGCACGCGGGCTCCGTGAACGATCAGGTTGATGGCCGAGGCGATCTGTTCCCGTACGGCCCTGGAGGGCAGTTCCAGTCCGGCCATGAGGACCATGGTCTCCAGCCGAGCCAACGCGTCGCGAGGCGAGTTGGCGTGCAGGGTGGTCAACGAACCGTCGTGGCCTGTGTTCATGGCCTGGAGCATGTCGAGTGCCTCGGCGCCCCGGCACTCGCCCACGATGATGCGGTCCGGACGCATGCGCAGGGCATTGATGACCAGCTTGCGAATGGGTATCTCGCCCTTGCCTTCTATGCTGGCCGGCTTGCTTTCGAGCGAGACGACGTGCTCCTGGGCGAGCTGGAGTTCGGCTGCGTCCTCTATAGTGACGATGCGCTCGCCGCTGGGTATGAAGCCGCTGAGGATGTTGAGGAGGGTCGTCTTGCCGGACCCGGTGCCGCCGGATATGCACACGTTAATGCGGTTTATCACGGCAACCCGAAGAAAATCCACCATCTCTTGCGACAAAGAGCCGAACCGGATCAGATCGGCGCTGGTGTAAGGCCTGCTGGCAAACTTTCTTATAGTCAGGATGGGACCTGTGAGCGAAAGAGGAGGAATGATGGCGTTGACGCGGGAACCGTCCAGCAGGCGGGCGTCAACCAGCGGGCTCGATTCGTCCACGCGCCGGCCGATCGGCGCCAGGATGCGCCTGATCACGGAGAGGACCTGCTCGTTGCTGGTGAACTGCTTGTCGGTGAGCTCTATCTTGCCGCGGCGCTCCACATACACCTTCTCCCACCCGTTCACCATGATTTCGTCCACGGTATCATCGGCCAGAAAGTCCTCGATCGGCCCGAGGCCCACGGCCTCGTCAACCACCTCCTTCACCAGGGCCTCCGTAGAAAGCCAGGAAGGCTGGTCTTTGTGGAACTTCCTAACCGCGGTGCGCGCAGCGGCGGACGCCTTGGCGCGTATTTCCTCGGGACTCTTCTCCGAAAGGTCAGTGTGTTTGAGATCGAGGGTGGCGATGATCTCCTCGTGCACCTTTCTCTTCAGCTCGACGGGCGTACGGCGTGACGCCGGCTCGCGGCGGGGAGCGCCCGCCGCTTTCCGCTCCATGTCGCTCTTCGAGAACGTCAGGGTTAAGACATCGATGCGAATGACTCCGCCGTCCGCCAGGCGCTCATCATTCAAGACCCGGCGGCCGTTGAGAAACGTGCCATTCTGGCTGCCGAGGTCCCTGAGCACGAAATCGCCGTCCTCGACGATTATCAGGCAGTGCTCGCGCGATACGTTGGGACGCCTGAGAACCAAGTGGTTGACACCACGCCTCTTGCCGATCTTGAACGGCAGTGCCGCAATGGGGAAGCGGCGCTTGGCCCCGTTTTCGTCCTCCACGAGAAGCGACGCCATTTGATCGATCCTCAATTGCCCGCCCTGATGGGCGACATCTGCTTGCGGCGCTCCTGTCGGGCTTGCTCTGCGGCGGCGGCCCTTTGCAGGAGGTTGGTGTGGTCTATCCCGCCTGACGCCGATCGCACGACCATCTCGGCAGGCGGCCTGAGGGTCAGGGTCAGTCTGCCGTAATCCTGGGCATATACCAGGATGATCGCCTCCTCGGGCGTTACGGCGACGGTCACCGACTGGTATGTCCTCCGCCGTTCGCCGGGGGCTGCGAATCGGTCCTCCTGGGTGCGGTTGTCCACGGCCAGCACGGTCACGTCTGAGAACAGGAGCACCGTCTTTAGGGCGGCCGAGGAGCCAACTCTCGCTTTCTCGTCTGAAGCCACCGGAAACGTGCCCAGGATGTCAACACGGCTTCCTGGGACGAGATTGCCGGCCACGCCCGTAATGGCGTCAACGCGCAGGGGCAGGGCGCGCTCGCCGTGTTCCAGCTTGTTGTCGAGTCTCACCACGGGCCGGCGAAAATAGCTGGCCAGCAGCGGCTCGCCGCGCTCGACCGTTCGCATTATGGTCTGTCCAACGAGCCAATCCTCCTCGGCCGCGCTGATGTGGTCCGCCGTGACGGCCGACTCAGGCATCACGGTTCCACGGGACACTTTGCCCCCGCGCCTTTCGCGATAGAACATTCGAGGAGTTATGACCGTGCCTGCCTTGATGCGTTCGGCCGCTGCGGCCACCCGGATCGATCTGAACTTCTTTCGTAATTCTTCCCTACCCCCGGCCATGTGCCGATGGACGCCGTACATGGCTATGAGGCCCAAGACGACGGCAACGATCAAAGCGAGTCGGTGTCTCAATTTGAGCGCTCCTTGATGATTTCAGGTTGCCGATTGCCGATTCTTGATTTGCGATCTGACGTCAGCGCGCGCTCCATAGCTGTTCCAGCGTCCCGAGATTGCCTAACAGCAGGCCATCCATGCTGCCCGGCGACGACAGTTCGCCTCCGTCCAAGAAGTCCCGCGTGGCCGCGATCAACTGGTCGGAGGTCACGCCGTCCTCGCCGGCGGCGCGGCGGAAGCCCTCGCCGCGGGTGGTGAGATCAAAGCGTACCGTGGATGTGGGCTCATACTCGGGCTCCGGATAATCGCCCGTCACGAACGTCGCAAAATCCGTGGCCGGCGCGTCCTCTTCCCGGTAAATCATCTTGAAGAACGGCGGCTTATAGGTTGTCTGCAGCGTGATGCGAGGGCGCTCTATCCAACCGGGATCATCTCCGTTCAACGCGTCGGCGATGAGTCTCTCATATCGTCCGATGGAAGGCGGCGAGCCCTCATCCGCCTCGATGAAGCCGATCCGCTCGTAAAGCTCAATATGGCGCTGAGCGTCTGACTCTGGATTCAAGTAGTTCGCCGCATCGTCCCAGCGTCTGCGGATGCGCTGCTGCAGCGGCAGACTGTAGCTTTGTATCAGCTCCGCGTAAGCATAGGTCCACAGGCTAACGGCTATGCGTTCGCGGTCGAACGTGTCGCCTGCCCCGCCACCCAGTGAGCCCGGACCGCCCGTCAACTGTGACGGAACGAGCGTTCCATAGTAATCGTCCCCAAAGCTGGTGGTCTCTCCCGTCGTCAGCACTGTGTCGCCGGCGCGGGCCTCAGATCGCCCCGGACTCCGCCAGAGCACTTCTGGGCCGCCCTCCCACGGCCAGAATTCGTCGAGCAACTCATCGGCCTGCACTTTGGCCGGATGCCAGGCCGTATACGCGGCGGCCAGGGCTTGGCGCTGTTTGCTCAACGTCGCATATCCGAAATAGATGAGACCGAACAGCACGATCAGATACAGAGGAAGGACGATGGCCGTCTCGATCAGCGCGCTCCCGCGCGCGTTTCGCGCGCGCGGAGTGGAGAATAGTGAACGGTGAATACTGAATACTGAGTGCTGAATGTTGAATGCTGAATGATCTACGCCTTGCATTTTTTTGGCCTCGACTTGGCTGTGACAACGGAAGTCACGGTCATGGCAATCAGCTCATTGGAGTCCGGCAGGGCCTGCGCGAGGGCGATGATTCGTGCGCTGTACTGCAGAAGCCGCTCCTCAAGCATTCCCCTCTTCGCGTTCTTCAGGCCTGGCTGTTCACTCACCATTCACTGCTCACTATTCTGCATTCTAATGTTGAACCACGTCCTCCAGCGTTACGTCCTGGAAGTCGAAACGTCGGCCCTGGCGATTTCTCATGTTCCGGAGACGCCGGCCCACTTGAGCGTCGGCGCGGCCCTCGAACTGATCGAGCCAGTTGTTGGACTCGAATGGATAGACGTGGCTCGAACTCAGGATCGCGTCCCAGAGATAGGCGACCGTGCTCTCGCGAGGCGATCCCACTTCCCAACCGACCGGCACGCCGTAAAGGATGTCGAGGTCCAGGTCGTATCCCTTCATCTGTTCTCTGCTGGGATAGAGCCTTGCTGAGATGTCGGCGGAATAAAGGTTTCCCGGGTCGTTATGGCACCACTCCTCGCGGTCCTCCGAATCCGAAAAATGATACTTGTATTCGCCTGGGGCGTCGCTGTCGGGAACGCCCAGTCGCGCGCTGGCGATGGCCACATAGCCCCAGTCCGGCTGTCGTTCCGAAGGAAAAAGCATGGGCGCATCGGAGGACCGCCAGACCCCGACGTTGATGCCGTACTGGAAGAACTCCTCGGCCAGCACGAGAGGCCGCCCGGCGCGCGGAAGGCCGTACGCGGCCTCGTGAAGCCTGGCGTCCAAGTAGTCGTCCTCGTCCAATCCGGCCTTGCCGTTACAGAGCACTTCAGCGTGATCGCCGGGCGCGAATACGTCGGCCAGGAACACCCTAACCTCCGTCCCGTGAATGTCAGGGTCGTGATCTCGTGCGTGACATGCCGGACATTCCTCTTTCGCCTCCTTGCCGTCTCCGCCTTTCCCGAGCACATACCCCGTGCCCCCACACACCTCGCACTCCTGAGTCAGGTAATAGACGTCTTCGGGCGGCTGCTCGCCGAGAAGCTGCTTGATGCCGGTCTCCTCGTCCGGCTCAGAGAAATCCGCTTCTGAGTGCACAAAGCTCGGATTTCTGGGAGCGGCTGTCTTCGGATCGAACCACTGGGTCCACGCCGGCAGCGGGCCCGGCCCGAGGCGGTCGCCCAGGGCGTGGTCTATGGCGTAGCGCTCCAGGTTCGGCTCCTCGCGGAGAAGCGCGCCGATGGTCTGATGGTCGTATTGCCACTGGCGATCCACGCCGACGTCGGGCTGCTGCTCTGTGAGGCGATGCCGCCACCAGAGTTCCTCGCGGGGGTCGTAATGTTTGCGCCATCTTCCGTCCGCGTTGTTTTGCTGAAGGCTGAACCCGCCCACGGACACGTTGAAGTCGCCGGCCTCGAAACCCTTCACCGATATCCGCACTGGGCCGAAACCGGTGGAGATCCGCGGGGGCTCCGACAGGACCACATGCGCCTTACCGATGTCCACCCGCGTGGGGTCGCCGATGCGCGCTGTTCCGCCGGGGAAGTGAATCAGATTTGTCACGTTGACCCGCACTGTCACGCCTTCGATGACCGTCTCACTCGAGGTGGTGTTAACGTACTCCTCGTTATCGAAGTCCCACACATAGAGGTCCCCCTCGGGGCCGCGCTTGAAGACGTGAGAGCGGCCCTGATAAGTAACGCGGGTGCCCTCCTTTTCGTCGTCTCCGTCCATGTCAACCGCCTCGAGCCGGATCTCTGGGATGGAGGTCCTGTCGCCGCCGGGCAAGTAAGTCACTCCCCAGACGACCCAGCCGACGTTGTCCGTCTTGGCGAGAATGATCTCCTGAACCGGATTGCCTGGAGGCTGATAGTACCAGATGTGCCAGCGGTCCGGCTCTTCCTCGGCTATGACCACCTCCTGGGCCACGATGCCCTCCTGACTGTATTCGATGTGCCATTCGTCGCCCTGGAGGTAAACGAAGATCGACTGGCTGTTTTGGCCTGCGAGACTGGTCATGCGCCATCCGTGCAATCCGTTGGCGAACTGCTCGATCAGGTACGAGATGGTCCCGCCCGCATGCGGAAACATTCGAAAGCTGGGGTAGACGGAAAGCCGCTCCGCGCCTGCGCTCTTGGCGACTGCGAACATCTCCTCCTGAACCAGGCGAGGCGTGAGGATGGCGACGGCGTTCTCCACGCGCGACAGGTCCACCATCCACTCCTTGGCCCGGGGAAGGTTCTCCTCGGCCCGGATCCACGCGTCGCGATGCACGCTCACGGCCCCCGGCAGCGGGTCACCAGGCGTCCATTGGTTCTGGACCATTTCCATCTTCGCGGCCACGCCGGTCACGCACACGTCCACGGCGTACTTGAGGCCGTTGTAGTAAAGCTGGGCCATGGCGCTGTTGGTCCAGGCGATGCTGCTCAGGGAATTGGCTTCCACCACGGCGCCGGAGTATGCAGCGGCGTCGGCGGCGAGCTGTATCCTCGTGCGCCGCTCAATGAGCCGGCCTACGTTGAAGACCAGGGCCACGAAGCCCACAAGCAGCACCAGGCTGGCCGCGGCGAAAAGCATGCCCTGGCCGCTCTGGTCATGCCAGAAGCGCGTGATTGCGGATTGACGGTTATCGCGGGACTTCATCTCCAAGTCCTTCCGTTCGCATCAATCAGTCCACACTCCGAAATCCGCACTCTGCCATCGTCTCGGTTCGGCAAGCATACATGACGCCTTCATGCGAATGTGGGGGGCGCCTCCTATGCGCGCGAGACCCTCAACCCCCAGAAACACGTCACCAAGCCTGTACACCACGAAGTCGCCCACGGGCACGCGCAGTTCGTAATCGTGAGTCACTTCACAGCGAATGACCCATGAGCCCGACCGCTCTATACGTGTCACGAGAAGTTCCGTCTTGTCCTCGGCCGCGCCGGACCTGGACAACGGCCCCCATCCCGGGATACTTATGGTATCGCCGGTCGTTGAGCCGGAAGGCCCGACGATCTTCGATATGGGGATCATGGCCGCTTTCTTGGCCTCGTCTTCCGACAGGCCCACCAGCGCCGCACGCGCGCCGCAGAAGGCCGCGTATTCCAGCACCTGCTTCGCCACGAAGATGTGCGCGAGCTGGATGATGCCGAGCGTCAGCAGCAGCTGTATCGGAAAGATGATGGCATACTCCACGAGCGCCTGGCCGCGCGCGTTCCGCGCTCGCGCAATGACGAATGATGAATGACGAATGCTGAATGCAGGCTGCGTCGGAAGCATGACAGAGCGCCTTCCCTCGTCAAGGAGTGCCATACGTTGTCCCCTGGTTCTGCACTCACTATTCAACATTCAGTATTCCGCTTTACAGCGCGAAGCGCTCCAGCCAGACCAGGACCGTTCCCACGGCTATGGCGAGGCCGTAGGGGACATAGGCGGCTTGGGACCCTTCCCGCGGCCTGGCGCGAAAGGTAAAAAAGGTTCGGACGCTGTCTTTCAAGCCTTGAGACAGACGGCGCTGCCATATGAGGATTCCGATGGCGATAACCGCGCCGATGAGCGCGGCGTACATCAGGGCAAGCAGGACAAAGCCCCAGTTCGCGGCCAACGCGCCCACGGCGGCCATGAGCTTTACATCGCCCGCCCCCATGCCGCCGGCCAGGTAGAGCAGAAACAGAACGCCGGCGCCGACGGACACGGCCACGACCGCGGCGATGAGGTGTGGATAGCCGGGAGACGCGGCATCGAGAAGGTAGCACAGCCCGAAGCCCAGGACAATTCCACCGAGCGTAACCACGTTGTACAGCTTGCCCCGCGCAAGGTCCGTATAAGCACAGATTACCGCCACTGCGAGGAGACAAACGTGCCTCGTCAACTCAGTCAACTCAACTGCGTCGAGCACAACGCTCCCTCGCGAGTCTCACGAGTCAGAACTCTTTGATGCTGGCCTCTACCGCGTCGTCCGCGTCGGTCGTCATGTCTTCGACTTCCACGGTCTCGTCCGTGGCCAGCTTCTTGGCCTCTCCGGCGAATAGGGCGCGAATCTGATTGCCGAAGATGAGGATCACGGCAATGGACGAGACGGCCACGAGCGCGACGATGATGGCGTACTCCGTAGTGGTCTGGCCCCGTCTGGACTCCCTGAGCCCACACATTTTCTTCAGCCACCTACGCATGCTCTTACCTCCTGTTAGTGCCGGGCAAAATGCCCTTCACACCGAAAATCCATGGGCACGCACCTCTGCATAGGCTGGTGCCACTCCCCTTATGGTATTGGAAGGCATATGAGCGACGCAAGGTCGTGGTAATAATCGAAAAGCGCCAGCTTCAGCGCCTCGAAGGAGACCAGCACAAGGATGACCGTCCAGAGAGCCACCAGCGCATACTCAGTGGCCGCCTGGCCTTCTTCGGCCAACGCAGTTTGTGTTTCGGCTGCAAGCATTTTTGAACGAGCCAGTTCCGGTTTGCGTATACATTATACCACATGGCAGGCTAAACTGACAAAGAGCCCCCGCAATACGCGTACCACAATTTCAGCAGAAGCAACTTGTTGTGAGGAAAGGGGATGGCTCAAGGCTCATTGCCCGATTGAGAGAAGACGTGTAGGAGACCGCCACACTGCTGTCTGTTCCGTGTGGGAAATCGCCACTCTCCCAGGGATTGAGTCCAAGACAGCGGCTCAACGAGACCGAGGTATGGCTAATTCTCGGGTGCCCCTCTGGCTATCCAGAGCGGGCGTCGGAGGCCTTCGCGCTGACGGCAGGCTCGTTCTCGGCCAGCATGGCGTGTATCGCCCGGGCGGCCCGCTTGCCTGCGCCCATGGCCTCGATGACCGTGGCGGCGCCCGTGACGATATCGCCGCCTGCAAACACCCGGGGTTTCGATGTCCGGCCGGTCTGCAGGTCGGCTTGAATCGTGCCGTGCCGGCCGAGCTTGAGGTCCGGCGTCGTGGCTGGAATCAGCGGGTTGGGCGTGTTCCCGATGGCTACGATGACCGCGTCCGCCTCAACTTCGAACTCTGAGCCATCAATCGGAATCGGACGGCGCCGCCCCGAGTCGTCCGGCTCTCCCAGGCGCATCCGCAGGCACTTCAAGCCCTGGACGTGGCCGTTCTCGTCGCCCTTCATCTCAACGGGATTTGTGAGGAGCTCGAAGCGGATGCCTTCCTGTTCGGCATGGTGAGTTTCCTCGATCCGAGCCGGCATCTCGGCCCGGGATCGCCGATAGAGCAGCATCACCTCCTC
>SDBU01008029.1_pt1 | contig 12069 bp, 8 predicted proteins | sample 2277071 | NCBI WGS metagenome assembly SDBU01 (sample SAMN10397929, study PRJNA504765) | marine sediment metagenome | isolation source: marine sediment core GS08_GC12, 126 cmbsf | place: Arctic Ocean: Gakkel Ridge, Loki's castle | collected 2008
ACCAGTCTTTTGCATGAAGGCGCGATTCACGCGCATGAATCCCTCGTTGTATCCAGGCATAGGAATGGTTACTCCACCTGCCTCATTGAAAATCCAGCCTCCCCCGGGAAGGCAGGTAGCTGGGGAATGAATGGATTCCCCTTTCCGCTGGCTTTCGTAGTAGGCGACATAAAGGTTGACATTCTTGCCTGTTGAATCGTGGTAGTCCACAATCACGTAGTCGCTCAGATCCAGCGTATCAACGAACTTCTGCTCCATGGCTTGCCGCGTGCCCTTCCACTGATTTAATTCAAGGGGAAACTGCGAAAGTGATTTTTTGATTGGAATCTTCTCCCGAAATTCAATGCCTTGCGAAAGGGTCAAAGTTGCCCCGAGCAGCGCCACCGCCACGACAAACTGAGGTGGACTCACCAATGCCCTGAGTCCCTTTCCGCCCTCTGCCCTCTGCCCTCTGCCCTCTGCATCCTTCCCTTCTGCCTCAAGGCCCGCAGGGCCGCTCCTCAAACCAGGTGATCCTCCAACCTTGCGGAGTATCCACATCTCCAACAAAAGTATTGGCAGACAAAACATGAATATCAACCAGGCTGAAAACCCGTGGAAGAATACTTCAGCCACTTTGGCACCCCAGACCTTGTAAAGAATGCCGGTTAAGGCAATGCGCATTGCATTGGTGAGTATGGCAAGGGGTACAGTTGAAAGAAACACAATCGCTCGTTTCCAGAAAGTTGCCCGAAAGAAGTAGGCAAGAAGGAGGCCCAGGATAACAAGGGGTATTAGATAGCGCAGCCCACTGCAGGCCTCCACAATCTGAAGTTGCGTAAACCCGAGATCGATGACATTCCCCTCCCGGTATGCCGACATTCCGTAGATATGTAACATTGCCACACCTAATTGAGTGGAAATCAACTGGAGCTTGACTGAGATCTTAGTGTAGATAAAGTTGGGAAAGGGAAACATGGTAAGTATCATCATCAATGCGAAGGCGATGGTCTTCAATTTTTGCCAGCCGAGGTGAATCCAGAATAGCCCAACCAGAACAAACCACGAGGCGAGATAAAGAGTGTAAAACTCGCCACCCAATTCACCTAACCAAAAAAAAGCAACGCCTATACATAAAGGAATCAAACCGAACCATGATTCAGAAGAGGCCAGTCGCGATATCGTGCTCCTTTTCTCCCAAAAAATATAGAGGATGATAAATGGGATAAGATAACAATATGTATAATCATCCCTTTTCCACCACGAAACCATTACAGTGTGTGATGAATAGAACAATCCGACTAATAAGACGCAGTATGCGACAAGATGAATCAACGGAACTAATGAAATGAAGGATATTGTATCTGTTCTGTTACTCACGGTTGCTTTGGCCTTTAAATCGTAAAGCTACAACTCACTGTTTTTCTTTTCCTTAGAAAGACTGATCCGAACCTTATAAGGATGACAGTATCTTCCAAATTCTTTCTGAGGCCTTTCCGTCCCACTTAGGAGGCGCAGAAAGATTTTTTCCCTTTTTTGCCATGCTTTCCCTGTAAGCATTGAGGATCGATTCTTTCTTGTTTCCAGCAAGAACATTTGTTCCTAGTTCGATGGTAATAGGCCTTTCAGTATTCTCCCGCAGAGTGATGCAAGGTACCCCAAGAGCCGTTGTTTCCTCCTGAAGGCCACCACTATCAGTCATAACGAGCGTGGCATCCTTCCACAGGAACAGGGATTCGGTAAAACTCAAAGGAGGTAGCAGGGAAATGTCGCTTGAAAATTTTATATTGAACTGCTCCATCATCTTCCTCGTCCTCGGGTGAGCAGGAAATAGTATTGGCCTCTCATCCGCAATGATGTTTAAAGCAGTGGCGATCTCCTCAAAGTTTTCTTTTTTATCCACGTTTGAAGGTCTGTGCATGGTGAGGAAAACATATCCGTTTTTCTCTTGCTTGAGTTTAAATGTTGAAAAACAATCGCCATTATCATGTGCAAGGTTCTTGAGCTGATAAAACAGATTGTCGATCATTACATTCCCTACAAAGTGAATTTTATCCCTTGGTCTTCCTTCACGAATGAGATTTTTCACACCGCTTTCTTCGGTCACAAAAAAATAATCTGAAATAGAATCAGTCACAATGCGATTGATTTCTTCGGGCATAGTACAATCAAAACTTCTGAGCCCTGCTTCCACATGGGCGACTTCAATCAAAAGTTTTTTAGCCACAATGCTGCATGCTAAGGTAGAGTTAACATCACCCACCACTATAACTAGATCCGGTTTTTGATTCTGGCAAAGTTCTTCAAAAGCCATCATGATTTTGGCCGTCTGAGTTGCGTGAGAACCGGAACCAGCACCTAAGAAGAAATCAGGTTTGGGGAGCTCCAGATCTTTAAAAAATGCCTGTGACATTTCATAATCATAGTGCTGACCAGTGTGCACTATTCTGCATTCCACCTCATCATGTTTTAGAGCTTCTCGATAAATCGGTGCTATCTTCATAAAATTAGGACGAGCACCTGCTATTAGTAGAGCTTTCATACAGTTTATATAGTTATAGGGGAAAGAATACTGATGGTTAGTTTAAAGAAAGCGGGTTTGATTATAAAAGTCTTGTAGCCTGTGATGGTATTATCTGTTCTAATATTCCTAAATATGTTTTTGCCAGTTTATCACGGTCAAAATTCTTTTCCACATATTGCCTTCCGTTACGACCAAGACGTTTAGCAAATTCTTTATCGTTATAAAGGCGAAGAACGGCTTTTGCCAACTGTTTATGATTTTCAGGCTCTATGCAGAGGCCACACTTTCCTTGTTCAACGATTGCCTTGCTTTCGCCTTCGACGCCAAGGATTAAAGGGCGCTCCATTGCCATTGGCTCAAACATTTTTGAAGGGATGACTGTTTTAAAAAGATTATCCTTTTTTAAAAGGACCATACAAGCATCCGAAGCAGTAAGGAATTCAGGGATTTTGTCTCTATGCTGCTGTGGTAGCATCAACACGTTCTTTAAGCCCAAAGCCTTTTTTTGTTTGATGAGGCGATTGCGCTCTGCGCCATCACCAACCAGCATGAAAACTATATTCTTTTCCATTCTCAGGAGATCAGCTGCTTTCAGAACTGTCTCCAAGGCATGAGCCATGCCATGGGTTCCGATATATGACGCTACAAACTTACCATTAAGCTCTAGCCTTTTGCGTATAGGATTTTGCTTCGATAAACGCCTAAATGTTTGTAAATCAGCAGCATTTGTAATCACGGAAATCTGCTCAGGATCTACACCTCGTTTCACAATATGTCGTTTAAACGATTCAGTAAGGCAAACAATCTGGTCCGCCTTGCGATATAAAAAGGTTTCAAGCTTCTTCAGTAAGCTAATTATCTGTTTTTGTTTCATGGCACCCACGGCAATGATTGATTCAGGCCATAAATCCCGTATTTCCAATATCCAAGGGCAACGCTTGATACAGGATACGAAAAAGCCAGCCATACCGCAAAAGAACTGTGGTGAAGTTGATACCACCACATCTACTTTTTTCACCAATAAACACAAGATAGTTGTTGATATCATATAAGAAATATAGTTGAGAGTTCTCTTGAAAAAACCTTTGTTTGCACTGAGGTAAGTGATGACGCGCAAGACGCTTATGTCGTCTATACAGTCCCGCTGACAGATGCGGTTGCTATATCCAGAATACAAAATACCGCTTGGATGGTTTGGCGCGCATGTGATCACGGTAACTTTTTGCCCTGCCTCTACCCACCTCTTGCAATTCTCGTAAGTCCGAGATGCAGGAGCGTTAACTTCTGGTGGAAAATAATGGGTTAAGAAAAGGATGTGCATGAGAAGCGTTTAGATCGCCCCAGTTGAATATATCCTTCGGATATTCCGCTATGCGGATTTCAACGGGATAAATTTTGATAATTTAACTATCGTTATGAATTTTAAATTCCCAGCCGCACCTAAATGGAAGAGAAACACTTTTGTGTTTTTGGATGAGTACTGCACATGAAAGCTTTTTACCGAATTCGGGACAGTACCAGCCACTTATTTTTTCCAACCTGCCCTCTCTGTTAGTACATATAGTTAAAAGAGTGTTTTCCTTATAGCTCACAGTGGCTTTCTTGTCGTCAAACTCTAAATCGAGTTCCGGGTTAATGTGCAACCGGGTTTCAAGGTCATGATGCCCGTGGCCTTCAATCCGGTCTTCAATTGTGCAGAGCTTGTCGAGCCAAACTATCTTACGATGATGAATTGGTCTTCCGGACAGTCTTTTATATCCATCATGTGCGCCCTCAAATAATAATTCATTATTTAGACCTTTTTCTAATCTTGCATAAAGAGGATAGGCCCTACGGGCACATCGGTGGGAAGCCCAAACCTCAGACTGATTTTCTCCATCAATGGTAACAGTATTATGGCCAGCGTTACCCCGGTTGTATTGCCGAATTGGGCTGTCCTCATATTGAAAACAACCTGAATCTACAACCACCCGTTGCCCCTGTAGAGATAATTCAAAACTAAGCGTATCACAGTGACTATGTCCAGGCTGATAATCAGGGCCAATTGGACCGCAATCGATAATCATGCGATTTTCTTGTTGAGGAGCCATGATGAAATATCCAGTCTGAGGAAAGGCCCACATTGTCGAATCTGAAGTATTTAACTTCTCGCCGGTCAGTTGCTCATAATAAGTCTTAAGATCCTCGGGCAGAACCTCAATTCCAAATGCAGCATCATTAAAAAGCGCAATATCTCCATCAGAGTGGGTCATCCCTAACAGGAATTCCCCCATTTTATGAGAAATGATTCGCAACTGCTGTGCAAGCTCATGAACTTTCTGATCGGTATGATCCTGGCAGACGTTAAGCAAATCCAGGCAATCTTCGAGGATCATGCTATGATACATTGGGCTGCGCTCAAAATGCCCGCCGTCCGGCAGGATCTGCTCGTCAAGTTGCTTGGTATATATTTCAATGCCTTTCCTGAGCCATCTTTCAGCGTCCTCTCCCTTGAAAAATAACCCAACAAAAATTAAAGCCTTGGCGTTTTTGAGCAGATGGTTGGCCAACAAATGATATTCAAGATGCCTTTCAAGCCACAGGGCTTGTTCATAGGCGGATTGAAGGATCTTCTCCTTCTTAATCCACGAAGTATCGAAAAAGCTGATAAATTTGACCCAGTTGACCAGTCGCAATGATATCGGGAACGGGGCCCAGGCATCCGGTGTTCCAGGTGGATTGCAGTCCAGCCAGCTGTGCATTAAACGGCCTGCAGACAATGGATTTAAATCTTGATCCGGGAAAAGATAGTCAAAATAATGCAGGTTGTAGCGCCACAGACGGCTCTGTCCGGGTACACGCCAATCGAGCCGATTATCGAAATTGGAGACTTGATTGAGGAAGGCGAATTCATTTCTTTCGATCTCATCGGCGGAAATCCAGGACCGGTTTCGAAAATTGGATATGCTGGTCAGCGGCCTCCAATTCGGTTCCGCAGGCACCGATTCGTTGCGAAGCGATGCAACTGCTGTCAGTTTGGCAAATGCAATGGATCGAGCACGATAGGCAATCTGAATCGGTTTCAGGTGCTTTATGGTATGCAGCAGATACCTTGTTTGATTGAAATCCAAGAAAATAATTTATTGGAATTTGGGCAGACCTAGCTTTTCAGCATATTGGTCTAAAAAGATAAGATGGCCGGTGCTGAGAGCTTCGTGGATTGCAAAGGTTACAAGGCTGGACTCGATCAGTTCAGCCAGCGGTATCGGAAAACCATTGCCGGTTGTAATTGATTGAATGAAAGCCTCGATTTCGGCGTCAAACCCTTTATCCTGGGCGCTCTTAAGTTTTTCCTTTTTAGAGTCAAAGATCTGCATGCGCCGGAAATCATCGATCACTAGCGTTGTTCGGCCCGCTGACACTTCGATCCTTTCTTTGGAGTAATCGCTGCTCCCCAAGGCATGATAATTGATGACGCCTATTGAGCCGTTGGCATATTTCAAGGTTACTGCCACAGAATCGCGGTTCATCTGGGTATGGTCGTCTGTCTGGATGCAGGCTGCCTGGACACTCCTTACCTTTGAACCGCAAAGGAAACGCAGCGTATCCACGAAATGGCAGACTTCGCCGATAATCCGCCCACCGCCTTCATTGGGGTCCTGCACCCAGGAATCCTTGGGAATGAAACCCGCATTAACATTATAGCAGGCGAACATAGGCCCAGAACATTCAACCAATACCTCAGAAGCCTTTCGGATAAATGGCGAGAAGCGGCGGTTGTAGCCAACCATAAGCATTGGTTGATTAGTTGATTCGTTAAATAGTTTATTTTTTTGTTTGTGTATGCTTTTTGTATCTTGACTTTGATTATCTGTCTTTTCGTTGCCTTGAGCCTTGAGCCTTGAGCCTTGAGCGAACAATTCAGCAATTTCATCTAATTGTTGAACCGTTATGCACAGTGGTTTCTCCACAAAGACATGTTTACCGGCTTTTATGGCCTTGGTCACAAAGTCAGCATGAGTGTTGTGTTTGGTGGCAATGAGAACAGTGTTAATGCTATCATCTGCAATGATATTATCCCCACTTTCTGCGCAGTATTGAAATCCGAACTGCTCACCCACCGCTTTTGAAGACATACCGCGTCCTGTCGCTATCCCGACTAAACCGATATCGGGCAGTTTTGCAATCTTAGGCAATAAGACCCCTTTAGCGAAATTCCCGGCGCCTATCAAACCCAGCCGAATACGGTTGGACGCTGTTGTTTTTGAGCCGGTTGAAATGGTTATAACACCCTCTTGTTTTTTGGGTGAGTATTCCAGCAGAATCCCGAGGTAGGGCTCTTTCCCGCTTGTTATCAACTCATAGGCATCCAGAGCGCTTTCAAACGGGAATCTATGGGTTATCAACGGCTTCAGGTTCAACCGCCCTGCTGCGCACAGCTCCAAGATAGTCTGCATATTGCGTTGCTCGGTCCAGCGAACATACGGCAGCGGATAATCGTGCCCGCGCTCTTCGTACTCCGGGTCGTACCTGCCCGGACCATAGGACATCGACATTCTGAGATCGAGCTCTTTTTTATAAAACTCTTCGCGCGGCAGATCCATGCCTACAAATCCAACTACTACAACCCGGCCTTTCTGGCGTGAGATTCCGGAAGCCAACTTGACCAGCCGGTTATCATTCGTTCCGGCCATGATGAGGACCGCGTCAGCGCCAATACCTGATGTGTGCTCATAAACAGCCTGTTCTACATTTTTGCTTTGAACAGCAGCTTCGGCACCAAACTGCATGGCTATTTCAATTTTGCGGTTGTCTATGTCAGCACCGATAACCCTGCAACCGTTTACCACGCACAACTGAACGGCTATCTGCCCCATAAGTCCGAGGCCGATGATGGCCACGTTTTCTCCCAGCGTCAATCCTGCCTGACGTACGCCCTGAAGTGCAATGGCACCCACCGTAGCAAAGGCAGACTCATTCGAGGATAACAGACCTTCCTTTGTGGCGGGAATCCTGACGCACAAATTCTTGGGGACCACATTGAATTCGGCGTGATTGGCGTATCCTGCCCCGCCACATGCGACAAGATCGTCTACCTGAAACTCATCCACCCCCCGCCCGACTTCGGTAACCACTCCTGCACAAGAATATCCAAGCGGCATGGGATTATCCAGTTTGCTCCTTACCTTTTGCAGGGCACTGGCCATTCCTTCCTTTCGTGCAGCATCAAAGACCTTTTTTACGAGATCAGGGCGGGCATGAGCTTTTCCAAAGAGAGACTTCTTGGCCAGATCAACGAGCATTTTTTCAGTTCCGGCAGACACAATGGAAGCCTTTGTCTCTAATAGCAGCATGCCTGGAGCTACTTGAGGCCGCGGCACTTTTTCGAGTTTTATTTCACCGGTTTTGTAAGATTGTATTATCTGTTTCATGCGGATATCCTTAAACTGGAGGCTTCAGATTCGTTTGTCAGTTCTGTGAAGGCAGAGTACAATTGTTTCGCCGACCTGTCCCAATCGAATACGGCTCCCCGCAGCCTCGCCTTTTCCCCCAGCTCTGTTAGGGCCGACTCGTCATCAATGAATTCGCGCAACAATCCCGCCAACTGCACGGGTTCATAAGGGTTGAAATACAGCAGCGCCTCACCGCCGATTTCCGGCATGGGCGGGATGTCCGAGCAGAAAACCGGACGGCCCGAATTCATGCACTCAATGAGGATGTTTGGACAATTCTCACACGAAGAGGCGAAGACATTTATCCTGGCATTTTGATACAGGTACGACAGATCATCATATGGCACATTCCCCAGGAAAATGACGCTGTCCTCCAGCCCCAGATCCTTCACCCTGTAGGCCACCTTTTTTGCGTAGCTGCTGTTGTTCGATCCGGTGAAAACTAGCTTGTATCTAATTCCGCCGCTCTTAAGATAACCTCGCCATGATTTAACGATCTCCATCTGGGCCTTGTAAGGCTTGAACGGCGAAACGTAGAGGACGTATCCTCCGGGCTCGAGCCCGGGAAAGTTAAAAGATTCACAAGGCTTTCTGAAGATCTCGTCCACGCCATGGTGTATGATGACCAATCCACCCTTGCGATCGGGCACGTAACAATCAATGACCTGCTTGGCATAAGCGGACATAAACACCACGAGATCGGCATCTCGGAAAGACGAGGCCTGTGCCCAACGCAAAAGGGAGTAACGCATTTTCGTATATCCGAAAGAGAAACGCTGGATTTCCGCGGGAGCGTAAGGCAGCATGTTCCTGAAAGCGACGGCCGACTTACAGGGCTTTGGCACCTTGCAACCAATTATGCCACCTGGTGCGAAATAAATATCGAAATACTCCTTCTTGATCAGCCATGGCAGTGAGAACTTCTCCCAAAGCACCCTTGCCGCGATGTTCCCTGGCTTATGGTTTGGTGTTATCTGCCGGACGTTTTTAAAATCGAAAATGTGGGCAAACTCTCTGTACGCGAGGATCGCTACTTCGTTGTTTTTATTGGCCGCTAAGCGTGGCAGGATATTGAACAAGTAGGTCTGCGCCCCGCCGCTACGCGCCGCAAGACCATTTACAATAATACGCATTCGTTAACCAGCTTATTTTTGCACAGTCTCCGTGGACATCTCGTCGGTAGGATTGGTGGCAATCAGGAACATAGTCATCTGATAAAAAGTGAAGTTTTCTGTTCCAAACCCAAGCCAGAAGACTTGGCCTCCTATTCCCACAATCAGCAATGCTATTAGATATATGAACATCGACTTGGCCAACGAAGCTGTCATCCCCGTCGACATTGGACTCTTAAACAATGATCTTAGCCGTCTGAATATTACCAGCCACATGGCGAGGGCGAGCACGAAGGGGACCACGCCCGCTTGCTCAAGTGGGAAAAGGAAAATATTGTGATTCCCATATCCTTTTCTGTATTTCAGTTCTCCAGATCCGAAAGATGCGTGTTTTTTTGGAAGCGGGGCAACATAAAACCCACCGCCTATTAAAAATAATTTCGGCCCGTGATACGTGAGTGCTTTATTCAGCATTATCGGGCCTGTCAGTAAACGAGCAATGATTGTGTTCTTTGTTTCCTTCTCCATACGTTCCTTCGTTCCGCTGGTGGAATAGAAATAATTTCCGATTCCCAGAATGAAAATGCAAATTAGAAGCCCACCTATAATGTTCTTGAATCCCTTACGCATCACAATCATAGCGGCACAAATAGTGATGGCGAACAAGCCTGATCGGGAACCGCTGATGAATGCAGCAATTGAGCAGAAGCAAGTAAGGAAAATCAAAAACAGTTTAATATGCCGTTTTGTCTCTGTGCGCATGAGAGCGATGCCGATCATAAATGAGAGCACAGAGAACATACCTACATGCCAATATGTGACCCCGAGCGTCGAATAAATACCATGTGAGGAAAGATTGATTTCCTCGCCAGTGGGGAGTGTTCTCTCAATGCTCAAGACTTCTGTGAACTGGAGGATAGCGATGAGCGTGACCCATATTCCACCAGCAAGTGCGACCCAAAGCAATTTTCTTTTTGAGCGTTCGTCCCAAGGGATAGAAGCTATGATCAATAAAACGATGAACCCTATTAAATAGCGCAGGAAATAGAATATAGAGAAGTAGTATATTTCTAGTGGTATCCATACAAACGAAGCAATGGTGGCTATGCCGAGGAATAAGACGATCAAACCCCATAACCGGATTATAGGATTCAATAGGCTAATATCCCAACCTCTGGCCCTACCAATAAAAAGCCAATATATGATCAAGAAAAAAGCGGCGATATCAAATAGCCTTGGACTGAGTCGGTGCTTGCCGGCCAAGTCTATGAGAGGAAGTTCATAAGCAAAAGATATTATAAGGAAAGCGAGGAAGAAAGTACCAACACTTGAAATAGGCTGATTGACCATATGTTTATACTTGAATGGTATTTTATTCACTTATCTTTTTTTTCTTGATTTGATAGCAATGTGTTTCACAAAATTCAGGGCGCAACATAGTCAAAAGACAATAAATAAACAAAATAGGCCACCATTTTAGTTTTCTATAAGGATACAAATTATAAACATAATCAACTTGCGTAATTTCTAAATTATACCTACTGCAAGCTTCCATTAAAACTTCTTTAGTTAGCCAGCAAGTATGTTCATTATTAACAACTAATGAACCGCTAAATAATATTGAAAAAAACTGCATCACAGTAACAGGATTTGGTGTGCTCAATAGACATATACCATCATCTTTAAGGTGCTTTTCAATTTTTGACAAGAATATACCTATATTTGATAAATGTTCAATAATATCACCACCTACTATCACCTCAAATCTATCGTTTAAGTTTAACTCTTCGACATCAGCACAAATTATATTAAATCCTTTTCTGTTTAGTTCATCTATTGCTTCCTTATTTATATCAACACCTATAAGTTCCTTTGCATGTTGTGATAAATACCAGTGGAGCCATCTGCTTGAAACAGGTGTTGAGCTATTTTGACCTATGCAACCTAAATCTAAAACGCGTTTGCCTATGATATGGCTTACAATCCATTTCCTTTTATTTAAAAAGCGCATGTACTAACCTCAATTCAAAGAATTATTAATCTTTTCCAAAGCCGCACCCCAAGTCTTATTCCAAGTCAAATTGTCCTTTACTGTAGATCGAGCATTGGCACCCAGCCTTTGTGAATTTTTGCGATCATGCATCAGCATCAAAAGGCATCTACATATAGCAGCACTATTCTGTGGCTCGAACATAAGCCCATTAAAATTGTCAATAACTACTTCACTGTTGGCGTCATAATTTGGTATAAGCACCGGCAGCCCTGCAGCCATATACTCCTGTACCTTAATTGGACAAATTATACTGGTGCTGTCTGGAAGAATAGAACAGTCAAATGCACTTAAGTAGAATGGAACTTTTTCTTTTGGCACTTTTCCTGTAAATATAAAAAAATCTCCTAAGTTTTCACGGTTAATTTTGTTCTCAACATTTATTCTACCATGTCCATCACCTACACATAAAAAAATTAATTCCTTAGGTGAAAACTTCGAACTCATTTTATTTGCAACTTCGCATAGTATTTCAACATTGTGATAAAAAGCAAAGCTTCCAACATAACCAACGACATAAGTTTTTGAAGCTAAATTCAGAGATTCACGTATCTCATCTCTATACTGTGGTTGATAGAAATAATCAGCATTAACAGCATTAATTGCAGTAACAAATTTAGTGATTGGTAAATTATGTTCTTCAGATAGGAGTTTGGCTAAAATGTTTGACTCCACAACAATAAAGTTTGACTCAATTAATTTGGTATTCTCTAGTTTAACAGCATCTCTTTTAAACAGGGAATGCTTATAATTAACCAAATGATCCTTCCACTCCAATACATATGGGAGATCAAATTGCTTTGCTATCTTTAAGCCCGTACGATGCAAACGCGATGATCTTTCCCAAATCATTTGTATTTTTTTATTTTTTATTGGGTCTATCCGGATTTCCCAACACGAATTTAACCAATAATTACTATTAATTGAATAACACTAGCAGAAAATCAATCCGTGCGAGAATGGGCCCATACT
>SDBU01008030.1_pt1 | contig 12068 bp, 33 predicted proteins | sample 2277071 | NCBI WGS metagenome assembly SDBU01 (sample SAMN10397929, study PRJNA504765) | marine sediment metagenome | isolation source: marine sediment core GS08_GC12, 126 cmbsf | place: Arctic Ocean: Gakkel Ridge, Loki's castle | collected 2008
TACCTTCTCGTAGCTCTTAGCGGATAGGTGGTGAGCCTCATCCACATGTACTTGCCCAATGTCCTCCCGTAGCCAGCGGAGCACCTCTGGTGTCTTGTCCTTCAGGCGCCGGTACAGTGTCTGGAAGGTGGCTACGGTGATAGCCCGGGGTTCCCAGTGCCCGTCACCGATGATGCCAACGACGTCCTTACCTGTGTTCAGAGTCTCCATGTAGCGTTCAGCCGTCTGCCACATTAAATCTTGCCTGTGTACCAGCACCAGGGCGGGACAGGCGATGCGCTGGGTTATCTCAATTATGCCTTCGGTCTTGCCGGCACCTGTTGGATGGTGTATCACGCCCCGTTCCCTAGCTATTGCTAATTCTGTGGCCTCAGCCTGGTGGGGGCGTAATTTGATGCTACTTGTTAGCGCCTCTATTTGGGGGGACTTAGGTAGTGGCGGGGGGCGCTGGTCTTCTAGGTCTATGCTGATGCCCTCCTGGGCTAGCCTGTCTATGAGCCAGGGCACTAGGCCCGCTGCGAACCGACCTTTGGGGTTCATCAGCTTTATCATTCCGTCCCACCCACCAATACGGTAGGCGGTAGTGAATTTGTGGCCATTTTTTTGGTACTGTAACACTTCCCGCGCTTGCCAGATATTGGGGCCATTGAACTCGGCCCATGTGTTGGTCAGCTTGATGGTGTTACGCGCCATCAATATCCCCGGCTCCTAGTTTGGCGAAACCAGTGTCCACTCTGTGTTGCTCGCTTGACAATGCGCCGCTGTTCGGGGGTGAGTGGGTCATCAATGGCGGCGCCCATTACGTGGTTCTCAAACTCCCGCCCGATATCGAAGCCCGCTTGGAAGAAGAGCTTTATCGGCGTTCCGTTTAGTGGCGACACCTCTACCTTGGGAAGAGGTAGCTCCCACTTACAAGAGCAGCGTAGTAGGGCGCTCCGTGCACTGGATATAACGAAGTGTGGTGTGTGCCTGGTCATCGTCTGATTCCTCCTGCTAACCACCACCAAAACCAGAAGCCAACGATGACTCCTAGTACGAGGATGATGTTACCGCTTGAGCCCATGAGTATTGGGTACGTCTCCACGTTACGTCTCCTGACTGTACGTTAGCAGGCTTTCCGCCTCTAACTCGCCAAAGGCCGCTCGTATGGCTGTCTTGGAGGCCCTCAGGTTGATTGTCAGCTCTTCCATGACGACGTTAGCCCCCTCTGGCTGCCTTGTCAGGTAGGTGAACAGCGCATAAGCAACAGGACTCATATGAACGCCTCTTTGAATCCCCACTCATCCTCTTGCTGAACAAAAAGACGGGGCTTCTCCTTATCGGGTGGCCAGGGAGACATGTCCCAGTCAAACTCTCTTACAAGGGCAAGGAACTCTTTCAGCGGAAGGTAGTTGAAGGCCCCTACCCAGATGATTCCTTGCAGGTTCTTACGTCCCCCCACCTCTTGGGCGACATTGGCTAATACTCCCACATCAAGCGGGGTGATGGTTTTGTTTAGGCGTTCTAGTGTGCCCGGTTGCTGGAGTGGGCCAAGGATTACTACGTCGGTTACGACGCTCATGCTGTCACCCGTGGCACTGGGTACTTGCTAGGCAGGCATGAGCCGCACCAGTAGTCACGCCGTTTCTTGTGATGCACGACGAACTCAATCTTATGCGGGCATTTGCCCCATAGGCCCCTACAACCCAGTGGGGGGCGCTCAAGGTCTTGTAGCCATAGCCAGCGTTGGTTATCCGTAATTCGGCGCACGTTGGTGGTGTAGCTCATGCTGTCACCGCCCAATAGATAGCTGTGCTCATGCCTCCGTTACCGTAACAACTTCCAGTCCATAGGTGTCGGTTCCTATCACCTCGGCGGCATTGTCCATATCGAGCGCTAGTTCGGTCGCCTCGTCCCTTGTCTCTGCTTCTACGTGGTACTCCGTGACGAGCGTTTCTTCGGTCACGACCAGAAACTTCATGATTCTCCTCCTCGTTGCTGGTTAGGGGGTAGCCGAGCCTCTTAGACGATGCTTGCAAGGTGGCTATCCCCTTGTACCTATAGTAACGACTCGACGTGGTTAGTGTTACGTGCTCTGCGTAAGCGTAGCCCATTTGACTTTCCGATGACGCCAACACTTTGTTGGCCCATTGATACAGAACCAGGCATTACGGTAGAATCGACATACCCGTTCGGTATGACAGCCTGAGCACCGGCGGAGCTCGTGAATGGGCTCTTCAATCGTGGCCATGACAGCACCTCTTCTTTTTTGACGGGCTGCTCAGCTCTTCTAGTAGCTTCGCGCTCCCGCGTGGCACCTGCCTCCGCCACTGCCTCCGCTCATTTATGCATAGGCTAACACCCTCCTTGACAATGATGGCGTGTCCATTCAGTACCATGATGCCTACTTTCCAGAACTCTTTGGGGAAGGAGAAGTTGGGCTCTGATGCGGGAGCATCCCAGGTAGCAAGGGTTATTCCGTCGTCCATTTCTAAGGCGAATCTCATGAGGTTACCCCCTCGGCCCAGGTCAAAGTGTAGGTATTGTACCATACATGCCTCTCTCCGTCTTCTTCGAGGCAGATTATTTCTTGGATGCACATGCCTTTATCAAAGTCCATACTCTGACCTTCGATGTCGGCGGTTGACCCACAGACGGGACAGCCGGTGCCTCCACGTTTGACGTAGGCTTTAAGCTGTTGCTGGTTCATGTTACCTCCTCTGGTTCAAAGGGTGCACACATAGGGCAGGGCTTCGCATCATCCCCCTCGTCGAGACCCCACTTGTGCCCGCATAGTTCTACTGATGTCCAGGAGCACGGCTCAATGCCCGTCACGCGCTGGGAGCAGCGCAGGCAGTACGCCTTGTGCTGGTCGGCGTTCATTTTCACGGCGTCGCCGGGGCACTTGCGCATGGAGCACCCTCCCCGTCCAGCCTTCGACTCGGGAAGGAAACCCTGGGCAACGAATGGGCTGAGCATGACTATTTTACGGGGCGGTTCACTGAAGGCCTCGCACCGGAACAGGTGTTGGTCGGGCGCCCTCTCACTGAACCCAGCGTATACTATCCTCGCGGCCCCGTTGTGGTTGTGCACAATTCCAAGGGGCCTGTTGTTCAGTTGGCCGAAGTTTACCCTCGTCTTGGGCTTTGCAAACGGATTGAGCTTACCCACCATTCTCCTCCTCGGCAAATGAGGCTTTGAACTCTCCCTTTGGGATAAGCGACGCTCGTATCTGCACCTGTTCCCACCATTCGTCGCTGTCGTCGGGACGAGCACTGAACTGGCCTATCTCTTGGCGGTCTTCATCGAGGACAAGCAACCGGATTAACTTGTCCGCGCCGATTGCTTCGGGTATGCCCCCTCTGATTGCGATGGCGACTGTGGCTATAGGCTCAGGGTCGCTGTTCGTGTCGAGAGCGACGGTGATGTGGTCGCCGCTTACGTGTATCTCCTCGTAGGAGTGCCCGGCCCCGCAGTCGAGACAGTACACACCTGATTCGATGACGTTGCCAGGATAGTCGTCGATGGTGGCGAACACCCCGTTCTCGTCGAGGGTGTAATCATGCGTCTCCCGCATGACCAGTGGCCCCCCGCACGCTTTACATTTCATGTCAATCCTCCTCTCGGTAGTCGCTAGTGGCCCTGCACCAATCCCACCCCGGCAGTTGACGGACGAAGGCACAGGCTTCCGTTAGCGTGTCAAACATGCCGAGGGGGTCGGGCAGGCCTATATTTTCGTAGTCTCCGTCATTTTCGTCGGCAGGGATACGCTCGATTTGCACCCATACCTTGTATGTGTCCATGTCAATCCCTCTCACTACTCCTTTAGCGTACATGTTGCCCACTTCCGGTGGCAACCCTTGCAACCGGGCCGCCACGCTTCTAGGTGCTCGTTGCATCCTGACAACATCACCCGTCTCGTATTGGTGGCTACCTGCTCTATCTCAGCGTCCGCTAGCCTTTCGGCTAGTTGGTGTGCCTTCTTGCTGAGCCGGTCAAGCTCATTGCCCAGCTCTGCTACCTTCCGCGCCTTTGGCGGCAGTCGCTTCAGTGTTCTCCGTGTCCGGCGCAATCGTTACCTCCTCTACCTCTATGACGGCGAAACTCGCGTACGCCTCGTCCTCGTCGTGGTCGTAAAGACCTTGGTACTGGTCATCGTAGGGTAAACCTTCCCGGAGGGCGCCGTCTATACCCTCGGTATCATCCCTGACCTGTTCTTCTGCATCTTCCTCTGTATCGGCCATGATGAAGTAGGTTCTGGTATGCACCTCGATGGTGTCAACCAGAACAGCGTACTTTTTCATTTGTCTCACCTCCTCTCTCTGTTAGTATCGACCGTTTGTCGAAAATCTTTAGCCCATGTAGTCAAATGCAAGATGACCGGCCAGGACTATCAGCGTAGCCGCTGACCAGGCCAGGTCTTGCGAGTGACGGGTGCTACGCCAGAGCGCTCGTACGTCCATCGCCACATGAGCGAGCAGGAACGCACCGGACAGCCATAGTAGGGCATCACCCGCTGAGGGTAACATCTGGTTTCCCCCTTTTGCAGCATAGACAGTCCCCGCAGATGCATCCCTTTGTGAGAAACGTACTGCCCTTGCAGATATGCCCGCAGAGCAGGCAGCGTCCGTACTGGCTACCCGCTTGGACTCGTTGTTGTACATCGAGGGGGGGGGTCTCCCGTATCTTCGTCACCTTGTTCTCCAGGAATCTTAGCTTCATGTGGCCTCCTCCGGCACCAGAGCTCGGGCCTTGGTGAGGGCGGCCCGCGCCTGCTCGATTGCTTCCACGAACGGCTGCTTGGCCTTCTCTGCTATCTCAGCAGCGATGCTCTTTACGCCCATCTCGTGCGTAAAGACCGGCCTGCCCATAATTTCCTCGATGTATCCGTGCAGGTCAGAGAAGCCGCACATCAGGTGACCGGTAGCGGCGGAGCCAACCCCCATGAGCCTGTCTAGCGCCACCACCAGCTCTGCGTGGGACTCGGCTAGGGCGTCGCCTTCATTGCGGTATAAGCGGGTCTCACGCTTTTTAGAACAAGTCATGTCAACTCCTCCTCTCACTAGCTTCCACATGTGCGTATATCGGCGCACATCTTACATCCAGCCCTGATTTTTCCTAAAGGTCGTTCCTGAACCCCTAGGCTACCGTCGGTTGTTTTCCGATGGCACCAACCCATCACCTGCCTAGGCGCCCACCCATCCTCACCCAGAGGCTCAGGAACGGCGGGGCGTACCCCGCCGCTAAGAGGGAGCGTGCTGCAACGTAGATGCTGCGGCTTATCGCGCTCCCGCGTTGCAGCTCACATTATAGGCTCGTCGTTTAGAACGGCCTCCAGTATCTGCGCGTCTGTAGCAAAGGGAGCCCTGATACTCCCTTCAGCTAGGCAGAGTAGGGTGCTATTGAAGAGGCTTGCAATCCTCTTCCCATCGACTACTACTGCCGCATTGAAGGTAGGTTCCTCCCAGGATTCATCCCCGCATGACATTTTTACCACGCGCCCCTTGGGGGCATTACGTATGACTTTCGCTTCCATACTGTACCTCCCTACTGTATCTCGTTCCCATCGTCGTTCAGGCCAAATAATGCGGGGTCGCTCCCTTGTAGCCGGAGCAGGCGGGCCATTGTTCCTGGCCCTATCGCCTCTTCAGCCGTGGTTTTGATAGCCCCGCTAGCGTCGCCGTAAGTTATCTCATAGGCGATAAATTCTAAGTCGGAGTTGAGCAAACGCCCCTCGGTAAGTACCTCCACCTCGATTACTGTTCTGTAGTAAGTCACAGCATGCCTCCTACTGTATTGGCTTCTCTTCGATTACTGTCCGACTCAGATATACGGCCTGCTGTCCGAGCCGCGCCTTTACGAAGCTCCGTAGCGAGTTGATGGCGATAACTGCTTCCGCATCTTCGGAGTTGTATGCTATCAGGTACATACGCACCGGCTCGTACACAGGCTCACGCAGTACATTGCTTTTGCCATCATCCCATGCGCCACTCCCCTCTGTCGTCGTGTACCCGCCGAAAGCGTATGCTAGGTTCCGTTCTAGCTCGTGCAACCGGCCAGGATACTCTTTTCGTTGCTGGTCGCTGATGTTAGGTGCCGTCGGCACTATCAGCCGCGCTTCAATGTATGCCATGCGCTATTCTCCTCTCAACGTGTCGATGTGTACGCATCCCAGCGTATCAACATCGACCCAGAATATTGTTTCATCCTCCGCACACGCGAAGTTGACCGCCTCGACTCCCGCGATTGTAGCGGGGTTAGGCGACAACATGCCCATGATTGCAATAGCGGTGAACAACACTATGTTGAGTAGAGCATAGGCTAGCCACCCGATGCGTTCTCCCTCTCCCATTGTTACGCCTCCTCTTGCTTCCGGTTGCCATCGGCAAACCAGTCAAACACAGGCGTTAGGACTGCGGCTTCTCGCAGTATGTTGATGACGCCCGCCTCTCCCTCGTTCTCAAGGGCATACTTCAGTCCGCGTACCGTGTCGCGCCGTAGCTCACCTAGCTCACGGCTCGCCGCCGCGTCGTTCTTGGCTTGTATCTCTCTCAGTCCGTCCATTTTGGGTCTCCTCTCTCTCTCATTCTGGTAGCCTCTCGTTGCTGTAGACGAAACAAATCACGGCTTCCAATTCGTCGTACCATTCAGTCGGGAAGCTGTCGCGCCATGTACAGGCGTTGAATGGGTAGTTATCCGCCACGCCTTCCGGCGGCACGGATGCACCCCCTAAGTCTGCCATAGCGATACGTGCAATCTTGCGCTTCGCCGCTTCGATTGGTCTCATCGTGTGCGCCCCTTTCGTTACGCTAGCTTAACGGTCGAGTATTTGTTCAACATCGGTCAATTCGTCGTCGGTTAGCTCGCGCTCGTGCAGGCCGGTGCAATGACCAGCCTGAATCAAGGATTGAGCCATCCGGCCATAGCTCCCTTGTAGCGTCCAGGCTAGGCCGGAGTCAATCAGCTCTTGAAAGAGGGCTATAACCTCTTCTTCTGTTTCCATTGCACCGCTCTCGTAGGCGATGATACGGTCTGCTAGGTTTCGCATTGGCTTTACGCTCCTACTTACTTAGGCTAGCGCCTCTCGTATACGTTGTTCCATTCGTATACGTTGTTCCATTCGCTCTCGGTATTCGATATCGTGTGCCCTATCAACGGGGTCAAGTCTCTCTCGGTACTCCGGGCACTTCGGGTTGTGTGCGCCGTAGTGCAAGCAGAAGCGGGTCTCCGCGTCAAGCTCGGCCACGTAGCAGCTACATTCCTTTTGTTTGTCCATGTCAACCCCTCTCACTACTCTTTTAGCGTGGTACGATGTGTTGGTCTAAAAACACTACAGCGTCGCCTAGCTCCATAGCTTCGTAACTACCGGCCTCGCCTACGTCTACGAGGGTGCTGAAGCTAATCTCGCTGTTACCACCACAGGCGAGTGTCGCCAGCAAGTCCACCACTCCGATGAGGATGTTATGCTGGCGCTCACTTAGCTCTAACGCTTCCGTCTTGTCCATGTACTTCACCTGTTCCCCTCTCACTACTAGTATCGGCACTTTGCCGAAAACCCTGAAGGGTCAATCCCTAGTTGATAGGCGTTACTTCGTGCTCGTGTCAGCTTGCGACGGCTTCAGTGTGGCCGCGCACTTCCGTGTTGGGCTCTGTGGCCTGTCCGATAGCCTTGCGGGACTCATGCATCCGCTGGGCGTAGTAGTTGCCCACGGTGCCGCCTGCAAACGGGTGCAGCAGGTAGCGATAGCCTACAGGCTTGTCGCGCCGTCCGTTGGCCTTGACGGTCGCCTGTAGGTTGCCTTGGCGACAGTCTGCTGTGTACAGCTCGCCGTCAATGTCACCGAGTCCTGTTGGCTTCGTTTGCGTCGCTGGCTCTATTTGTACGACCAGAGCTCGGGTTAGCATCCGGCTACCCCATGTCACCGGCTTCTCAGCCGCGATACCGGCATTGACGTTGCCAGGTAACCCGCCATTGTGAGTGGGCGTGTTGGGAACGTGTAGCCGTAGCATATTGCCGTGTGAGTCGAATCGGTTTAACATAGTGGGCGCTCCTCTCAAAGCGAAGGATTAATTTCGCTTCTGGCAGCGCGCACAGAGCACGTTGTTCTCGCAGATGCGGCAGTCTAGTATGGCGCACCACGAGCCGCACTTTGGGCATCCTCGTTTCTCCATGATTTCGCATTCCTTTCAATAGGGAGAGTATAGGTAACACCCCTCTCGCCGTAGCTTTCAGTGGAGACACACAGCGAGAGAAGGGTTAGCTTCTCTCTACTGGGGGGTACCTATTCCGCTATTTCTTCGACGGATAGGTCGCTATAGTCGATGTAGGGCACCTCGGGCATTCGGTCGAGTCCCTTGCGGATGGCCTCTTCGACAGCATCCTCGTGCTCAAAGTCCGCTTCAACTTCAAACACTACGCGGAACCGTTTGTATTCGTCCATTATGCATGCTCCTATCGGCAATGGGGAAGTGTAGATAACTCCCCTCTCGCTGTGTGTCTCGTATTCAGTTCCGAGGTCAACCGATAGAGTGTACCTAGCAGCGTTGCAAGGGGCTATCCGGCCCTGCTAGGCTCTCAGTCTCAGTATCGGCACATTCACGAGAGTCTGAAGGGGCGAGAGCACCTATTTTCAAACAATCTTTCGGGGCCGATACCTGACTAACGCCTGACCGGAAAGGGTTGTATGGCACACTAGGTTTAGCTTGTTATGGCCATGAGCACGGCGTCTCTCGAGACACACAGCGAGCGGGGCATGAGTAGGTGTTGCAGAGCTCAGTCTATGCTGGGGGCTCAAACTTCAAACTGGGCTAGACCGGTCGGGGGCTCTTATGGTCAAGTGAGCGGGGCCAGAGTAGGTGCGGGGAGTTAGACCCCCCGCTCGCCATCCCGCCGGCGGTACTCTCGCTCGGTTAATGGCGTGTGTAGTACAATGTGTTGTATGGCACACTAGGTTTAGCTAATCCATTGTAGGGCACTGTAGGTATTGAGGTAATGTAGTGTGTAGTACAATGGGTATTGGTGCCTCGCGCATGTACGCACGCATGTATAGACGGCGCGTACTGGTACGGATACGGTGCGGTACGGGGGGTACTATGGTAGGTGACGGTGACGTTGTGGTGTGGTGTGTGGAGGGATATGGTTAGATGGCATGCTCAGCAAGACGAAAAATTAGCAAAAACGGCCAAATCTGCGGGTTTTAGGGCTTGACAGCCTCTTCTACGTCCGCTACAGTGAAGTAGACCCGGAGCCAATGAGCCCGAGAGTTAGCTAAAGGAGACCCTAAAATGAAAAAAGTGACCGAGTTCACAGTACGTGTACAGGAAATCAGGTACATCAACGCGAACAGATTTGCTGTTCGGGCCTATTCCCCCACCGATGCGACGCCATTTAAGCCCCGAGCCGTGACTGGAACCGATGAAAAGGTGCTGAGAGACAGTGCGACCTCTATCTTCTTTGAGATAGTACCAGTGCAGGCAGGAGCCCCGGCGACCCTACATGTGGGTGAAGTCCTTGTGGTTACCTTGACAAAGGGCACCCCTCTACCGGAGTGGGCGCCCGAGAAGCAGTTGGAGGTGGCTGGGTGCAACCCAATCCCTAATACAGCCCCCGACCCCAAGCAAGCACCGAATACGTAGTCCCGTTGGCTCCGGGTCTACGATTACCAGAAAATACGTATTTTTCCCCAATCTAGGCGCATATACCCCCAATTCCTGTTACAATAGGGGTATGAGGCTCTTTACGCTCTTTCTTTTGCTCCTTGCTGTAGCCGTTGTGAGCTGTCTTAGGGTGCCTGATGACCTGACACTGGTTATCGAGCCTTTTGATGGCTACCGGGACGGTTCCTGCGGCTTCTACGGATGGCAGGACAACATTGTACACATCAAGGAGGACTGCGTGCTGCCCGCGGCGCGATACCAGTCGACTCTCCAACATGAACTGTGTCACGCTCACCAGGATTTCAGCATAGAAGCGGAGTTTGGTCAGGGCCTGGGGCACTGGTCGGAGACGGCAGAGGGCAAGAGCTATACCGTGGCTATCCAGGGGCGGGGCTTTCTCTACTACCCCTGGGGGTGGAGTCTTGTTGAGGACTTTGCAACCGCCTGTTCCCGGTATTACACAAATAGGGAGTTTGCGCGTACTTCTTACCCCTATCGGTCGGCGTGGATGGATGAGAATCTTGCGCCGCTGCCCGCCGCGGTTCCACCTGTATTGCCTTGACAGCCCTTTTTGGCTCTGGTACAGTAAAGATGGTGGCCTAATGGGGAGTTAATCTCCCCGGCTGGGTTCTCCTCAAAGGAGGTGCACAGTGGCAATCCAAACGTATGAATGCCCCGTTCATGGTATATGGGAGACTAACATTTCCATGTGCGAGGATGTTCCAAAGGAGCTCCTTTGTACAGAGGACGTTCCAGAGGACGTTCCAGAGGACGACGCCGGCGTCGATACTTGCTACCATCTCTCCCCCTGGCGGCCGGGTACTGGCGTCAGCTTCACGATTAAGTAGACCGCAAGGATGCGTAGAGAAAGGAATTAACATGGCCACGAAGACGAAAACCAATACTCCGGTGAAGACTGGCCCGGGCCTTGACCCTGAGCCTTTCTATAACCCAGAGCGCCTCTGCCCGTCTCAGCGTCAGGACTCGGAGAGACATAGCCGGCCGTAACACTGGGGGGAAAGTGCTGTGGAGCGCGAAGCAATCAAGCTGCCCCAAGAACTGGCTGATGCCCACACTCTGCTTGCCCAGAAATACGCGGGCTTCCTCGTTGGACACCCCTATCGGGGCGCCCAACTGCGTACTGAGGTAACAGTCGACCGGACGAAGACGTGGCGTGAGCCCAACGTTATTTCGGGTGACTGTGTGTTCTGCGTACGTTTGACTGATGAGGAGGCTGTACGCCGCGTTGATGGCTTCCAGTACCAGCTTGATGTAGAGACTACCCGAAACAAGTATGCGTACCTAGTCCCTTGGCTTAAGGCCAATGCAGAATGTTATCCCGAACCTGTTCAGAAGGTTAGGTGGAAGAACCTTCGGAGATTTGTCGTGGAGAACCAGGAAGTCTCTAGGGATAGGCACAAGGATGGTTGGAGATTGCGCCCCTTACCCTTCTGCGACCTACCCCTCCGATTGAAGCGGAAGCTCTGCATCGAGTGGAACCACCTCTATCTGCGTTGGATGGAAAAGCATGATATTGCGTACGACTTCGATGAAAAGGAGTTCTACACGAAGAGATTACGGGCTGCGGAGGAGCAGAAGGCGCCCGTTATGCATATACCTCCGTATGGGCTAGGCTAATGTCATGCGCAAATACCAGCATCTGCGCCTTACAAAGGAAATGTGCCTGGGGCTACGTGAGTCTGTCAAGCCCTTGGTTGAGCCTCAGCTAGCTCTCGAGTTCTGCGGCCGCCTGTACATTGCTCTGCACTCTCTGGAAGCAGACCCTGATTTGGAGTCGGTGGATTTCCCTGTCCAGGAGGGGGAAATCATGCTCATCAACAACTTCCTCCACTCTGAGGACGGCGACTGGGCCTCTAATGTTCTAGAGCAGACTCGTCAGGCGTGGTTTGAGTTGGTTACAGAGAGCCCGGTTGTTCAGTTGGCCTCCAAGGAGGAGTCTGACGCGCTCTTCAAAGACTTGGTGACGCCGGGAGAGAATGTACCCGCGGTTGTGGAAGACCCCGAAGAACCGGTATAGTGTACTTAGGAGAGCTTTGATATGCCTATCAACCCAAGACCCACGTTCAACTTCCCGTTCGCCGACACGTCCACTCCCTTCGACGTTACATTGGCGGTACCGGATACAGCCGAAGACCTGGTGACCGTACCTGGTGGTAAGAAGGGACGAGCCATTTCTCTGGTCAATGAGGGGCCGGGGACGGTAGCTATCGCGTTTGATGTTACAGCAATCGTAACCGACCTTGTTCTGGAGCCGGGGGATACCTACGACGACCAGAACCTGGAAATCGCTACTAAGCTGTCGTTCATTAACGTGACCGCGGCCGTGAGCCCGCGTGTGCACGGTATTCTATGGAGCGGCGACTAAGTATGCCCATTGGTATCTCCCAGAGAGTTTCGAGAAGGTTGATAGC